>Ga0335079_10000760_pt1 | contig 36541 bp, 30 predicted proteins | sample Lox_Sample_33_FD_206719 | JGI IMG/M metagenome (GOLD analysis project Ga0335079, IMG submission 206719) | Soil microbial communities from Loxahatchee National Wildlife Refuge, Florida, United States - Lox_Sample_3.3 | ecosystem: Environmental > Terrestrial > Soil > Wetlands | place: USA...
CGCAATCATGCCGTCCTGCCCCACTTCGACGTGGCTTCTAATCCCGAGTTCCTGCAGGAAGGCAAGGCGGTGGAGAATTTCTTCAACCCCGATCGCATCGTGATTGGCGTGGATTCAGAACGCGCCCGGGAGTTGCTGGAAGCCATCTACCGTCCGTTGAACTGCCCCATCGTGGTGACCAATCCGACAACATCGGAACTGATCAAGCACGCCGCCAACGCGTTTCTTTCCACCAAGATTTCCTTCATCAACATGGTGTCGGACATCTGCGAGGCCGTGGGCGCGGACGTTGTGAACGTGGCCCGAGGTATCGGGCTGGATCCACGTATCGGGACTGGTTTCCTGAATGCCGGCATCGGGTTCGGCGGATATTGCTTCCCCAAGGACCTGCGGGCCTTCGCCTATCTCGGGGAAGAGCACGGCGCCGATTGTTCCCTGCTCCGCGAGGTTGAGCGCATCAACCTGCACCGCCTGGAAGTTTTCATGAAGAAGGTGCGCAAGGCTTTGTGGGTGGTCCAGGGCAAGACAATTGGAGTTCTGGGACTGGCCTTCAAACCTCGTACCGACGACATTCGCGAAGCTCCGGCCTTGAAGATTGTCGATGCTTTGCTGCGTGAAGGCGCTTCGCTTCGCCTGTACGATCCCGAAGGCATGCCGAATGCTAAGCGGGTGCTGCCAGAAGAAAAAGGTCGCGTGACGTATTGCCGCACGGCTTATGAAGCGGCGGCCGGCTCGCACGCCCTTCTGGTGCTGACGGAATGGAACGAGTTCAAGCAACTGGATCTCACCCGGCTGCATGAACTGATGGAAGTTCCGGTCCTGGTGGATGGACGAAATCTCTACGATCCGTCCGAGGCTCACCGCGCCGGTTTCGAATATCACTCGATGGGGCGGGAGAGCGTCGGTCATCACATCCCCATGCTGAGTGCAGCTAAGCCAGTAGCGCGCCGGAAGCAGGCATCTGCCCTGTCTAAGGCGGAGAAATCCACGGAGAAGATCCGGGCAGTTGTGAATTAACGGACCATTCTTCAGGCACCTGCGAGGGAACAGACAATGGCAGACGAGAAGGCAGCGCAGCAAGGTGGAAGCGTACAAAGCGGTCAGCTGGCCAGCTTTCGGCCACCGCAGCCGAAGCCGGGATTCAAAGTGGCGCCGCTGACTTTAGTGCGGAGAGTGCGCCGGTCGGTGGGCGGAACGGTCGCCTATCTGGCGAGCTGGTGGCGGTACTAGAGACAGAAAAGTGATCAGCGCGAAACAAGTCTGGTATCAGGTGGCAAAGTCGGGAATGCGGGCTCCGCTCACCCGGCTGCGCCACTGGGGTCTGGATGCGAACGATGCTTTCATCGCGTCCTACCCGCGGTCGGGAAATACCTGGCTGCGTTTTGTGCTGTTCGACGTTCTGGTCACGGGACAGAGTTCCGGCTTCAACGAAGTGAACCACATCATCGCCGAAGTCGGATTGCATGAACGCGCAGCGGAGTTGCTTCCCGGGGGCGGCCGCCTGATCAAGACCCACGAACCCTATTGCAAGGAGTATCGCAAAGCCATCTACATGGTTCGGGATGTGCGCGACGTGGTACTGTCGGAGTTTGCTTATCAAAAAGCGCTGGGCTGGATCCCGGATGATTTTGATCTCTTTGTGCAGCAGTTCCTGCGAGGAGAAGTGAACCCTTTCTCGCCCTGGCACCAGCACATTACAGGATGGATGGAATCGGGCCTGGCGAGCAGCCCGAATTTCCTGCTCATCAAGTTCGAAGAGATGCGCCGCGACACGGAGAAGGCGGTAAACGTGGTACTGGACTTCCTGGGCGTGACGGTCGATCCGCAGGCGGTTCGCGATGCGATCGCCAACAATTCAGTGAAGAAGATGCAGGAGAAGGAACAGCGCGATCCACAGCTTTCGAAATCCGCACCCAAGCCGACAGGCTCGGAAGAGAGCCGGTTCATTCGGAGCGGCTCGATCGGGGGATGGCGAAACCGGTTAACCCCGGCGCAGATAGAATTGATTGAGAAGCACACAGCAGATGTTCTGATTCGTATGGGGTATCCGACGGGTGGACATGACGACGCATCGGGAACCCGAGCTGCCGCGGGGGTATTTGCCACTGCCGGGCAGCAGGATCTCGAGACCCAGGTCAGCAGGTAGTTAGGAGTGAATGGAGTGACATCAGGTAATTCGGGAAAACTCGGCGCAGGATCGTGGTCGCACCGGTCGGGAGAGGCGGGTCCGCCCTGGCAGATCGTCCTCTTTGTCGTGCTCGGCGGATTGGGATTCTACTCGGTCTTGGAATTCCAAAGCTTCCTGACGCGGCACGAGCATAGCTACCGCAGCTACGACACCTACATCTTCCTGAGCATGCTCGTGGGTGGCTTTGTGGGCGTGTTTTACTTCTACCGCACGTTCAAGCAACTCTGGGCAGGCACGGTAGAAATGTGGAAGAGCCTGCAGTGGTGGCACTGGCTGTGGTTCATCATCTTCATCAGCGGCCTGGTTTTCCGTAAGCGTACTGCGGCAGAAGGCATGGAAGCGCCGGTGGACACGGCGGCTGCCTTCCGAATCGTGACCGTTGGATTCGTCGGGTCTGTGCTGCTGGTAAAACTTTTTCTGAAGCGGCTGGAGTGGCTGAGCTCGGTATTTCGTGGAATTATCGGCCTTCTGATCTGGTTTGACCTGATGGCGCTGTTGTCCACCATCTGGTCGGTGTATGCCGCGTGGACGTTCTACAAGGCTGTCGAATACGGCGTGGATGTCTGCCTGCTCGGCACGATCTTGTTGGTGGCCACCAAGTCTGAGGATTTCAAAAAGTTCACCGACTGGGTTTGGATCCTCTACGGCGTAATGCTGGTCAATGTCTGGCTGGGATGTGTGTGGGATCCGTTGGACGCCCTGTCGAAGGGCGGCATCTACGGGCAGCAGGGCATCGGAGAGTTGGGCGTGTGGCTGCAAGGTGTCTTCCCCGACGTCTCCTCAAACCAGATCGGAGAGTACGCAGGCTGCCTCACCGCGCTAGCTTTATGCCGGCTGTTGCCGCTTAACCGCAAAAGGCAAAATACTGCCTGGTACCTTTTCGTCTTCGTTTTCGGTTTCGTCACCGTCATCTTCGCCCAGACCCGTTCCGCGCTTGGCGGATTCTGCATCGCGGTATTCCTGATCTACCTGCTTTCAAACCGCGTCGGGCAAGGCGCAGCGATTGTGATGTCCAGCCTATTCGCGATAATTGTAAGCGGATTTGGCGACGTGCTTTATTTGTATGTGCAGCGCGGACAAGGTTCCAGTCAGTTCGACTCCCTTAGCGGACGCGTGGAGTGGTGGGAGGTCGCGCTCGAGAAGTTTTCTAACTATCCATTCACGGGCCTGGGGATGTGGGCGGCGGCGCGGTTCGGCGTGCTTGCCAAAATAGGATTCAGTTCGACGGCCACCATTCACAGCGACTGGGTGGAGATTATTGTCGGCATGGGCGCGTGGGGAATGATCCCCGCGCTGCTGATTATGGGAACCGCCTGGTTTGTTCTGATTCGCGGCACCATCAGTTCCAAGTACGACATGTACGACCGCCAGTTGGCATATGAAGGCATGGCGGTACTGACGGTGGTTTCGGTGCGCATGTTCTTCATGACCGACCTGAGTTTGCATCCCCCCTGCCACTTCTTTGTGGCGCTGGCCGCGGCAGAGTTCATCCGGCGGAAGTACAAGAAGCGCAGAGAGGTCCAGTACGCGAACGCGCCGGCGCAACTCGCTCCGGAACCGAGTGTTTGAGTCTTCATGACGAGAAGACTCCTGATTTTCCTGATGCTTTCCGCCTTGATAGCCGGTACTGCAGCGGCCGCGGACAAGAAGAAGTCCGAGACCAGCGAAACCCTGCGGCAGTACGCCGACCAACTGGGGTTTCGCGTTGGTACAGGGCTTAGGCCGCGGTCCTGGGACCAGGACAATCTGGGACGGCAGATTCTGGGTAGCGAATTCAACTCCACCATCGAAATGGCGATGATGCGAGTGATGCAGCCGGAGCGGGGCCATTTTAATTTCTCCCAGATGGACCGCACGATGCGGTTCGCGAAGGAACACCAGATGAAGATCTGGGGTGCGGCCCTGATCTACCGCGCGGGTGACCTTCCGGAATGGATGAAGCAGCGCGGAATTCGCGGCTTTAGCGGGCCCGAACTCGATAGCATCATGAAAGATGAAATCCAGACGGTCGTGCGCCACGGCGGTGACACCTTCTATGCGTGGGGAGTGGTCAACGAACCGCTGTCAAATCGCAACCAACCCTGGAAGAACGTGATGGGCGACGTGGAATACATCACCAAGGCGTTCCGTTATGCAAGGGAAGCCACCAGTTCCGATCTCGTTCTGAATGAGACCTTCGGATTCCAGGGAGTAGATCGCGATCGCGCCGACGAGTTTTTCAGCTTGCTGAAGCGCGCCAAGGCGCAGGGCGCTCCGATCGACGGTGCCGGCATTGAAATGCATCTCGAGGCGCAGCAGTTGCATGTGAACTATCTGGATGAATTCCGCTATTTTCTGGCCCAGGCACGGGAAGCGGGCGTCAAGGTCTACATCACCGAAATGGATGTTTATCAGGGCCCTTCAGGCGCGTTTGCCGATCCTATGGAAAAGCAGAAGGAGATCTACAAGAACATTGCCAGTGTCTGCCTGGCCGATTCGAACTGCAAAGGATTGACGGTCTGGGATCTCTCGGATAAGGACACGTGGCTGGCAAACAAGCAGATGAATCCTCACACCGACGCCAAACCCGACCTGTTTGATGCCAGCAACCAGAAGAAACCCGCCTACTACGGTGTGCTGGAAGCACTACGCGAGCGGGCGGCGAAGAACTAGCCGGAACGATGCCTCAAAAACCAATCAGAATCGTCACCACCAGTTGGGATGACGGCGATGTGCGGGACCTGCGGGTCGCGGAGCTACTGCGTTCGCGGGGAATGAGCGGGACTTTCTATGTCCCGATCGAGCCTTTCAATGGCAATCCATCCCTCGGCCGGGAACAGATGCGGGCCCTGACCGCGGAAGGCTTCGAGATTGGCGGGCACGGGGTTGCCCACGAGATCATGTCGCAGATCCCGATCTCCAAAGCTGAACAGGTAGTGAAGTCCTGCAAGGCGATCCTTGAAGACACGCTCAGCCAACGCGTGCGCATGTTCTGCTACCCGCGGGGCCGTTACACCCCGAAAGTTGTGGAGGCGCTGAAGGCCGCAGGGTACGAAGGCGCGCGCACCGTGCGCCTGCTGGCAACGGAAACGCATTACGGGGTTTACGACCTTCCGACGAGCATTCAGGTTTACCCACATACCCGAACTGAGTATCTGCGCAATGTGCTGAAGTCGCGCAACGTCGGCCGCCTTTACGACTACATGACCACTCTCAACTTCGATTCGGGGTGGGTGGACATGGGGAAAAAGCTTTTTGATCGCGTGCTTGCGCAAGGCGGCATCTGGCATCTCTGGGGCCACTCCTGGGAGATCGACCAGTTGCAACTCTGGGATGAAATGGCCGAAGTGCTCGACTATGTCCGCGGACGCGAAAATGTTCTGTACCTCAACAATGGCGACCTCGTGCGGTACCTGGCGAGCTCTTCGAATTAGCTGACCGGCCTACTCTGTCATGAAAGTCCTGCTGGTTCACAACCAATACCAGATTCCCGGCGGCGAAGAAGTCGTCTTCGAGCAGGAGCGCGAATTGCTGGAGCAGGAAGGTCACGAAGTGCTGACCTACTGCCGCAGCAATTTCGAGGCAGAGGATTACAACGGCTTGCGACGGCTGGCTTTAGTCAGGAATATCTCCTGGTCGGTGGATACCAAGGTCGAGCTCGCCCGGCTGCTTCGCGAGCAAAAACCAGACGTCGTCCACGTGCACAACACATTCATGATGATGTCGCCTTCGGTTTTTGCCGCTTGCCGGGAAGCGGGCGTTCCGGTGGTGCAGACACTGCACAACTACCGCATGTTCTGCCCGGCTGCCAACTTCATCCGCGAGGGCAAGGTCTGCGAGGAGTGCTCCGAATATGGCTTGCTGAGCGGAGTGCGTCACGGCTGTTATCGCGATTCGAGCGCGGCCACCGCAACTGTGGCCTTGATGATTGAGGTGCAGCGGCAACGAAAGGCTTACGCCGACTTGTACGTGGCACTTTCGGAGTTTTCCCGGCAGAAATTCATTGCCAACGGAATTCCTTCCGGCAAGCTGTGCGTGAAGCCGAATTTCGTTCATCCGGATCCGGGTGAACGCGAGTTGGATGGAAATTACGCGATCTACGCGGGGCGGCTGTCGGAGGAGAAAGGGCTGGAAACCTTGCTGGACGCCTGGCGGCAGCTCCGCTGCGACATTCCGCTGCTTATTGTGGGCGACGGGCCGTTGCTCGCGCCGTTGCAAGAGCGGGCGGCTAATTTGGGACTGGCCGGTGTGAGCTTTCTGGGACGGCTCCCCCGAGCCAAGACCCAGGCCGCGGTTAAGGCCGCGCGCTTCTTCGTCGCGCCCAGCCAGTGCTACGAGAATTTCCCCATGGGAATCGCCGAGGCTTTTGCCTGCGGCGTCCCGGTGATCTGCTCACGTCTGGGGGGGATGCAGGAACTCGTCGAGGACACTCACACGGGATTGCATTTCACAGCGGGAAACGCGAGCGACCTCGCGAACAAAGTGCAATGGGCCTGGTCACACCCGGAGCAGATGCGGAACATGGGCAAGCAGGCGCGGCGCGAGTACGAAGAAAAGTACACCGCGGGAAAAAACTACCCGCTGCTCATGGCAATTTACCGGCGTGCCACGGCGATGGAGCCCTCCGCCAGCCATGCGGAAGCCACCGTCGGACTTAGCCTCTCCCGCAGTTAGCTGCTCAATCCAGAGATTTTCAGGGACACATTCACAATGAGCGTTGCCATCATTTCAGGTTCGGCGGGACTGGTAGGATCGGAAACCGTCCGGTACTTCGCGGCTCAGGGCATGGACGTTGCCGGCATCGACAACGGCATGCGCAAGGTCTTCTTCGGCGAGGAAGCATCCACCGCGTGGGTGAGAGACCGCCTGACCCGGGAGATTCGCAACTACAGTCACAACGAAGTGGACATCCGCGACCAGGAGTCCATCTTCAAGCTGTTCGAGCGTTACGGAAAAGACATAAAGCTGGTCGTGCACACGGCGGCGCAACCCTCCCACGACTGGGCGGCGCGCAACCCGATCATGGATTTCACGGTGAACGCGAATGGCACGCTGGTGTTGCTCGAGGCGACGCGCAAGTTCGCTCCCGAGGCGGTGTTCATCTTTGTTTCGACCAACAAGGTTTACGGCGACACTCCCAACTACCTGCCTCTGATCGAAAAGGAAACTCGCTGGGAGATCGATCCCGGCCATGCCTACATCAACGGCATTCCTGAAACCATGTCGATTGACCACACCCTGCACAGCCTGTTCGGCGCCTCGAAAGTGGCCGCCGATGTTCTTGTGCAGGAGTTTGGACGTTACTTCGGCATGCGCACCGCCTGCTTCCGCGGCGGATGCCTGACGGGGCCGAACCACTCGGGGACCCAGCTGCACGGTTTCCTCGCCTACCTGATGAAATGCGCGGTCACCGGAACCGAGTACAGCATCTTCGGCTACAAGCGCAAACAGGTGCGAGACAACATTCACAGCAACGACCTTATCCGCGCCTTCGACGAATTCTTCAAGAATCCCCGTGCGGGCGAGGTTTACAACATGGGCGGCGCGCGTTTCAGCAATTGTTCCATGATTGAAGCCATCGACCTCTGCGAGCAGATCAGCGGCAAGAAACTCAACTGGAAATATGTTGACCAGAACCGCACCGGGGACCATATCTGGTGGATTAGCGACGTCTCGCGGTTTCAGCAGCACTACCCGGCCTGGCGCCATAAGTATGACGTGCCAGCCATCCTGAATGAGATTTACGAGTTGAATCGGGAGCGATGGGCTTGCCCGCAGTTTGCGTGATCGAGCAATCATTTTGGGGACGAACCTGGGGAAGAGGGCGTGATTCACAAAGATAAGAAGAACGTTTGCGGCATTCTGGTGGACGAGATTGATTACGAAGGCGCGATTGAGTACGTGGTTCGTGCCGCCAAGGAAAGCCGTCCAGCCTCGATTTCTGCGCTGGCAGTTCATGGCTTGATGACTGGCGCACTGGATAACGAACACAAGCACCGCCTCAACAACCTCGACGTGGTCCTGCCCGACGGACAGCCGGTCCGCTGGGCGCTGAATCTGCTGCACAAGTCCCCGCTGCGTGACCGCTGTTACGGCCCGAATCTCACTCTGTACCTCTGCGAACGCGCAGCGAAGGAGGGCTTACCGGTTTTTCTGTACGGAGCGACTCCTTCCATCCTGGGAGCCATGCAGGAAAACCTGAAAAAGCGCTTCCCTTCCCTGATCATTGCGGGAGCGGAAACGTCGAAATTCCGTCGGCTGACGCCACAGGAAAAAATCGAAGTGGCGGAGCGGATCCGGCAGTCGGGAGCCTCGATGGTTTTTGTCGGCTTGGGCTGCCCGCGCCAGGAAGTCTTCGTATACGAAATGCGCGATTTGCTTCCAATGCCCGCCCTGGCGGTGGGCGCCGCTTTTCCCTTCATCGCCGGGGAAGTTAAGCAGGCCCCGCGTTGGATCCAGGATATGGGCATGGAGTGGTTCTTTCGTCTGTGCATGGAGCCGCGGCGTCTTTGGCGACGCTATGTGTACCTAAATCCGGCCTACATTACTTTCGTAACTCTGCAATTGCTGGGGCTGCGGTCGTTCAAAACCGACGGGGTCTCACCAAGTTCTGAATTGCTATACGGTTAGCTAATGTGCAAGCAGTTGCACACAAGCGGCGCCTGCAGCTCGGGCCCGCAGTTGGCCGCAAAACCATAAGGGGAGGAAGTCATGGGTTTTCTTAACGTTGCAGCTCGCAGGTTTGGTATTGCCGGAGAGTTGCTTTCGTTCTTTTGGAACAACAAACGCTGGTGGATGTTGCCAATTGTCACCATCATCCTGGTTCTGGGCGTGGTGTTGGTATTGGCACAGAGCTCGGTAATCGCTCCCTTCATCTACACCCTGTTTTAAGAGGAAAGGTAAATGGCCAATCCGGTTTGGGACGGACTTAAGAAGTTCTGGGCAGCCTGGGGGCGGTTCTGGAAGATGGTGGGTAACTTCCAGGCCCGCGTCATTCTCACGATCCTGTATGTGGTCGTGCTTTTGCCTTTCGGGCTGATCGTGCGGCTATTCTCCGACCCTCTAAGAATCAAGAAACTCCCCACGCAATGGCTGGAACATCCAGACGAAGTGATGGATATGCAATGGGCCAAGAGGCAGTGAACCTGTGAATATTCTCGGAATCTCGTGCTACTACCATGACGCGGCGGCGGTGCTGCTGCGCGATGGCCAACTCGTCGCCGCTTCGGAAGAAGAACGCTTCTCCCGTATTAAGCACGACTATGGCTTTCCCAAGATGGCCATCCAGTACTGCCTCGAAGCTGGGGGCATCCAGGGGCCGGACCTCGACTACGTAGTTTTCTTCGAGAAGCCGTTCCGCAAGCTTGATCGCATTCTGGCCAGCGTACTCGGCACCTATCCGAAGTCATGGAAAGTTTTCCGCGAATCCATGATCACCTGGGTACTCGATAAGCTCTGGGTCGCGAGCACCCTGCAGAACGAACTCGGCATCAGCAAAGACAAGGTGCTGTTTTCTGAGCACCACCTATCGCACGCCGCCAGTGCCTATCTCTGCTCGCCATTTGACGAGTCCGCGATTCTTACCGTGGATGGCGTCGGCGAATGGGTGACCGCAACCTACGGCGTCGGCAAGGGAAACGACATCCGCTTGTTCAAGCAGATGGATTTCCCGCATTCGCTCGGCTTGCTCTACAGCGCGTTTACAGCGTTTCTGGGATTTGAGGTCAACGAGGGCGAATACAAAGTCATGGGCATGGCGCCCTACGGGCAGCCGCGCTATGTGGACAAGGTCTGGAAGCTGGTACGGCAGAACAGCGACGGCTCGTTCGCGCTGGACATGGACTACTTCAGCTTCCACCATTCGACCGAGAGGACATTTAACCGCAAGTTCGAAGCGCTGTTCGGGGAACCCCGCGCGTCGAAGCTTCTGTTTTTCACGGAAGATACGGGCTTCCCGACCTATTTTGGCGAGGCGCCTTCCAACTTCAAAGAACTTTCAAAGCAGAACCAGCACTACGCCGATATCGCGGCCAGCATTCAGAAAGTGACCGAGGAACTCATCCTCGGGATGGCGCGAAGCCTGCAGAAGGAAACCGGCCTGAAGAACCTGTGCGTTGCCGGCGGCGTCGGCCTGAACAGCGTGGCCAACAGCCGGATCATTCGCGAAACCGCGTTTGAACAGGTATTCGTGCAACCCGCAGCTGGGGATGGCGGCGGGGCGCTGGGAGCGGCTTTGTGGGCCTACAACACCCTGTTAGGGAAACCGCGTACCTTCCGCATGGAACACGCGTATTGGGGACGGCATTACGGCGCCCCGGAAATCAGTTCCTTTCTGAAGGGCAGCAACATTCCGCACCAGCTGATTGAAGACGACAGCAAGCTCTATGACCAGGTGGTTGAGCGCCTGCGGAGCGGCAAGGTGATCGGCTGGTATCAGGGACGATTCGAATGGGGACCGCGAGCTCTCGGCAACCGCAGCATCATCGCGGATCCGCGCAATCCTCAGATGAAGGACATCGTCAACTCCAAGATCAAATTCCGCGAACCTTACCGCCCGTTTGCGCCTTCGGTGCTGGCGGAGTGCGCGGAAAAATATTTTGAGTTGCCGCACGCCACCAGTCACTATCCGGCGCGCTACATGCTGTACGTCGTGCCGGTCAAGCCCGCCGAACAAAGCACGCTGCCCGCTATCACTCACGTGGATGGGACTGGGCGCCTGCAGACCGTGTTCCGCGAGCAGAGTCCGCGCTACTACGGATTGATTGAGCGTTTCGGCCAGGCGACTGGGGTGCCAGTGATCCTGAATACCTCGTTCAACCTGAAGGGCGAGCCGATCGTAACCACGCCCGCCAACGCGTTCAACACGTTCCGGAAGAGCGAGATGGACTGCCTGGTGCTGGACAACTATCTGGTCGAAAAGTCTGATTTGGGTTGAGACGCGACTTTCCCCCTGTTTCGAACGAGTATCGCAGCCGCAGAGCAACAGGACGAATGAGCAAAAAGGATCTCAAGCCAGTTGCAGTTCTCGATTCCGAACCAGACAACGGTCTGACTCCGCCATTAAGCGCGGACTATGTGATTGTGGGTTCAGGCCTGACGGGCGGAACCATTGCACGGCTGCTGACCGATGCGGGCGCCGACGTCGTCGTGCTTGAACGCCGCGGCCACCTGGGCGGAAACGTACACGATCACAAACACCCGAGTGGCGTGCGCATCCACACCTACGGGCCACACTATTTCCGCACCGGTTCAGAAGATATCTGGGACTTCGTAAACCGCTTCGCCAGCTTCTATCGCTATGAAGCAGTGGTGAAGTCACAGGTGGATGGCGCGATTGAGAACTGGCCGGTTGCGGCGAGTTACATCCGGCGCGCGGTTGGCCAGAACTGGAAACCCTCGTTCGAGGGCAGCCCCGCTAACTTCGAAGAAGCCTCGCTGGCAATGATGCCCGAGCTTGTTTATCGCAAGTTTGTGAAGGGCTACAGCGAGAAGCAGTGGGGCGTAAAGGCGACCGAACTTTCCGCCGACCTGGCCAAGCGCTTCGATGTGCGCGAAGACGATGAGCCACGCCTGATGCGGCATAAGTACCAGGGCATTCCGCGCGAGGGCTATGCCGAGTTCACCAAGAACATTCTCGCTGGAATTCCGACGGTGCTGCACTTCGACTACCTGAAGCACAAGGATCTGGTGACGGCGCGCAAGATGCTCATCTTTACCGGCCCGATCGATGAGTTTTTCGGCTACGACATGGGCAGGCTGCGTTATCGCGGCCAGCGAAGGGAACATTCCCACATTGCCGACAAGCATTTCGTACAGCCCTGCGGCCAGGTGAACAATCCGGACCCTGCAAACGGACCGCATATCCGGACCCTCGAGTGGAAGCACATGATGCCGCCCGAGGAGATTCCCGACATTCAGGGCACGGTGCTGACCCGCGAGTACACGTACAGTCCGGAAGATCCGAACTATCAGGAATATCCTTTTCCGGACGCGCAGAATCAGGAACTCTACAAGAGATATCGGGACCGGGCGGAGGCGATTTCCGGCTTGATGATTTGTGGCCGCCTGGGCGAATACCGCTACTACGACATGGATCAGGCGATCGGACGAGCGATGCTGCTGGCTCGCCAGTTGCTCGCCGAGAAGGTACGCGTCGCGTGATCCCGGGTTTCCAATCCGCAATTTCGAGGACGATCCCCCGCCCCGCGTGGGCGCAGCAAGAGACGTGCTATATCCATCAACCTTCTTGAACAGGGACGAATTCGATCATGGCACTCGAACCGGTAAACACATCAGCAGAAAGTGAAGCCGAAGTCGTATCTGTTTCGGACCATTTCTACGCGGCTGCCTCGGTCATTGAGAGCGACCGGTACCGCTGGGTGATGCAGGACCTGGACCGCGTCGAAGGTGACGTGCAGACCCGATTCAGCCGGCCAGCCTTGCGTGTCCAACTCGCTTTGAAGCGGCTGATCGACATCGTTGGCAGCTTCGCTCTGATCGTTCTTCTTTCCCCAGTATTGATCGTGACCGCGTTGTTGATCCGGCTGACCTCGCCAGGACCGACCATCTACGCGCACAAGCGCTGGGCGATGAAGCAGAACCACTTTATGTGCCTGAAGTTCCGCTCCATGCGCACCGATCAGGACAAGGTCCTGAACGTAAAGGAACTGCGCGAGATGGAGAAAACCGGCATCCTGTTCAAGTTAAAAAAGGACCCCCGGATCACGCCCGTCGGCACCTTCATCCGCAAAACCAGCATTGACGAATTGCCTCAGTTGTTCAACGTACTGAAGGGCGACATGAGCCTGGTGGGCCCGCGGCCCCTGGTTCTGCACATGATGCAGCCCTATCCCAAGATTCGCCGCTTACGCTGCATGGTGCGCCCCGGAATCACGGGCCTGTGGCAGATCAGGGAGCGGGAGAACAACACCAGCGTCATCGGCATGATGCCGCACGACACGGATTACTTGCTGAACTACAGCGTGCTTCTCGACTTGAGAATCCTGCTGGCTACAATCCCCGCGGTTTTGTGGGGCACGGGAGCCTGCTGAGATTCCAAAGCCAACGGATTTGAAACCCCGGGGACAAGCATGAAGACCATTTCCACTTATCGCAGGATTCGGCACAAAGCATCGAAGACGCTGCTGCGCGCGCCCATCATCTGGCTTCGCCACCGCGGAATTGACCGCAACGACGTGATGGTTGCGTCCTATCCCAGGTCCGGCAACACCTGGCTGCGCTTCATGCTCACAAAGATTCTCACCGGCAGGTCCGCAGGTTTCGACAATGTGAACAACGTGATCGCCGAGATCGGCATTCACAAGGATGCCCTGCCGCTGCTGCCCGGCGAAGGCCGTCTGATCAAGACCCATGAACTGTATCGCCCAACCTACAAGCGGGCCATCTATTTGGTGCGCGATGTTCGCGATTCCCTGCTCTCCCAGTATTCACGCGAGAACGAGCTGGGGCTGGTTTGGTGGGCTGACTTTGACGGCTACATCCAGGCCTTCCTCAAAGGCACCATCAACGGCTTCGGCGCCTGGCAGGAGCATGTTCCCAATTGGCTTGATTCGCCTCTCGCAAAACGTGGAGACATCCTGGTTGTGCAATTTGAACAGATGCGCCGGCATCCGCAGGAGAAGCTCGGGCAGATTCTCGACTTTCTTGGTCTGGCAGTGGATCCTCAGACAATTGCCGACGCAGTCGAGGACAACACCGTAGAGAAAATGCGGGCCCGCGAAAACAAGGCCGAGAAACTGCACAAGAGCAATCGTGAAGAAGGCCGTTTCGTGCGCAAGGGCGCAATCATGGGTTGGCGCGACAAGCTGACCGAGCCGCAGCTTGCACTGATCGAGCAGTACGCAGGCGCCACCATGGCGCGCATGGGATATCCACGCTGGCAGGATGTCGCGAGCCAGGCCGAACCACAACTTACGGGAACCACCGCCTGACCATGACCCGACCGGACTTCGCACTGCTCGACGCTGAGAACCACGCCGACAGCATGGAACGGAAAGCACCTGCCGAACCTGCCGCCAAGCCGTCGAGGACCCGTTTTGTGCTCCTGGTGATAGCAGTGCTCGCCATAGCACTGAACCGCCTGTACATTCCCAACATTCATTACGACCTGCTGAATATCATCCCTCTGTTGGCTTCTTGCTATCTCGGTTACGCGCTGATCGCGCTCGAGAAGACTTGCGGCCACTTTGATTACGTTGCCCGCTGTCTTTCAGAGAAGCCTGGCGTCCGCAAGCCTCTCGGGGCATTCCTCTTCTCCCCATGGCTACGCTCGATGCTGCTGCTGCCAGTGCTGTTGCTGGTGGCGGAATTTGGCTTGCGATGCGTGAGTTACCAGCGTTCTGAACTTTACGAACGACAGGGCGACCTTCTTTATACTCCGATCCCTAATCAGGAGTATCTGGAGAAGATTTCGCTCAGCCACTCTCGCATCAATAATTTCGGCCTGCGCGGCGAGGCGGTGGATTTATCCGGAAAGCGGATCGTTTTGTGCCTGGGCGATTCGGTCACGTACGGATACGGCGTTGATGACCCCCACACTTATCCGGCGGAATTGCAAAGGGCTCTGGATGAGAAGTATCCCGGCCGCTACCTGGTCCTCAATGGGGGCGTTGACGGCTACCCGGTTCCATTCATGCGCCAGAAGTTCCTTTATCTCTGGAATCTCGGGATTCACCCTGATGCCGTCGTCATCGGCTACAGCTTCAACGAGGGTGGGCTCGGGCATCTGGTGGAAGCAGATGCCAAGACCAAAGACCTGTTCGCTGCCCGCGTACGGCTGAAGAACAAGGTAAGGAGCATCGCGCTTTATAACCTGATTGTCGAAAAGTGGGCGCGGTCTTCTTACAACCGCATGAAGAAGTACATGGTGCCGGGAACCAACGGTCGTACGCTTTCGCAGGAGGACGTGCAGACGCGTTACCAGCGGTCCCTGCAAAGCCTCTATGACGACCTGGATGCCCGCCACGTCAAGCCGGCTTTCGCGCTTTTCACCGGCTATGACGCGCACACGGGCCGGTTCGATGACGAAGGCCCGTTTCAACTGAAGTTTCGGGATTTTGCCCAAAGCCACAGCGCACCGCTTCTGGAAAGCGACAAGGTGCTGGCCGCCGGGTCACAACCGATCGAGATTCAGCAGTATTTCCAGGACCAGTGCCACATGAAGGCAAGCGGCACGCAGAAATTCGCGAACGGCCTGGCTAGCTTTCTGGCACCGCTCCTGGAACAACCTTCACCGGCCACAAGTTCGCCAACTGTACAACTAAAGACCGAGACCAAATAGGGGAGCATTATGAAGTCCGCCGATTTTTCGACATTTGTCCCTTCCAACCGCCGCAGCCTGCGCTTGACGGCATACGTTCTGTTCCTGGCGTTGATCCTGGGAGCATTTGGTGGGACGGCTATGGCACAGATCCCGCAAATCCAGCACATCGTCATCATCGTTAAAGAGAACCGCAGCTTTGACAACCTGTTTGGAACTTTTCCGGGAGCGGACGGCGCCACGCAAGGGCCAATATCGACGGGTCAGATCCTGCAACTGTCGCACACCCCCGATGCTGCTCCGCGCGACCTGTGCCACACCTGGAACTGCAACATCGTGGCGGTCGATGGCGGCAGAATGGACAAGTGGGACATCACCATCGGCAGCGCGTTGTTTGCTTGCAACGTAAACGGAGACTATCTGTGTTATAGCCAGTACCAGTCGTCAGACATTCCCAACTACTGGACGCTGGCCAGCAATTATCTCTTGGCGGACCATCAGTTCTCCTCAATTCACGCCACGACCTTCCCGAACCACATGTACGCCGTGGCAGCGGAGGCGTACGGCATTATCGGTCAACCGCACCTGATCTCGGACAGCAGCCAGGGCGAGTCCGGATGCAAGTCCGATCCCGGCTCCAGCATCAACGTTTTGACTCCGTCCGGCGCTATCATCAATCCCTTCCCCTGTTTCGATTTCCCTGCTATCACAGACCTTCTCGACAGCGTTCCCAAGTCCCAGGGCGGGCCGATCTCCTGGCACTTCTATTCTCCCGATAACAGTCCTTACGATCCATTGGAAGCTATCAACCACATCCGCAACAACAGTGACTGGAGCAGCCATCAGTCGCTCGACAGCCAGTTTGTGACCGATGTGCAAGCAGGAAACCTGGCCGCGGTGAACTGGATTGTGACCAATGACCAGACCAGCGAGCACCCGCCCTGGAGCGAGTGCATCGGGGAAAACTGGACGATGACGCAAATCAGCGCCATCATGCAGAGCCCCTTCTGGAACAACACGGCGATTTTCGTCATCTGGGATGACAGCGGCGGCTTCTACGATCACTCCGTGCCGCCCGTGCTCGACCAGTACGGCCTGGGTCCGCGTACACCAATGCTGATCGTGTCGCCGTACTCGAACACCCAGTCGGGACACGTCATTCACACCCAATACGAACCCTCGTCAATCATCAAGTTCATCGAGCAGGTGTTTGATGTGAACCACAACCTCGGCGGACGTGACGTCAACGCCAACAGCGTGATTGACGCCTTCAACTTCAACCAGTCACCTTTGCCGCCGGTGAGCGTGCCGCAGCGCTCCTGCTCTCCTGTGAGTAATGTGACGTTGAACTTCCCGCCGCAGCAAGTGGGGCAGGCAAGCCAGGCCAAGACAGTTACGATCGCAAATTATTCGTCCGACCCTCTGAATATTCAAAGGATCGCGATCAGTAGTGGTTCTTCCGATTACACGCAGAACAACAACTGCCCTGCAACCATTCCCCCGCCCTCGCCGGGTACCCATACGTGCACAATCAACATAATTTTCAAACCCACGGCTACCGGGATACGTAGCGGCGCTCTGACTGTTCAGGACAGCGACCCTGGCAGCCCACAGACCGTGGCCATTACCGGCATGGGGAGCAACATTAGCTTGAATCCCAATCCGGTGAGCTTTGGAAATGTCTCGCTGGGCCAGACCAAGAATTTGACTGCCACAATGAAGAACAATGGCAGTACGTCGCTCAGCATCTCGAACATAGTGACCGCCGGAGACTATACGGAAACCGACAACTGCGGCTCCAGCTTGTCGGCAGGTTCCACATGCACCTTCACGATGACGTTCCGGCCCACAACTACGGGAACACGTTACGGCAGCATCACCATCACCGATAGCGACGGATCGAGCCCACAGTTGTTGAATCTGACTGGAACCGGAACGGATATCGTTCTCTCCCCCTCGAGCTTGTCGTTCAATACTGTCGCGCTGGGCAAAGCCAGCGCTCCGCAGCCGGTTACGCTGACGAACCACAGCACCGGAGATCTGGGAATCAACAGCATTAGTATCGGCGGGTCGATCAACCAGATTGATACCAACTTCGCCCAGTCGAGCAACTGCCCACCGACTCTGTCTTCGGGCGCAAGCTGCACCATCAATGTGCAGTTCACGCCGGTATCAACCGGAATTCAGAACGGGCAACTATTGATCTCGACTTCTGAGGCCAGCACCACCCCGCTTGCCGTAACCCTGCAAGGTACCGGCCAAGCGAATCCGGTACCGTTGATAGTCGAACCCTTGTTCCCGACTAAGGCTGCGCCGGGCGGAGCCGGCTTCACGCTGACGGTGAACGGCTCAGGATTCATCTCCGGAGCGACCGTGAACTGGAACGGGACAGCCTTGACCACTACCTTTGTCAGTGCGTCACAGCTGACCGCGACCGTTCCTTCGGCGAATATTGCCACCGCAGGCACGGCCTTGATCACCGTGTCGAATGGTACTCCGGGTGGGGGCGTATCCAACCTCGCCCTCTTCCCCGTTACCTCCGGCAGCACTCCGGCTAATCTCAGCAAGACGGACGTTTCCGTGGGATCGGCTCCCCTGGGGATTGCTCGCGGGGATTTCAACGGCGACCACGTTCTGGACCTTGCGGTAGTCAACAACGGGGGCAACACCGTATCGATCCTGCTGGGTAACGGCGACGGCACTTTCACCTTGAAGTCCACTCCGCCCGTAGGTGTTCAGCCGACGGCGGTAGCCGTGGGCGACTTCAACGAGGACGGGAAGCAGGACCTGGCCGTATCCAACTATTGTCAAAGCACCACAACCTGTGGCGTCAGCGGATCGTTGACCATCCTGTTGGGAAATGGAGACGGCACATTCACGCCATCCTCCGTTTCGCCTCAGATCGGGCCTGGACCGAAATTCGTGGTCACCGGCGACTTCAGCCAGGACGGATGGCTTGACCTGGCCACTGCCAATTTCCTGGAGAATTACGGTTCTGCCATGACCGGCGACGGCGATGGTACGTTTACGGCCGGCATTGGCGGCCCAACTACAGGACAGGGGCCGGATGCGATTGCGGTAGCTGACTTCACCGGCGACGGCATCCTGGATCTCGCCTACGCAAACCAGGGTGATAACACGATCAGCATCCTTCCGGGGTCAGGTGACGGCAGCTTTAGCTGGATGCCCGGTCCGACGCCCGGTAACCAGCCCAGCGCTATACTCGCGGCTGACTTTAACAACGATGGCAAACCCGATCTTGCGGTCGCGAATCAGGCTGACAGCACCATTTCCATCTTCACTGGAAATGGCGATGGCACATTCAACCCGCAATCCAACAATGCCACCGGCACCGGCCCGACGTCGCTGGCGGTTGGCGATTTCGACGGAGACGGCAACCTGGATCTGGCCAGCGCCAATTCCACAGCGAACAGCGTGTCTATCCTTCTTGGAAATGGCACCGGAGTCTTCCCGAACCACAGCGACTCGGCGACGGGAACTACTCCCAATTCGCTGGTTGCGGGAGACTTCAACAAGGATGGCAAACTCGACCTGGCAGTGACCAACAACGCGGCCAATACAGTTTCCATCCTGGTGCAGGGTACAAGCGGCGGACCGATCGCTTCGATTTCGCCGACCAGCCTCACCTTTGGCACTCAGCTCGTTGGCACCGTCAGCTCGCCACAGACGGTCACGTTGACGAACACCGGTACTGCAACTCTGAACATCAGCGCCGTCACGGTAACCGGCGACTTCACCAAACAGAACCAGTGTTCCACGACCTTGGCGCCCGGCAATAGCTGCAATGTGCAGATTTCCTTCAAGCCAAGAACCCAGGGCACTGGCACGGGCACGCTCAGCTTCTCCGATAACGCTCCCGGCAGTCCGCAGACGGTCCCACTTACGGGCACGGGGACGATTGTGAAGGTGTCCCCGACCAGCCTTACCTTCAGCGGGCAGCATGTCGGAACTAAGAGCGCACCTCAGACCATTACCGTGACCAACGTCAGCCGGACAAATCCGGTGACGTTCTCCAAGCTGCAGATTACGGGCACCAACAGCTCGGACTTCCACGACGGCACGACCTGCAGCATCTCGCAACCGCTTGCGGCGGGCGGCAGCTGTACCATCACAGTAACCTTCAAACCGGGTGGCACCGGGACCCGGACGGCCAATGTCAGTCTTACCGACGATGGCGGCGGCAGTCCGCAAGTGGTACCGCTCACTGGAACGGGTACATAGGAGTCAGATGTTAAGAAAGAAAGACCGGTCAATTTTGAAGCGGGACGTCACGATCCCGATGCTGTTCCTGGGTATGGCGTTCGCCTTGCATGCGGCGCCTGCCCGGGCTCAGGAACCTTACGCAATTGAATCTGCTACGGTCGAGGCCTCGGCTTATATCCCGCAGAGCATTGTGGCTGCCTTGAATCCGAACGGCACGCGGCTGTTCACCCACGTGAACGGCCTCAAGATGCCCATCTCGGAGATCTTCTGGGCAAAAAACGTAGTGACGATTGATAAGCCGTCATCATCCGGAAAGATCCTGTACGGTTCCCTCAAGCCCGGCGCGCTGGTCGGAGTCATTCGTTTTCTGGCAGAAGCTGATGAGGATTACCGCGAGGATTTTCATGACCAGAAGCTCCGTCCCGGCTACTACACCATGCGATACGCACAGATGCCAGACGAGGAGAAGCAAAGCGACAAGCTCCCTCGCGACTTCGTCGTGCTGAGCCCGGTCAGCGTGGACCGGGATCCGAACCAGGCGCTTTCCTTCGAAGAGCTTTCGCGCATGAGCCGCATCGCTTCCCGCGGCAAACAACCCGCGGTCATGAGTCTGGTGTCGGCGGACGCAGCTCCCGCATCCCTCCCGGGAGTCAGAACCGATGATGCCGGCACATGCATTTTGCAGGTAAAGCTGAACACAAAACCGGAAAAGGGCGGTTCGCCGCAAGATCTCGCCCTGGCGATCATTGTTGTTACTCCCATTCAGGAAAACGGGGCGTCCTAGAACACCGCCCTGTTGGTTGAAGGACCTTATGAAAATCCAGCCTGCCAGTCAAGACCCGATGCCTGAAGGCATTTGGACGGTCAAGAATAAGCCGACCGTCTCCTGCCTTCGCTGCAATTCTGAGCTTACGGATTACCGGCCAACCCGCTTTACGTTTTTGCCGTACGGCATCAGCCGTGCCCACGCCATGCTGGTCTGCCCACGCTGTGGGCACGTGGAGTTCCTGTCGAAGGAAAGCCCCTTGCTGAGCGAACTGGAGGCTATAGCCAGCGACGGCGGCGACGACGACTGAGAACGCCGAAGATTCTCCCGCTCAGAGATTAATTCCTCCCCCGTATTACTCTCATGCTGATCCTGGGATTGTCATCTTTCAAGCACGACACCGCGGCAGCCCTGTTTAAAGACGGGGTCATCCAGGCCGCTGTCGAGAACGACAAACTGGTGCGCTCGCACACTACAGGTGTGCCCGAGGACGCAATCCTGTTTTGTCTGAATAAGGCCGGGGCGACCTGGCCGGATTTAGACGCAGTTGCGGTTGGAACCAGCCCGTTCCAAGGCTGGAAGCGGCGTTCTCTTCTTCGCGCCCGGCGCTTGCCGTCCTCTCCAGTTGCAAGTACCTATCATGGCGTCAACGAAGTTGGCGTGTTTGCGCGTGAGTTGAATCAACTGCGAATGCTGCGCCTGAACAGCGGTCGTTCCCAGGTCGTGAATTTCGACCACCACCTTTCCCATGCCGCCAGCGCTTTCTTTTTTTCGCCCTTTGAGCGAGCACTGATCATCACGATGGACCAGGAAGGTGACGGCCTCTCAGCTACCGTCTGCCTGGGAGAAGGAACGCGGATTCGCGTCCTGCACAAGATCCCGTTTCCCCATTCGCTGGCGTGGATCTACTCTCATGTCACCCGCCTGCTTGGCTTCACACCGCATCATGACGAGCACAAGACACAATGGTTAAGCCTTGAAGGTCAACCCGACTTTAAGCAGGTGTTTCTCGACATGCTCTGGAATCCAGGCTCTCATCTTCCGCGCCTGAACCAGACATACGTGAACATGGCAGGCCGCCTGACTTTCTCTGGCAGGTTTTACCGCGAAATAGGATCTCCGGATCAAAAGGCAGCCTTGAGCGACGACCAGCGGCGCGCCCTGGCAAGTAGCATCCAGGCAGCCTGCTGCGAAATCGTAGGTTCCATGGCCGAGCATTTCCGGAAGCAACTGGGTGTGGATAAGGTCTGCCTGGCCGGTGGCCTGTTCCAGAACACGTTGCTGGTATCAAGCCTGGAAAAGCGGTTAGGTATCAATCAGGTTTTCGTGCCGCCGGCCCCTGGCAACTCGGGGTGTGCTCTAGGAGCTGGCATGCTCGCATGGCATGACAACGCGGCGGGCAGAGCGCGCGTTCCTGCGGTCACCCAGGTCTATGGCGGACCGTCCTGCAACCGCTCCGAGATCAAGGATGTGCTGGACAACTGCAAGGCCCGCTACTCGCTGCAAATCACAGAAGAACGAAAAATCGAAATTGCCTTGCAGTTGCTTGAAGCGGGAAAGATCGTGGGCTGGTTCCAGGGCTCTGCGGAATTTGGCCCGCGTGCGCTGGGAAACCGCAGCCTTCTGGCTTCGCCTTGGGCTGCCTATGTCCGCGAGAATCTCAACGACTACATCAAACACCGTGAGTGGTTTCGCCCCTTCGCTGTAGCAGTTCCTGAAGAGGATTGCGAACGTTACTTCGAATGCTCACAGTTATGCCGGTCTATGAATACACTGGCCTGGGCACGCTCCGATAACAACGTTCTGCCGGAAGGCTTCCTGCTGCCCGGCAATCTGGTGCGCTTACAAGTCGTCCAGCAACAGAGTAATCCACTTTTCTGGCGGCTTCTGAAACGCTTCGGAGAACGAGCCCCCGCCCCCTTGCTGGTGAACACATCTTTCAATCTTTTCGGTGAACCCCTGGTTGTAAAACCAAGAGATGCCGTACGGAGTTACTTCTGCTCAGGAATCGACGCGTTGGTCATCGATAACTTCGTATTGACCAAAGCTGCGGCTAGCCAGGTGGTCGATCTGGCGCCGTCCTGGCGAAAGAAAACAGCAGGTCCCGAACCGGAGATCGCCCATGCCAACCCCCCGCGGACGATTTCAAACGTCTGAACAACGAATGTCTATACAGCGTCCCCAATAGTTAGCTATCGCCGCTTCGAAGTGGAGAATTAGCCTATGAGTTCCCTCAAGCCATGCAAGTTCCGCGCCCCCCTGTTCCTCCTCGTGCTGTTCACCATTGTCAGCCTGGGCAGCCTGCCCTGTATCTCGCAGACCTACGTCTTCAACACCCTGAATTTGGGCGTGGGCAATAACCCGCAGGCGATCGCCAATGCCGACCTCAACAAGGATGGCAGGCCTGACCTCGTGGTGGCCAACTACAATGATGCAACGGTTTCCGTGCTGGTGGGAGCGGTGAACGGGATCAATCATCCGGCGGTGACCTATCCAACCGGTCCGAACCCCATCGCGATTGCAATCGCCGACTTCAACAATGACACGAACCCTGACCTGGCCGTACTCAATAACAATTGCCCCTCAAGTCCCTGTGCGGGCGCGGGCAGCGTGTCGATCCTGCTGGGCAACGGAGACGGTACCTTCCAGAGCCAGCTCACCACTACAGTGGGAAACAACCCTCTGGCCTTGGGGGCGGCTGACCTCAACGGCGATCTTAACGTGGACGTAATTGTCACCAACAGTGCTGACAACACTGCATCGATCTTAATCAATCGGGGCGGTGGCCTTTTGACATTGAAGAAGAACTATACGACCGGCGTCGCTCCGGCGGGGTTGGTGATCGGTGATTTCAATGACGACACAAAGCTCGATCTGATTGTCGCGAACACCGGCGATTCCACGATCTGGTTTTTCAAGGGCAGCGGAAACGGCACCTTCCTGTCTCCGTTCGTCTTCCCCACCGGCTTAAATCCGGTAGGCTTGGTAACTGCGGATTTCAACTCCGACCAGATTCCCGATCTGGCAACTGCCAACACTGGCGCATCCACTATTTCTATCCTGATCAACCGCGGGAAGGCGGGAGGATTCGGCTTCATTCCGCCAGCTGATTTCCCGGTTGCGGGACCTGCAACCCAACTGGTAACGACAGACCTTAACAACGACGGCCAATTGGACCTGGCGGTCGCCTCTCCGAGCATGAACGCGGTGTCCGTACTGCTTAGCGCCGGAAATGCCAATTTTCACCCGCACGTGGATTATGCCACCGGCGCTAATCCAGTGGCTCTGACCACAACCCAGGGCGGCGCCCTGGACTTCACCGGCGACGGCACCCCGGATCTGGCAGTCGTCAACAGCGTGGACAATTCCGTGAGTGTCCTGGCCAACGCCGGCCCCGGCGTGTTTCAGGCCCGCCGGGACGTTTCGATTGGCAACCAGCCCAGTTCCATTGCGACCGGCGATCTGAACGGTGACCAGATCAAAGACATGGTAATTGCCAATCGCAATGGCAACTCCCTCCTCCTGCTCTTTGGGAACGGGGATGGCACGTTTTCACCTTCCGGGACGCTGCCAACCGGCAGCAACCCTTCATGGGTGACCGCTGCCGACTTGAACCACGATGGCATGCTCGATTTGGTAAGCACGAATGCCGGAGACAATACCATTTCAGTCTTCCTCGCCGCGGGGAGCGGGACATTTCAAACCGCCGTACCCTACACGGTGGGCAAGCACCCCGTGTACTCAGTAGCCGCGGATTTCAACAAAGATGGTTATCCCGACCTGGCGGTCGTTAACCAGAACGATCCATCTATCTCGGTATTCCTGAATAACCGTGATGGTACCTTCCGCTTCTCCAAGAGCTACTTTACCGGCAGCGGAACGGCTCCCACTGCGATCGCGGCGGCTGATCTCGGAACCGGAAACATCAGCCTGGTCGTAGCTGACGGGACGGCAGGAAGTGTGTCGGTCTTCGTCGGGAAAGGAACCGGCGCGTTTTCTCCAGCTGTCGGCTACACAGTCGGCTCCAATGCTACCGGCGTCGCAATTCAGGATTTCGACCAGGACGGAAGGAATGATCTGATCGTGGTCAACAATGGAAGCAACTCGGTTTCGTTCCTGCAAGGCAATGGGGATGGCACCTTTATAAACCGTGCTGACTACCCAACCACCAGCACTCCGTATTTGGCGGCGGCCGCCGATTTCAACGGTGATGGGTTTCAGGACATCGCGGTCAGTTCCAGCAGTTCGACTTCCGACCGCGTTTCCATTCTCCTGGGCAATGGCAACGGATCGTTCCGGCCAGGGATGCAGCATATAAGCGTGTTTGCGTCCAAAGGCCTCGGCGAAGCCCTGGCGGTGGACGATTTTAACAATGACGGAGTTTCAGACATCGTCGTGGGGGATCAGTTTGCAAGTTCGATCTCCATCTTCCTGAACCCTCCAATGCCGGTCTTCTTCCCGGGCGCGCCCATGAATTTCGGGAGTCTCAACGTGGGAAGTTCCACTTCCCTGTCGGTGACGCTGATGGACTCTGGCAGCGCTCCAATTAACGACTTATCAGTCAACGCAAACAGCGACTACCAGGCGTCAACCGCATGCGGATCTACTCTCGCAATAGGTGCGAGTTGCGATACAACGGTCACCTTTACTCCCACGCAGGCCGGAAGCCGGCCTGGACTGCTGACGTTCACGGACAACGGTCCCGGAGCCGCACAAGCCCTGGCGTTGAACGGCACCGGCAACGGCGCCACTGCCGATCTGAACGTGACCGAACTTACATTCCCCACGACGCTGGTCAACACTACCAGCCAGAAGCAGAATGTCATTGTTACCAACAATGGCAATCAGGTACTGAACATCAGCAATATCAGCGTTACTGGAGACTTCAAGGAAACAACCACCTGCGGCAGCACTCTTCCGGCAGGTAGCAGTTGCACCGTCAGCATCGCCTTCCGGCCCAAGGCGGCAGGCGTCCTGACTGGAACTCTAACCATCACTGACAATGCGGCTAACAGCCCCCAGACGGTCAGCTTGACTGGAACCGGCACCGTCCTGCAGTTCCAGCCCACCAGCCTGGCTTTCGGCAATCAGCCGGTTGGCACAACCAGCTCGCCGCAAACGTTCAGCATGACGAACGTCGGCAATTTCCTGGTAACAATCAGCGGCATCAACATTGTTGGGAATAACTTCTCCGACTTTGTCATTCAAAGCACCACCTGCGGCGCGTCCCTGCCGAGAAATAACAGTTGCACCATCACTGTGACCTTCACTCCTAGCCAGACTGGAGCCCGCACGGCAGACGTCTCGATCACCGACAACGGAGGCGGCAGCCCGCAAATGGTGCCGCTTACCGGAACCGGCACCTAACCCTGGATTCAGTCTGTCGCCCCTCACCGGGCGAAGCAGCAAAAAGGAGGCCTCAATGCGAGGCCTCCTTTTTTTGTGCAAACTTCTCTTGCGATGACAGCTCAACTTGCCAGGTGCGTGGCTTTGTGGCGTTTTTCGTCCCAGTTCCACGCTGTTGCCACAATCTCCTGCAGCGATCGAGTGGCTTTCCATCCCAGGATCCTTCGAGCACGCGAGGGATCGGCCACCAGTTCGGGAGGATCGCCCGCGCGCCGTGGCCCTACGGTTTTGGGCACGTTTCGGCCAGTGATTCGCTCGATTGTGGAGAGAACTTCTTTCACCGAATTGCCCTGCCCAGTCCCCAGGTTCAGCTCTGCCGAAGTTCCGGAGGCCAGGTATTCCAGGCCGAGCACATGGGCTTCGGCAAGATCGCTGACGTGGATGTAATCGCGCACGCAGGTGCCGTCGGGCGTGGGATAGTCCGTGCCGAATATCTCGAGCGCAGGACGCTCCCCGCGAATTGCTTCGAAGGCGGACGGAATCAGGTGAGTCTCAGGGCTATGAATTTCTCCCACTAAACCGTTCTCATCGGCGCCGGCAGCATTGAAATAGCGGAAGGAAACGAATCGCAGCCCATACGCATGGTGATAGGCGCGCAAAGCCTGCTCGAGAGCCAGTTTGGTGACTCCATACGGGTTCACCGGCGCTTGCGGCGTGTCTTCCGTGATGGGCATTTTCTGCGGGATCCCATAGGTCGCGCACGTCGAGGAAAAAATGAATTTCTGCACGCCGTTGTCGAGTAGCGCATGCAACAACGTAAGTCCATCCAGCAGGTTATTCTGAAAATATTTTCGGGGTTTTTGGACCGACTCTCCTACGTAAGCGTGGGCAGCAAAGTGCATCACCGCGTCGACCCTTCGCAGTATCGGTTTCAGTCTGGCGGCGTCGCCAATGTCTCCCTGGATAAATTCGAAACCCTGGGCCAGTTCGGCGTGTCCCGTGCATAAGTTGTCGTAAATAATGGGCTCATGGCCCCTGCGTTTCAAAGCATGTGCTGCATGACTTCCAATGTATCCCGCTCCTCCTACGACTAGAACTGCCACCGGGCCTCTCTTTAAATGTCTGGGATTTTGATGAATTCCTGCTGCTGGATTTTATCGCATTGATGGTAGGTCTCGGCAATGCGAGGTCAGGACCGCCAGGCAAGCATGGCCCAGGTCTTCAGCCGTCCAGACACGTCGGCTTTCTAGCGTTTCCTGACAGAGCCGACCCGTGGCATAGGCTCCACGGGCTTCTCGGGCGGAAAGTTGACGCTTAGATAATCTACGAAGGCATCCTTCTCGTTGGGGTCAACCACAGCGCCCCATTTGATCATTTTGTCGACTTCCTTGGTCCACGCAGCCTTGCTTAACCGCTGCTGCAGGATGATTCGCGATTCGTGACATTCGGTGCACGCAGTTTTCACTTTGGCCTGCGCTGGTCCGGCTGGAAGCGCGGCGTCCTGCGCGCGGAGCTTTCCGAGTGGAGAGATAAGTAACAAGGCAATCACCCAAAACCCACGCGTGAGCATGTTATGAGACATGGATTTTCACCTGATCAATCGCGTTGTAGAGATATCCGCTCGGATTCCAGATGGCGGTCTCAGGCTGTGTGCGACCCTGGCTATCGGTAGCTTTCGACAACAGAACGTAATCGCCTGATTTGGACGGTTTCCACTGGTAGTGCCAAAGGCGCCAAGCATACTTGGCGCGGTCTTTGCCGAGCTGGGCCGGCTGCCACACACGGCCGCCGTCTGCGGAAATCTCAACTTTAACGATGTCCGCTTCGCCCGCCCACGCTGCACCTTGTATGTGCACCGTCCCAGCCTTGAATTCCGCGCCGTCACTGGGAAGGGCAATGATGGACTTTACCCCCAGCGCGGTAAGCGGATGGGTTTCGTCGGGGTTCACCGCTTCCCCCGGCTTGCCTGGCGTGTTGGGGAAGCGGTAGCCCGGCTTCATGAAATTGCCTTCGAATTCCTTTTCCAGCACCTTGATCTCGCTCAACCACTTGCACGAGGCCGCTCCCACCCAACCCGGCACCAGAGTGCGGGCGGGAAATCCATGATGCTTGTTTAAAGGCGCTCCATCCATATGGGTGGCGATCAGGGTGTCGCCGTCGTTGGCTTTCTCAATCGGAATGCTGCGGATGAAGGGCGGCACCTTGCCCGGAACTTCGTCCAGGCCGTGAAACATTACATGCTTTCCATTTGACTTGACTCCCGCCCGGGCTAGCACGTCCCGCAGCCGTGGCCCGCGGAACTTCGACGTGCCGACTGCTCCCTTCTGCCATTGCACCCCCGGAACCCGAGGCTGCTGAAAGCCGCGGCCATTGCCAGCACACTCCAGGGTGTTGATGACCGTGTGCTGCTCAAGCCGGGCCAGGTCCGCAAGGCTCAAGCTGATTCCCTTTTCTACTTCGCCTCCAACGGTCAATCTCCATTCGGCTGGATCTATGGAACTGGGCTCGTGCATGTGATTACGCACGAAGAAGTGCGGGACCGGCGTGATCCAGGAAGTCAGAAACTCCGGAGGGGCCTCCAGGTCCAGAAAGCGGGCCGAGCGAACAATCATGCCCTCTTTCCCTGTCACCTGCACGGTAGCCTCCCCGGTATCTGCCAGCATGAACGGATGCAGCCGTGCGGCCGCAGATACAGTGGCAACGCCTTTGAGAAAACCGCGACGTGAAATCATGCTTCGCTCCCTCGGCATGCGGCCAGCCCCGCAAAATGCGACGCGCGGGGCCGGCCTGTTATGTTACTGCAACTAGAAGGTGTAGATCAGGTCAAATTGCAGGCGGTTCAGGTAGGACTCCTGCTGGCCCGCTTTCGTGATTGTCGGAACACTGCCATTGTAGTTGTTGAACAAGGCAGCATTGTTTTCCAGGTAGGTGTTCAGAACCCGTCCACGCCACCAGGTGAAGCTGGCAACCGTGTTAGCTCTCAGCTTCCATAGAGCATAGATCCGGTTCTGCAGAATGTTGGTGGGCGCCCGCTGATCGCTCTCTACGAACGATGCGATGGCTGCATCCTGCTCTTCCCGGTACCAGGAATATCCGACTTGCACATCGTTCTTGTTCTTTACCTGTCCCAGGCTGATGTCGCCTCCGTATTCCTTGTTCTGGCTTCCCAGGCTGGAGATCACATTTCCCTTCGAGTCGAGTGGGTGGTCTTGCGCACCAAGATTATCTTCCAGCTCCAGCAGCAGGTTTAAGGGGAAGCGCTCCAGACCTGTCTTGACCTGGTTGTTGAGGATGAAGTCGGCATAGTTGAACTCGGAATAAAAGTGGGGAATGCCATTGGAATCAACCGTGGTCGCATTGGTCAGACCATTCGGCGAGAAGACGCAAGGCGGAAAACTGGGGAAGTTCAGTCCCTTGGCGCAGCCCTGGCCCTCGCCGGGAATCGGAATTCCTTTCACTGGCGTCGTACTGCCGCTCGGCAGGTATCCCGTTGTGGTCGCGGCCGCGGCGAAAGCGCTTTCTTGCAGGATGGCGTCCGGCCGGTTCCACTTGAGACTCAGAAAAGACGGCGTCGCGGTCCACGGCCCCATTTGCAATTTCGCGGAGATCTGTCCGCCCAATGCATAGGAGTCCTGCGACGGAATACCAGTCTTTCCGTTGGCTTCGTTGTACAGCAATTCGATGCCCTGCACCGTAACGTTCTTCAGCAGTGGCTGATGGAGATCGAAAGAGAACTTCTGGTTAAAACCTTCAGGATTCAGGTCAGGATCGAACGTGACGGACGTACGCTGCCAGGTAAAGGCGAACTTTCCACCCGTCAACGAAAGCCACTTGGCGGCAACCGGGTTGTAGGTGATGAACGCCCGATCCAGCGCGATCGTCTTGCGATCAAAAACGTTGGTCAAGGTTTCGTTGGAAGAGGTTGGATCACCCAGTGATCCAGTGGCAAGCGAGATGCCTGCGGTAAAGTCTTCGTTCAGTTTTCCGTCAAATCCAAACCGTGCCCGGACACGCGCGCGATTGCGGTCGGGGACGCTACCTTGCTGATAACTCTCGCCCCGTACCCGCACGTCCCCGTTGAGTCGAAAACGCCCTAACAACGCTTCGAGCGCCCCCAGTTGCTTTCCTTGCTCTTGCGTCCTGTTATCCACGAGCGCGACTGCAGTTTTGGCCTCGACTGCATTCGCCGATGCCTGGTCAGCGAGGCGTTGAGCTTCGGCGGCCGACTGCTGCGCCTGCGTTGCCGTGCTTTGCGCCTGGTCTACAGTGGATTGCGCCTTCTCCGCTGCGGAGTTCGATTGTTGGGTCACGGCCAGCAATTGCTGAAGCTGCGCTTTGAGCGCTTCCATTTGCTGGCGCTGCTCTTCCATTTGTTTCCCCTGGGCCGCCAAGGCGCCACGGAGTTCCTGGATCTCTTGCGCAGTGATCGCAGAAGACTGACTCGGCCCTTTCTTCGGGGTAACTGCCTTGGAACTGGTCTGTGCCGCCGAGATGCTCGCTACACAGAGCGCTAAGCCTAACCACAGGGACGGTTTCATTGTCTTTCTCACTCCTCGAAGTTCACGAGTCTCAAGCTCGTGTGGATTGACATCGTGATTCACAGTTACAGCTCGACCGCGTTGCCCCTATTTACCACTATCTCGATCTACTAACTTGTATTACCGAACAGACTTCCCCAGCTAACAACTTGCCGATCGGCCGCGCCAGCATTAGGCAGCCGGCAACAGCCCCCATTTGTGCTGCAAGCGTCGCTCAACCGTCTTGAAGACGAGTCCGTCAACGACGTAACCGATAGAAATAATCAGTATCATCACGGCCAGCACCTGGCTCATGTCATTCAAATCCCGGCCCATCATAAGGAGTTGCCCCAGCCCAAGGCTGACGAAGATCATTTCGCCGGAGATCAACGACCTCCAGGCAAAGGCCCATCCCTGTTTGAGCCCAGAGACAATGTAGGGCAGACTGGCCGGCAACAATACGTACCAAAACAACTGCAAGCCTTTAGCTCCAAGATTACGCCCCGCCATGCCATAGATTTTCGGCATCTGCTTGCGGCCGTCCTCCATCGCGATGGTCACGGAGAGCAGCGAACCCATGACGACGACGAACAAGATCGCCTTTTCGGTCAGTCCAAACCACAACACCGCCAAAGGCAACCAGCAGATGCTGGGCAGACTTTGCAGGCTGACCAGCAGTCCGCCCATTGTCTCCTCCAGAAACTTGTTGCTGGCGACGCCCAGGCCCAGAATCATGCCCAGCACAACCGAAACGCCGTAGCCAATTAACATGCGCTTCATACTGATCGCGATCGCGATCCAGAAGCTATGGTCGGCAAACCCCGCCCACAAAGCTTCCACTACTCCCTTGGGCGCTGGAAACAGATACGGCGGCCAGATCTTCAGCGCGGCCAGCAGCACCCAGGCCCCGATGAGAACCGCATAAAACACTGCATGCCTCGCAAAACGCTTCATTGCTGGAACTCCTTCGCGCCATACTGCTCTTCGATGGACTTGTTAATCTCCTCGCGCAGATCTTCGAGGATTTCCCGCGCGGCCTTGGCCACGGTCACATCCTCAAGCTGGCGGGGACGCGGAAGTTCGATTCCATACTCGCGCTTGATCCGTCCCGGGCGGAAGGTCATCAGGGCTACCCGATCCCCTAACCGCACCGCTTCTCTGACGTTATGGGTGATGAAAATGATGGTGCGTCCGGTCTCTGCCCAGATGCGTTCCAATTCATCGTGCAGCAGGTCGCGAGTCTGGGCGTCCAGCGCGGCGAATGGCTCATCCATGAGCAGCACATCCGGCTCGGTAGCCAGGGCCCTTGCCAGCGCCACGCGCTGGCGCATCCCGCCCGACAGCTGATGGGTGTAGCTGTCTTTGAACTGGGCAAGATGCACCAGGCGCAGGTAGCGCTCCGTCTGCTCCCGCCTCTCGGCCTTGGAGACGCCCTTCATTTTCATCCCGAACTCGACGTTTTCACCGACCGTAAGCCAGGGAAAAAGTCCCAATTCCTGGAAGATCAAAATCCGGTCCGTGCCCGGCTCCGTCACCGGCTTGTTATCCACCAGCACGCTGCCCGATGAAGGATGGTGTAATCCCGCGATCAAGTGAATGAGGGTGGACTTCCCGCAGCCGGAAGGTCCCACGATGCAAAGAAATTCCCCGGCTTCGACCTTTAAGTCAATATTGTCGAGCGCCAGCAGGCGTCCATTGCTTTGTGTGTAACTGAGCGAGATGCCCTGCAGGCGGACCTTGGGAACGGTAGCTTCTACGCGGCGGAGAGGAATCACAGCGGTCGCAGTTTTCAAACGGCCGCCCTCAGAGCGAACTCGGCCCATGTAATCGCCCGAAGCGGGCACGCGCGGCATTGGACTCGATGTCATTGGATGGCCTTCTTTCCCTTGTCTGCCAGCACCTGGTTCAGTAATGTGAGGTCATAGATTCCGTTTAAGTCCGGCATCTGCTTGCCCAGGAACCCGGCTTCGAACGCCGAATGCGCTGAAGTGAGCAACGTGTTGCGCAGCGGATCGTAAGTTGCTTGCACTCGGCCGAAAGCTTCGTCCAGCACTGCCGGCGAAAGCGCTTTGCCCGTTTCCTTCTGGATCTGCTGGTTCAGCATCGCCTTGGCTTCTGCCGGGTGACTATTAATCCAATCGGTAATGTCGACATTTGCGGCAAGCCACTTCTTGACCAGGTCCGGATGCTCCCCCAGAAATTTCCGGCTCACGATCAGATTGGTGATCACAAACTGCCCTTGCGGCCACAACTGCCGCTCATCCAGAAATAGGTGCGCATTGCCCTCGCGAATCAGGCGCGTAGCCCAGGGCTCGGGCGCCCACGCCGCGTCCAGTTGCTTTTTCAGGAATAGCGTCAGTTGGTCCGGATTCGCCATGGGGATCACCTGCACATCCCCGCCCTTGTCCGTAGACTTCATGCCGTGAGCCTTGAGCCACGCCCGCAGAGCGACATCCTGGGTATTGCCCAACTGCGGCGAGGCTACCCGCTTGCCGTGAAAATCTTCCGGCTTCTGAATCCCCGAATCGTTTCGGACCACAAGCGCCACGCCACCGCTGGCCGCCCCCGCTACCACCCGCAGCGCTTCCCCGTTCGATCGCACGTAGCCGGTGATGGTGGGATTGGGCCCGATGTAAGCCATGTCGATCGCTCCCGCAAACAGGGCCTCGATGGCTGAAGGACCCGCGTTGAAGCTGGTCCATTCAATCTTCACTCCCGGACCGAGCGCCTTCTCGAAAAATCCGCTAGCCTTGCCGACCATCGCCTGCGGGTGCGTGATATTCGGAAAAGCTCCAACCCGAACCGTCTGCGCCTGACCGAACACGCATCCGACCACCAGGCCCAGCAGCACCATCCCCTTACGCATCTTTGTCATCTTTCCGCACTCCCCCATGTACGACCATTGGCAATACGCCTGCACCACTCTTCTTCTTGCGCCGCTTACCGGCCCCTGTGCGTGTTGCCTCCTTGCCATTGATAATGTCCGCGAGCGTTGTGTTCTCCAGAATCTTCGCCGCCGCGTCACGTACTGCAAGAAACACGCTGTAGAGAGCGCGATGCTCGGCATCCCGGTCGATCAGGGTACGAAGCTGCTCGGCGTCCGCAAACGGGGCCAGCGGGCCGTCAATCAGGCGGATGATCTCACTCAGGTGAATCTCCGCCGGCGGGCGCCGCAATTGATACCCACCTTTGGCGCCACGCACGCTTTCCACGATGCGCGCGTTCTTCAATTCCAGCAGGATCAATTCCAGGAACTTCTCCGGCAGACCTTCTTCGTAGGCGATGTCCCGGATGCGGATGGCGCCCTGCTCATAGCGGCGAGCCAGCATCATCATGGCCTGCAACCCATACAAACCTTTTTGCGAAATCTTCATGGCCGCACATTGTGCCATAAACTCTATTTAATTAATAGAGTTTATTGACGCTTAGGGGATTAGCAATCGGGGTGCCAGCCTCCCGGGTTTCTGTCATCTACGTATGTTTATGTAAATAAATGGCTTACTCAGGGCCGACGTTGGTGTTTCGAGCCTGCCGGTGAACATTCTTGCAGCTTGGCCGCATCTTCCTGCGGCGCAAGGGAAGCGCCCTATGATGCGGCGTCTCCATTGATCCGAATTACCTGCAAGGTAATGTTGTCCGGTCCGCCACGTTTTCTCGCCAGTTGTACCAGTTCCCGGCAAGCCCGCGCAGGCGGGTGGGCGGTTACTGCATCTTGGATCTCCTGCTCGGTGAGCTGTCCCCAAAGCCCATCTGTGCATAACACCAGCACGTCCCCGGTCTCCAGCGACAGCGGTTCCTCGGAGGCATCGGGTGAAACTTCAGCCCCCGCGCCCAGGGCCGCGGTCAGAATGTGCCGCTGGGGGTGGATTTCCGCCTCCTGCGAACTGATCACACCGCTCTCCACCAGTCGCCCCACGTAGGAGTGATCGCGGGTCAGCCGGGTAATGTCGCCGCCGCGCACCAAATACAGGCGGCTATCTCCCACATGAGCGTAGTAAAGGCGTCGGCGCAACAGCACGACGGCGGTGCATGTCGTTCCCATGCCATGCAGGCTTGAGTCCTCGCGAGCCAGTTCCTGAATGCGTTCGTGGGCAGCGCGGAATCCCGCTACCAGGAGTGACTGCGGATCGCCGTCCAGGGTACTGGAGTACACCTCTTCGATCGCCTCCACTGCGATGCGGCTGGCTTCCTGCCCACCTTCGTAGCCGCCCATTCCGTCAGCGACAATCGCCAACCGGCCCCTGGTGCGAAAAACTTCATCGCTTTCCGCTTCCCAGTAGGAGTACCGATCTTCGTTATTCTCCCGCTGGCAACCCAAGTCGCTCAGGCTTGCCAACTCAATCCCCGAACGCACCGGCTTTTCACCTTGCATTTTCACTGGCATAGGATAATTGACCACGCGGACAGCGGGATGACAATTGTCATCGCCGCCTCATGATGATCTCCACTGGTGCCCCGTTCTGTCCTGCCCCATGATGGTTTCCGTCGCCGGGCATAGCCGGCAGAGGAAGCCAAATGACAGCAACCTTAGCATTACCTCAAGACTACCCCAACACTGGCCGCCCTGTCCCCGGTCCGGTCGCATCACTGCGGGGCGTCGGCTTCAGTTATGGCCAGGTGAAAGCACTGCAGCATGTGGATTTCGACGTCCGGCCGGGTGAACTCGTCGCCCTGCTCGGCCCCAATGGCGCCGGAAAAACTACTGCGGTTCATCTTCTTCTTGGTCTGCTCAAGCCTTCGGCTGGTACAGTCAGCGTCTGCGGCGGCAACCCGGTTCACTCCGAGGTTCGCACCCGCATCGGCGCAATGCTGCAGGTGGCGAAGGTCCCCGAAACTCTCCGTGTGAAGGAGCACATCGATCTCTTTTCGTCCTATTACCCGCAGCCGCTGCCTCTTCCGCAGACTCTGGCAATCGCGGGTCTGGAATCCATCGGCGACCGCCTGTTCGGAGAGCTGTCCGGCGGACAGAGGCAGCGAGTGCTGTTCGCGCTCGCCCTGTGCGGCGATCCCGATGTGGTGTTCCTCGACGAGCCTACCGTGGGGCTCGATGTGGAAGCGCGGCGCACACTCTGGGTGGAGATTCGCAACCTCGTAGCCCGCGGCAAAACCGTACTGCTGACCACCCATTACCTCGAAGAGGCCGACGCGCTTGCCGACCGGGTCGTCGTTATCCATCAGGGCAAGATCATTGCCGAGGGAACTCCGGCCGAGATCAAGCAGCAAACCGCGGGTAAGCTAATCCGCTGCCTCAGCCGCCTCGACATAGAAACTGTGCGCTCGCTCCCCGGCGTTCTCGAAGTAGCACGCGATCGCGACGCGATCGAGATTCGTGCGGCAGAAGCCGAGCCCATCCTGCGCGAATTGTTTGCGCGTGACCCGCACCTCGCCAACGTTGAAGTGAGCAGCGCCGGACTGGAAGAAGCCTTCCTCGCGCTGACTCAGGACCGCAACGCCGAAACCAAGTCCCGGAGAGCCTGACATGACAACTTTGTCCACCGCACTCGCAACTCCCACGTTGTCGCGGCCCCTTGGCCGGACTGTCACCATCTACCTGAAGGAGGCGAAGTACGAATTTCTCAAATCGCTGCGTCTCCGTGCCTATAGTTTTTCGACCATCGGCTTTCCGTTGATGTTCTACATTCTGTTCGGACTGGTCATGGGCAAGCAATCGATCGGCGATGTCAACCTGACCAAGTATCTGCTCGCGACCTATGGCACGTTCGGAATCATGGGAGCATCGCTCTACGGCACGGCCGGTGCTCTGGCCGCCGAGCGTGGCTTGGGATGGCTACAGGTAAAGCGCGCCAGCCCAATGCCACCGTTCGCCTACTTCACCGCCAAGGTCGTGAAGAGCATGATTTTCAGCGCTGTGGTCGTCCTGCTGCTCTTTTTCCTTGGATTCACGTTCGGTGGCGTCAGCATGCCTGCTCCCGACGCCGTGCGGCTCTTTGCGATCCTGGTGGCCGGTTCTCTTCCTTTCTGTGCCATGGGCCTGGCGCTCGGATATTTCCTTGGTCCAAACTCAGCGCCGGCTATCCTGAACATGATTTACTTCCCGTTGTCATTCTGTTCCGGCCTTTGGATTCCCTTCATCTTCCTTCCGCGGCTGATGCGGGAGATCGCGCTCTTCCTGCCCCCTTATCACCTGGCGCAGCTCGCCCTGAGCGTCTTTGGCGCAGGACAGCCTGAATCCGCATGGTCGCATTGGGGAGCACTGATCGGATTCAGCCTGATATGCCTGG
>Ga0335079_10000761_pt1 | contig 36512 bp, 35 predicted proteins | sample Lox_Sample_33_FD_206719 | JGI IMG/M metagenome (GOLD analysis project Ga0335079, IMG submission 206719) | Soil microbial communities from Loxahatchee National Wildlife Refuge, Florida, United States - Lox_Sample_3.3 | ecosystem: Environmental > Terrestrial > Soil > Wetlands | place: USA...
AAGGAATACGGCGTGACCTTCCCCGTCGCGCTCGACGATCCCGCCAAGTACGCCGTCTCCAACGCGTACGGCCTCACCAATGTTCCAACCCTCTTCTACATCGACCCAAGCGGCGAGATCGAGATTTCGTCGGTGGGCTGGTCGAAAGCTGACGTCGAGGCGATTAATGTGAAGCTCGCCGAGAATCGTCATCAGGCGCCTGCCGTGCTGTGGCGCAAGGGCGAATCCGTGCAGGACTTCCGCGCCGGTTGAAACTCCAAGAACTGATCCGCCGTGCGCGGATCTTCGCGTTAGAATCAAAGAGGCTCTCGGCTGCCAACTGCACTCACAGGAGGCTCTTTGATATCCAGGCATTTTCGTGCCGCACTTTTCCTTCTTGTTGCTGCGGGTCTGCTCGTATCGCAGACCAACCGTTCCCCGAATGCTGCGCACAGCGCGCCGGCCGATCCCGCGGTTCCGCAGGTCGCGGGGCTTCCCGCATCCGCGGAGCAGGCGATGGCCACGGTCGATCCTGAGCGCATTCGCGCGCACGTCCGCTTTCTCGCCAGCGATCTGCTCGAGGGCCGCGGCACGGGCCAGCGCGGCGGCGACATCGCGGCCGAGTACATCGCCACGCAATTCGCGTTGTACGGGTTGAAACCCGCCGGCGATAACGGCACGTTTCTGCAGAAGGTCCCGCTCGAAGGCATCGCCACGCAGGAGGGCAGCACGCTCGCGCTGCTCCCTGCCAGCGGCCCGCCGATCGAGTTGAATTACCACACCGATTTTGTCGCGATGGACAACACCGGCAAGCAACGTGATGAAATCGACGCGCCGCTCGTCTGGATGGGCTACGGAATCGACGCGCCCGAATTCAACTGGAACGACTACAAGGACGTCGATGTCCGCGGCAAGGTGCTGCTGATGCTGGTGAACCAGCCGCCCTCGGACGACCCGAAATGGTTCAACGGCAAGGCGCTCACCTATTACGGCCGCTGGACCTACAAGTTCGAAGAGGCGGCGCGCAAGGGAGCTGCGGGCGTCATCCTCATCCATAAAACCGAGATGGCCAGCTACGGCTGGAATGTCGTGCGCAATTCCTGGTCGGGTGATCGCTCGTACCTGCGCAACGATCCGGCGCCAAAGCTTGCGCTGGCTTCGTGGATCCAGTTCGACGCCGCGCAGAAGCTGGCGCGCGCCTGCGGCCTGAATCTGGAGGAGATGATCACCGCTGCGGGCAGACGCGGCTTCAAACCGGTTCCGCTGCCGGCGCGAGTGAAGGCCACCATCCTCAGCAAAGTGCGTGAGTTCGATTCCAACAACGTGATTGCCAAGTTGCCCGGCAGCGATCCCAAGCTGAAGGAAGAAGCCGTGCTCTACAGCGCGCACTACGATCATCTGGGCATTGTTCCGGGAATGCCCGGCGACAACATCTACAACGGCGCGCAGGACAACGCGACCGGCGTTGGCATTGTGCTGGAGATAGCTCGCGCCTGCGCTGCCGCGAAGCAACCGCCCAAGCGCTCGCTGTACTTCATCTCGGTAACGGCGGAAGAGCAGGGGCTGCTCGGCTCGGAGTATCTTGGCAAGCATCCGCCGGTTCCGGCACGCGACATTTCGCTGGCGCTCAACTATGACGACGTTCCCACGCTAGGCGTGCCCGAGGAGGTGAACGTCACCGGCGCCGAGCGCACCACGTTCTATCCAACCGTCGAACGCACCGCGCAGCAGTTCGGTTTGGCCATTGTTCCCGACGCGCGTCCCGAAGCCGGTCATTACTATCGCTCTGACCACTTCAGCTTCGCGCGCGCGGGTGTGCCTGCGTTCTCGATCAACGAAGGCGACATGTATCGCGGCCACGATCGCGAGTGGGGCAAGCAGCAGGCCGAAGACTATGTCGCGCATCATTATCATCAGCCCAGCGACGAGTATCGTCCCAGCATGGATTTCCGCGGCGATGCGGTGATGGCCCGTTTCGGAATTGCTTTGGGATGGGAAGCCGCAAACCAGCCCGCGTTGGTGGAGTGGCACGAAGGCGACGAGTTCGCGCGCGTGCGGGCCGCAAGCCAGGCGGGAAGCCAATAGCCGCGAGTCCCGAGTTGTGGGTGCCCCAGGTTCGGCCTTCGGTTGGCCTAACCTGGGTCTTCGCCCGCGCCCAGGTTAGCGTCAAAGGAGGACGCGAACCTGGGGCACCGTGCCGCTCGCGGCTCGCGGCTCCTTCAAACTGGAACCTGCTGTTCGCGCAGCTTGTGCTTCAAATCGGCGGCGATTAACTGCCCGTGAAATCGTCCGTTCTCGATGAAGATCTCGCTCGTCCGCATGCCCGCGATCAGCACCCCCGCCAGATAAATCCCGGGCACGTTGCTCTCCAGCGTCTGCCGGTCGACAATCGGCTTCTTGTCGGCCCCGTCGCTCAGCTTGATCCCGAGCGAGCACAGAAACTCGAAGTCGGGATGATATCCGGTCAGCGCGAACACGTAGTCGTTGGCCAGCACGACTTCGCCTTCGGGTGTGTCGAGCACAATATGGTCCAGCGTGATCTCGCGCACGCGGCTGTTGAAGTAGGCTTTTACTTGTCCTGCCTTGATGCGGTTCTCGATGTCGGGCTTGATCCAGTATTTCACCGACGGCGAAATTCCCGGCCCGCGATGCACCATTGTCACGTGCGCTCCGTGCCGCCACAATTCCAGCGCGGCAATGGCGGCTGAGTTCTTCCCGCCGATGACGAGCACGTCGTGCGCGAAGAACGGATGCGGCTCGCGATAGTAATGCATGACTTTGGGCAGGTTCTCGCCGGAAATGTTCATGTGGTTCGGCCGGTCGTAATAACCGGTCGCGAGGATCAGCTTGCGCGCGCGATACTCGCGCTTGTGGCCGTGAAGGTTGGTCGTGTGCACGACGAAGTTGTTGTCGCTGCCTTCGATCTTCCCGACCGGTTCATATTGCCGCACATCGAGGCGATAGAATTCGGTGACCTTGCGGTAATATTCCAGCGCTTCTTGCCGCGTCGGCTTCTGGTTCGGGCTGGAGAAGGGAACGTCGCCAATCTCCAGCAGCTCGGGCGTGGTGAAGAACGTCATGTTGCTGGGATAGTTGAATAGCGAATTCACCAGACAGCCTTTGTCGATGTTGGTGACGCTCAAGCCCGCGCGCTTGGCGTCGATGCCGCACGCAAGTCCCGTCGGCCCTGCGCCAACCACGACCACGTCCAGCGAGAACTTCTCTGCCGCTTCACGATCCATGAAGACAGAATAAGTGGAAGCGTTGTCAGTTGCCAGTTGCTTGAGTGCGTGATCGGGCCCGCTCGCCTCGATCCCGTTTCGCGATTAACAGATCGCTCTCCTGCAGCGATTTAAGCTGATATATTTATGCTTCGCTGACGACCAACAAGTGACAACCGGCAACCAACTTTGCGCCACTTTAGTTTAGTAACGTAATCGGATACTCCCCCCTGATTACGTTACCATCTAAGGGGCTGAAAACAATCAAAAAGTGAGCATCAATTCGCTTAAATTGCTCTCGGCGTATGACTTGCACGCAAGCTATTGTTAAAAAATGTAGTTACAGAACAGATCAGATCACAAATTCGTCCCAAAATGGTATTATGGTGCACGCTTCTCAACTTAAGACTAGCACCTTAAGTTATCAGCTATTGTCTCTAATTGGCCATTGACGTCTTCCGAAAATCGTTCAAGACTGCTCTGTAGTCGTCGTGCTCAGCCTCCCCTAAGTGTTTGTGGTGTTTACAGAAGGAGCACCCGATGTCCCACCTCAACGGGAGGTTCCTCGCCGTCCGCAAGGGCGAAGCGGGAGTAAGCCTCATTGAAACCGCATTTGTTGCCTCCATCTTCTTGGTTCTTTTCTTTGCCATATGGGATTTCGCATTCATGTGCTACGCCAAGGCGACGATGGAAAACGCGGTGCGCACGGCGGCCCGATACGCCATCACCGGGAACTGCTCTAATCCAAACAACGGCTGCTTTAATGGGCAAAATCAGCAGGGCCGTCTGCAGACCATCGTCAATCTGGTCAGCAATTACTCCTGGGCGTTTACTCCCACCGTCAGCGTCAGCTGCGTGCAGGGCGGCTGCGGCAGTGTTTATGGTTCCGGCGGCAATAACGCCGGCGGTCCAGGCGACCTGGTGCAGGTAACGGCTACCTATGTCTACCATCCCATAATCCTGCAAATTCTCTACAGCAATGGCCAGGCCGGGACGCAGATGTATACCTTCACGGTTTCATCGACGTTTAAGAATGAAACGTTTATGCCGCCAGCGAGCTAAAGGAGGCAGTGTGATACCTGGGAAATGGAATGAATCGGGCCAGGCGATGGTTGAGCTGGCGCTGTTGTTGTCGCTGCTGGCCATTTTTTCCTTGGGAATTGTCGATGTCAGCCGCGCGGTCTATGATTCCGAGGTTCTCCGCAACCTGTCGGGCGAGGGTTCCAACCTCGCCTCGCGCGGAACATCGCTGCCCAACACGGTAACGGCAGTGGTCAATGACTCCTGTCCCAGTGGGGCTTGCGATCTGAATTTGGCCGTCTCGGGCTGCGTCGTCGTTTCCTCGATTACCTGCGTAACCAACGCCGCAGGCCAGTGCACGAGCACCTATGTGATCACCGGCCAGGCGACCTCGGCGGCGTGCCATGGAAACACCAGCCGGGTAGGCTGTTATCCCGCTTCGCCCACTTGCAACGCGCAGGCCACCATTCCTACCCAGGTGCAAACTGTGCTCTCCACGGTTTCCGGGTACACCGTCTACTCAACCGAAGTTTTTTATAACTATTCCCCGGTGACGAGCCTGGGTGGGTTTCTGAACAACAACAACGTGCTGCCGACTCAATTGTACAGCGTAGCCTATTTCTGAAAACGGGAGCCGGGTCCATGGGTAGCCAATTACAGCGTGGTGAAAAAGGTCAGATTCTTGTGTGGGTAGCCATCGCCCTTCCGATATTAGTGTTGTTTACCGCTCTGGCCGTGGACATGACCCTCATCTACATGGACAAGGCCAGACTGGCCAATGCGGTGGACTCGGCCGTGCTCACCGGGGTAAGAAACTATTCGGCCGAAGGCCAAGCCACGGCCCAGAACCTGGCGGGCGACATGTTTGTGGCCAATTACGGCTCCAGCGCGCCCGCTCTGACTTATACATGGTGCACCGCCGCCGATACAGGCTGCAACGGCGCCGTCAGCCTGACGGTACAGGCCGGGGCCCCACACAACACCTACTTCATGAAGATCCTGCCAAACTTAGCCATGTGGCAGCTCGGCGACACGGCTACGGCTTCCCGCAGCAACCTGGTCATGACCATCGTTCTGGATCGCTCAGGCTCGATGTGCGGCGGAACCATCCCCTGCGTCGACACACCACCCGGTTACACCGGCAATGACGGTGGCATGGCCCTGCAGGCGGCGGTCCCGACCTTCATCGGCAACTTCGTGCCGAACGTCGACCAAATTGCCCTGGTGAGCTTTTCCAGCAATTCGACTCTAGATGTTCCCATGACTACCAGCTTCCGGACGGCGATTGACAACGATGTAGCCAACATGCAGTTTGTCGGAGGAACATTTGGCGGTGGGGCGGGCACGAATTCCTGCACCGGAACCTGCCTCACAGGTGACGGTCCTCCTCTGAACATGGCCGACAACCAGAACAACAGCGTGGTTTTGGGGCAGAACCAGCCGGAAACCAAAGTGGTCGTGTACTTCACTGACGGATTGATGAATGCGATCCAGGACTGGTTTCACTGCGGAGGAAAGACCAGCGCGAACATGACCCTGCTTAACTATGGCGGGCAGGACCCCACGAATGGCAGCTATTCGTGCCCCGGCGGAGTTATCCTCGATCCGACTCAGCCCGCCAATGCTTTCGCTTGCGCCTTGCAAGGCTTTAATGGGTTCTACTATGACAACAACGGAGACATCTGCGTAGGGGCTAACGGAAACAACGTCACAACCTTCCCCTCCCAGCAATACGGAACGCAAGAGACGTTTTCACAGGCGGCGATCACGACGGAGACGCAATGGCGCGCTCTGTATACCGCCACCCAGATGCGCCAGGAAAGCCCGTCCCCAACCTATATTTTTACCATCGGGCTGGGCACCGGTGTCAGCGGCAGCGTCCCCACAGAGGCATTTTTGTCGACGCTGGCCAACGATCCGAACGGTCCCAGCAACTATGCCGGCGCGGTGTACGACTCCAGCCTGCCCGCTGGTCTGTTCGTGGTCGTGCCCGATTGTCCTTCTTCGGTCTGCACGCAGGAACTGACCACGGCCTTCCAGACGATCGCGTCCCGCATTCTGCTGCGCCTCTCGCAATAGTGCGCGATTCGGTAGCCGATGTTTGTCTGTGCGGAGCGCTTAGACAGTTGCGATCCGCATTTCCCAATTGAAGTGCTGCGGTCAGAGTTTCAGAATCGCTCTACCTGAACACAGCAATTCTGACCCGGCTCCTAAAGTTCGGCCACCGGCAACCGGCAACAGAATTCACCAACCGCCTCCTCCACCGCCACCACCGCCGCCGCCGGAGGAGCCCCCTCCACCGCCCCCGCCGCTGAAGCCGGAACTCGATCCCGGCGGCGAGGAAGCTGACGAGATCGCCGAACAGAAGTTGCTGCTGAAATTGCCGGCGAACTGGTTCACATTGAAGGCCTCCCAGTCGGTGCTGTTGATCCACAGCGGCGAGTAGGCGACCACGGTCCCGCCGGTGGCGACGGCGGCCAGGGCGAGCACCGAGGTGAACTGGTTCGCCCAGGCCTGCTCCACTCCCAGCGCCAACGCGTAGGGAAAACAGCGCTCGAACAACTGCGGCGTCTTCTCCGGCGGATTGAGGCGTTGCAGGCGGTCGCTGTCCACCTCCGTCAGGAACTGCTTGAAACCTTCGATCTGGTCGAACAGCTTTCGGCCGTCGGGTGTCAGCGCCTTGAGCTCATGCATGCCGATGCCGTTCGCGACCGCAATGGCGATGAGCAGTAGCACCGCCCACGCGCTGATCATGAACGCAAGAATGCCGATCACGACAAATTCGGCGATGAGGAAGGGGATGGCCATCATGCTTACAGCGATTAGACCTTTACCGGACTTGCGGGCAGCGATCGCCCCGCGGACCAGGGCGACGCAAGCGATTGTCCAGATGCTCAGCCAGACGACGAGAAAGCCCGCCGCCCCTGCGTTCGGCCCGTGGGTGCTGGTGACGATGATGAGGACGATCAACAGCGTCAGCAGGATGCCGGGCACCGCCCAGCGGCGATTTTTCTTGAAGAGACGCAGATTCTCTTGGAGGTTGAGGTCTTGGCTTAGCGTGCTCTTGGCGGTGCTGAAGGTGACGGCGTCGGTGGCCGCAATGGAGATTTCACTGCTTTTCTCGAACAGAATGTGCAGCAGGTTGCGCTCTTCCACCGGAAGCGAGCTGTCCTCTGGCTTGAGTCGCTGCAACGAATACAGGCTGCCGGTCTGCTCGATGCGCAGATAGCCTTTGACGGCGAGATCCACCACCGCGCTGACGAAGACGCGATCGTCGTATCCCATGCGTTCGAGGAAGCGCATGGCTGCGGGAGAGAGCCCCGGCGGCGGCTGGTAGCTGACAACGATGGGTCCTGGCTTGGGGTCGCGGCCTACCTTCATCCAGGCCCAGAAGTAATAAATGACGACCAGCACCAACCCGATCAGGCCGGTAGCAACGGCCGGATTGTCCTCGAGCCACCACAGGAAATGGTCGGCCGAGGAAGGCTCCTTGAGCCTTCCCTTGGGAAAGCCGGCCACGATGGTCAGGCCCTGACCGCTGCGCAACCGCTTCGTGGTCTCGAAGCTCACGCTCGAATCATTGACTTGCTCAAATTGTAGATTTTGATCGCGCGAGCCCTGGAACCCGGTGTAACCGGTCATCTGGAGATCGCCGGCTTGCACTGGGGCCGGCAGGATGACGGTGGCGGAAGCATGGTCGATATCAAAGCTCCAGCCGTTGCCGGTGACATTCCAGTAAAGTTCGTCGTGATCGGGGAAGAAGCCGATCTCGCGAGTCACGGTGTAGGTCAGCTCATAAGTATAGGCGCCGGGATTGAGCAGGGTCGTGGGACTGCCGATCATGATGCGGTCGCCGTTGCTCACATCCCGCTGGGTGTAGGGCTCGTCTTTGCCGTCGCGGCGGACGTTCAGCAAATGGAACTTCACGGTATAGGACTGGCCGCTGCGGTCCTTGTAGCGCGTAGGGAAGTCGCGGAAGATGCCGTGGCGAATGTGCACGGCTTCGCTCTCGACCTGAATGACTTCATGCACGGCGAGGGAAGCATCGCGATGGATGGTGATATCGGAGTGGAAATCGACGATGCGCTCCTGAGTGATCGCCGGTTTGACCAGGATTGTGACCGCAAACAGCAATACAGCCAAACCCCATCGGCGCATGAGACCCTCCCAAAGATAGCTGTGTGTGCCTGTATTCTGGCTGACCGCTAAGAAGAGTCAAGCAATTCGTAGGCGCGAATCGGAGAAGCCGTTCCGAAATGGGGCACCTGCGCTTTTCGTGCGTCATCAGCTAGAAGCTGACCATCACCTCTGTCTTGTCCGTGGGAATCTTGACGCTGACGCCCCGCTCATTATTGGCGGCGAGGGTCGCGTTGACGTTGAGCGCGCTGGTGGGAATCGTGCGCTCTTTGCCTTCGTCCTCGATGCGCAGCGAATTCACCGTCACGGAATAGTGCGTAGCTTCTACGCGCTCTCCATTGGAGAGGACAAACACAGCAGGCGGATCCGTTTTCGCCGCGGTCGCTTCCTGCACGCGCCCGTGCTTTTCCTGCCACACCTTCACCGTCTTGCTTCCTCCGGGGGATGAATCGATCACCCTCGGCGCGTGCCCGTGCGGTGTTGTCGCGGCGGGCGCGGCCAGGGACTTGGCGGCCGATTGCGATGAAAGATTGGAGTATTCGACCATGTTTTGCGCGTGAACCGCGAGCCCCGTGCCGAGGATGGCTGCAAGGACCGCGAGCAATGTGGTTTTCATGTTGGTTCTCTTTCCTGGAGCCGCCTGAAGTCGACCACTCTGGAAGCGGATACCGCGGCGAAAGCCCGCCTTTTCGATGTGCTGGTTGGCCCCGAAAGTCCGCTTCCGCCGCGGTTTCAACACGTAGTTATATCCCGGCGTGCGAAGCAATCGAAGAGTTTTCGTTCTGGCCAAGTTACGTTAGTACCTTGCCTGCTCGCACGGCACAATTTTGAGCCGCAGCAGCCAACCTCTGCGCAGCTCCTCCTTTTTGGCCAGTATTCCAGGCGCCGGATTGACTCTGCCAAGTCAGAGGGGGCGATGGCGGGAACGGGCGGCGGACCGGGATGCAAGGCTGGAAGGGTGCCCATCCCGGGCCAAATCGCCGGAATCTGGCTCGGGTGGGGAAAGGCTATTTTGTGGGACTTGGCTCCTCGGGAAGCGCCGCAGCCGACGGAAGGAACGGCACGACCACCAGCTTCTGGAACTCCACCGCCTGTCCGCAGCGCAGGTACGGTGTGTACTTGTATTGCTTCACGGCGGTGGTGGCGGCGGGCGTCAGGTCGGGATCGCCGCCGACGACTGTGGCCTTGCTCACCGCGCCGTCTTTGCCGACCGCTGCCTGCATCCACACGATGCCGTACTTCTTGGCTTTCTTCGCCGCTTCCGGCATCTTGGGCGGCTCCGGCTTGTTCAGGTGGGGAGCAGTGAAGTTCTTGTCCACATCGGCGCACGAGGGATAATCGACGGTTGTGCTTTTGTCGGGTGGGGTGAACAGCGCGTCGGCAAACTTCTCGCCTCGCGTGATCGTTACCTTGCCTTCCACCAGCAACTGTTTATTGAAGCTGACCTTCACCGTCTGCGGGTAGGAGTTGCTTCCCGTGGTGACATAGTCGCTGTATTCGAAGGTGGTGTAATCGGCATCCGCGGTCAGCAAGTGGGCCGTAGCCGGATCGATGCACAGCGTCTCTACCGGCTGGCCGAACGCCATGCATCTCGCATCCGCTCCGTCGATCTTCTTCTTGGAGGTGTCCAGCTTCACCTTCTGCCAGTCCGTGGGAGGCACCGTGTATGGGCCGGCGGGATTGCCGCCGTCGAGATCGGCCAGCGCCGTGTCAAACAGCATCGCCCACAGCAGCGGCGCCGTCTGGTTGGAAAAAAATGAGAGCTTGCCGTGGTTGAGGACGGTGACCTGCTGCAAGCCCTGCGCGCTCCACTCGGCGCGCCATTGGCCGGGTCCGGCCCAGGAAATGGTGTACTCGACGTTAATGTCCGCGCCCTCCGGACGGGGCAAGCGGACCTTGGCGGCAAGCTTCACCGGACCCTGGGTCCAGAGATCGGCCTGCTGCAATGATTTTGCCATTAGTTCGTGCGCATCTTCTTTGGCAAACGTAGCCGGCGCCAACAGCAGAGCAAGCAATAGCGAACAGAAGACCTGCTTATGAAATTGAGCCAAAATTGCCTCCAGAGTTCTTATGAATGATGACTCGCTTGCTGGCGCGTCAATTCGCGCAGCCTAGCAGAGTACCAGAAGAAAGCCGCAAAGGCCATCAATCAGCCCCAAATGCGGACCGGCTGCTCGGCGTGCGCGCTTTCGAAAATCGTTCCCCAACCAAGTACCCTTCGGCCGCGCTCCGAGCAGGCTACAAACATGGAGGGTCCCATGGTTTGAGCATTCTGTGCATTCCCTGCTTCTGTGGTGAATCTCCGGCGCCATTGGTCGACAGGAGGCCCAGGGATAATTCCGGCCGGCTCGAACCGTGTGGCGGCCTGGGTATTACCAGGACCAGAGACTCACCTTATCCAGCCAGACCGAGTAGGGGTCCTGGCGATAGTCTCCATCCATCTGGAAGGCGACATTCAGCTCGCTGCCTCTATAGTTTGGTTGCGGGTTGTAGTACTTCTCCACCTTACTGACGTGGTCATCGAGGGCAACGCTAATATAGTGCACCTGATCGTTCACGCGCTCGACGGTCCAGGTCAGGTGATGCCATGTATTGGCGGAAACTACCGGGCAGGACACGGAAGTAGTCTCCCAGCGCTCGGCTTCCGGGTTCCAGATGTCCCAATGTCCGGTGTTGCGATAGCTGCACTCCGTTCCCCAGGTGTAGCGTACGCCGCCGAAGCTTTGATTCATGTCAAACTCCAGGGCCTCGGGCGAGTTGGGATCGTCCATATAGAAGTAGAGATCGTAGACGAAGTGCGTGGGCTGGCGATTCGGGCCGAACGATTTCCACCATAGGGCATTGGAGTACGCGGTCTTTCCGCCCAGTGTGAATTGCGACGCCTTGCCGCTGAGCGAGGGAGTTTGCTGGTCCTGGGTGAGGCTCGAGCTGGCCTTGCCCAGGCCGCTGGCGCAGGGCTTGCCATCGAGTTTCGCCGTGCACCATTGCCAGTTGGGGAGGGCCTGTACAGCCGCGTCCACCACGGCTGAGCCGGGCACGCCCGCGGGAATCGAAGAGGTGGAGCTGGAGCTGCCGGTCTGCGACGGCGTTGCCGATCCCTGCGTGCCTGTGTCCGACGACGAAGACGACGAAGTCGAGGAAGAGGAAGAAGACGACGAAGTCGAGGAACCGGCGGGAGGATCGGCCGGCTGCGCCCCCGGTGAAACGGGGTCGGTAGCGGCGCCTCCACAGCCCAGCGTGAACAACAGCATTAGGGCCGTTGCGCACAGCACTCCATAGCGATGGTTGCACAAAGTGCGGCGAAGGATTCTATGCTGGCGGAAATGTTGCATTAGCTTCACTCCAAATATCACGTGATTTCAGGCGAAGAGCGCGGCAGACTTTATGGGGAACGAATTTACGATTATAGGTTCCAGCGCAGGCGGCCTGAATGGATGAAGCTGGAATTTACAGGAGAAAATCGCCGTAGTCCGGCCGGCACGCGGCCTTAATTCGTAGGAACTATACACCGGGAAGACTATGAGCTACTCTGGTTTATAGAGCACGTTTCCAAAATGCCTTGTATCAGGAAACGGCTTGAGCTGTGCCGTAAGCGTCTGCATAAGGCTCGGGGCTTTAGCCCCTGTTCTGCAAGTATTTTAAAATCTGCTTTAGCAGAAATCGCGCTCGTTTAATTGAAAAAAAGGGTCTTCTTTTGTCACGAGAGTAGATGGCGCTCGCCAGAAAATCAGCTTCTTGTTGGAATGTGAAATAGGTTCGAAACTACTTGCACGTAGGCACGCCCTTCTCGATGGCGGTACCTTCCTCGTAGTCGTTCCACGTCTCGATCATGAGGAAGGGCAGCGGATGCTGCTCATCGTAGTAGCGCCGAAACATCCGCATGGTATCGATGAAGGTGCGTCCGCAGCGGTAACCCATTTTGCGGTTCTGGCTCCAACTGGCTTCGGAGTCGTTGAAGCCCGGCCAGGCCGCGCCGACGGCGATCTTATTGGGATAGTCGGTGGCCATAGTTTTGTAGAAATTGTCCAGATACTGCTGGCCCCAATTGCTGCCATCGGACTGCCAGCCCGGCTTGCCGGGATTGACCCAGGCGTAAAAGCCATCGAAATCATTGGCCAGCTCGGGATGAATGTCCTTGTAGATGAGCAGCGGAGGATTCTGCCAGCCGCTCACCGCCTGGCGAACCCGGCTCCAATCGACGCGGGCGCCCTTGGGGAAGATGAAGATCAGCGGCCGATCGTTCAAGGTGAGATACGCGTCGCGCGGTGGGATGGCTTGCGGGCCGATGTAATGCTCGTAGGCATACTGCAGATCGGCGATGATGTCGTCGGTTTCGGCCGCCGGGTCGCTATCGTCTTCGTCGTACAGGATGGCGACCTTAAAGTTTTTCTCGGCGGCCACCTCCTGCAACAGCGAATACGCTTTGTCTTCGAAGCTGTGGTGCTGCCCATACCAGTTGACGACGAAGGCCGTTATGCCGAGCTGCTTGGCCTCATCAACCTGCTTCTCCAACTGCACGCGGTCCTGTGCCGAGTAGCCGACGTTGATATGGCCCGGCTGCCCAAACCATGGCATATAGGCGGCCAGCATGGTCGGCTGAGCGCCGCCCTCGAAGAAGCTGTTAGCCGCCAGCGGGGAGCGCGCTTCCGTACGATGGCAAGCCGAGAGCAAAAGCATCGCGAAGAGGATCGCAGGCAGCAGACGGCAAAATTGAGTTCGTGAAACCGGCATGGGAGTTGCTGTTTGGGTCAAACAGCTTGGATGTGAGTTTCGGAAAAGCAGTTGTCAGAAGGGCAGAGTCCGCCTTTAGCCATTCGCCCTTCGCCATTCGCCAAAGTCCGCCGTTGCTTTTCGGCGTTCGCTCGTCGCCGGGGCTCGCCTTTCCCTGTTCGCTACTCCCTCGTCGCCTTCGCCGGACCTGGGTGCGTCCGCTCTGGCGAAAAGCGAATGGCGAATGGCGAATGGCGAACGGCGAATGGCCCTAATCAGAACCACTCGCGCAACCGCCCGAAGCTGGGGACTTCGAGGAACCGACCGTTGCCGGCCTCCGGTCGCACCTCGCCGCGCTCCAGCTCCCAGGTGTTATGGTGCGGCACGAAGACCGCGTGCAACCCGGCGGCCAGCGCGGGATTGATGTCCGACTTGGGGCTGTTGCCGATCATCCAGGTCTGCTCGCGCACCAGGGCGTATTTATCGACGACCGCACTGTAGGTAGGAGCATCTTTTTCGGCGACAACTTCAGCCGCCACGAAATGCTGCTTCAGGCCGGAGCGCTCCAGCTTGCCGGTCTGTTCCGTAATGTCGCCCTTGGTGAGCAGGAAAAGATGGTGGCGCTGGGCGAGATCGGCCAGCGTCTCGGAGACCTCGGGCAGGATTTCCATGGGATGCTCGGCAATGGCGTAGGCGAAGCCGCGAATGGTTTCGTGCAGCGCGGGGGTGAGCGGCTCGACCGACAACTGCTCGAAGCAGTTCACCAGCGCCAGGGCGAAGCTGTGCATGCCGTAGCCGTGGCGGCGAATGTTTTCGCGCTCCACCTCCCAGAGCACTTCGCGCACCTGGTCGGGGGTGTATTCGTGATGGTTGAGGAAGGAGATGAAGTTGGCAATGGCGCGCTCGAAGTAGATGTTGTTCTCCCACAGGGTGTCATCGGCGTCAAACAGAAGGTTCTGACCGGGGGTCGCGCGACGCGGGTGGGAAGGCATAGTCCAATCATAACGCCGCGCGGCGAGCGGGTGCGGAGCAGGTTTTCGGGAGTTTATCGCGGAGCCTGGTGCCCCAGAGCCTGCCCTGAGCCCGCCGAAGGGTTCGCCCTTCTTTTGGGCTAACCTGGGCCGTGCGCTAACGCCTTCCCGAACCCAGGTTAGCGTCCAAACGATGGACGCGAACCTGGGGCACCAGCACAAGGCGACGAATCCAATTGACAATCTCCCGCTCCAGCCCAATTAATGCATTGCCCTGCTATCGCAATAATGCGATAATGCAAGGGCGCGTGAATGGCGAATTCACTATTGAATATGTGGAGTTGCCGAACGGGCGGATGCCCGCGCGCGAGTTTGTGGATTCGCTGGATGACAAGGCGTCTGCCAGGATCGACGCCTTTATCGAGCGCCTGCGCGTCTATGGGAACCGGATGCAAGGCAAGTTCGCAAAGAAACTTACGGATGACATATTCGAGCTAAGGGTCAAGCAATTCGACCGGATTTTTCGAATCTTGTTTTTCTACCGGCCGGGAATGTTGATCGTGATTACGTCAGGATTTCAGAAGAAGACGCAAGCGACTCCGCCGGCCGAGATTACGAGGGCAGAGCAGCTAAGAAAGCTCTGGATGAAGTACCGAAACCGTTACCCGGGATCGCAAAAGGAAAGAGCAGCTATCCTGAAGGAGTTGGGCCTATGAAGCGAACCGCCAAGCTGGACCGACACCGCCAGATTGTCGAACAGCGTGCGCGAAAGAGCGCCACCTACCGAAAGACTTTCGAGCGCACCCTGCACCAAGTTGACCTCGCTCTCCTGGTCCGCGAGATGCGAGAGGATGCGGCTCTGACGCAAGCCGAACTTGCCAGGAAGGTTGGCACCTCGCAGTCCGTGATCGCCCGTCTCGAGGATGCCGAGTACGCCGGACACTCGCTTACGATGCTGGAGCGCATCGCAGTGGCCTGCGGCGTGGCCCTCAAACTCCATGCCGAAAAGAAGCCTCATTTCGACCGCGAAGTCGCCCTTGTGTAAGGGATCCTAATTGCTGTCTTTTAGCCGGTGCGTGACCCGGGCCTGGTGCCTGGTGCCCCAGGTTCGCGTCCATCGTTTGGACGCTAACCTGGGCTCACGGAGCGTCGTGCGCGCCGTCACTGATGGCTCACATCGGCCAATGTAGCGTGAATTTATGCCGCTTGGCCTACACCGCTACCACGAATCCGGCCAGTCGCACTTCATAACGTTCAGTTGCTATCACCGAAAACCGAAACTTTCCGACAACCGACTGTATGACCTCTTTCCTGTGCGCCTGGAGGCAATGCGGCGCCAGTTCCAGATGCGGATTTATGGCTATGTGGTCATGCCTGAGCACGTCCATCTGCTTGTCAGCGAGCCTGAACACGGCACGTTGGCGGATGCGATGCATTATCTGAAGCTGTCGTTCAGCAAACAGGTGAGGAGTCTGACCGGGGCCCAGGTTAGCGTCCAAAAGATGGACGCGAACCTGGGGCACCAGCACCAGCGTTGGGACGCTAAACCTTCGGCAGGCTCAGCGCAGGCTTTGGGCCCCGATGAACCGTTCTGGCAGAAGAGATACTATGACCGGAATGTGCGCAGCGTGCGCGAGTTCGGGATCAAGTTGCGCTATCTACACCGCAATCCGGTGAAGCGCGGGTTGGTGAAGGAACCGGGGGATTGGAAGTGGAGCAGCTTCCGCCATTACGCCTTCCGCGAAATGGGTGTGGTGGAGATTGAGTCGGAGTGGACGGGAAGAGATCGCGAGCTCAAACTGACAGGTGGCTCTCCACGAATCTTCCTCTGCCCGGGTTAGCGTCCCAACGATGGACGCGAACCCTTCGACTGCGCTCAGGGCAGGCTCTGGGGCACCAGGCAAAACACGATAGCCGAATGTGTCGTTTTCCATAGCGTTTTCGCGGGGGACAACCCGCTGTCGAAGCGGTAGGTTAGAATGAAATGGCGTACAGTTTGGGACAACCAGCGTGACGGTCACATTGAATCTCAGACCGGAAGTGGAAGCAGGGTTGATAGCCCAGGCCGAGGCCCATGGCGTGACCTTGGAGGAATATCTTCTTTCGATGGTCGAAGGAGCTGCGCTCAGCTCGTCCCGGGCAATATCATCGACAGGGCGTAAGGGTATGCCGGCGCGCGAGGCTGCTGTGCACCGGATGCTTGAATTCGGCGACAGATACCATTTGAGCCTTGGCGAACCCGTGACTCGCACCCTTCTGCACGAAGGGCACCGCTTTTAATGGCAGTCTTTGTTCTGGACGCCTCGGTGGCCGTCTCGCGGTGCTTTCCGGGAGACCCCTAGAAGACACGGCTTACAGCCGCCGAGTGCTCAGACAACTCGCTTCGAGCGATGCTCTCGTACCGGAAGTCTGGGCATTTGAGATTGCCAACGCCATCTTCGTCTCGCACACCAGGCGCAAAAGAATATCCGAGCAGCAAATCGGCGAATATCTCACTCTCCTCAAGGCACTGCCTGTCCGCGTTGAGTCCCAGGATGTCTGGGCTAATGTCGATTTGGAATCTATGGCGCGCGCTCACAACATCGCGGCGTATGACGCCGCGTATCTACAATTAGCGTTGCGTACTCGCCTGCCTCTGGCGACCTCTGACCTCCCCTTGCGCACGGCCGCCATTGCGCTGGGCATCACGATACTAAGTTAAACGGGCCAAGTTGTCCCGGCAGCTTACAATTCACCTTCGGCCATGACCGCAGACCAGTATCTACACGGAATCCTGCTGCGTGAGGCGGTGGATGCGGGCCCGAACTCGCCGCTGCTTGGCGTGCAAAGTACCTTGATGCCCACTCTGCGGCAGTGGGCAGGAGACCATCTGCTGGGTGTCTATCCCAGCGGTTCCTTCATGAAAGGCACTGCCGTTCGCAGCGGGACGGATATCGACCTGTTTCTATCCCTGTCGGAGCATACGAACGAAACGTTGAAAGAGGTGTACAACAAACTATTCGACTGCCTGACATCCGCCGGCTACTCGCCCCAGCGGCAGAATGTTTCGCTGAATATAACGGTACCAAGAACCGCAGGGGCTCAAGCCCCGATCTCTGCGGCCTGGAATTCGGAATACTCCGTGGATCTGGTGCCGGGGAAGCGGCAGAACGCGCTTTCGAGCGATCACAGCCTCTACCGGCGCAGAGCCGACACCTGGACTAAAACGAACATTTCGACCCATGCCCGAATGGTGGTTGGCGCGGGGCGGGCAAACGAGATTCGCATTGTGAAGCTGTGGAGAAATCAAAACGGGCTCGATTTCCCGTCGTTCTATCTGGAGCTCTCGGTCATCCGCGCTCTCGCGCCGAAACCGTTGCCGGGCCTTTTATCCTACGACCCCGGGGCGACGCTGGCGCAGCGCGTCATGACGGTGTTCGATTATCTCGTTGACTCATTTCCTGCAGCCAGAATCGCCGATCCGGCAAACAGCAACAACATTATCTCGGACGATCTGACGGCACACGAAAAGGCAAAGGTCAGCGCAGCCGCCAAGGCTGCGAGGGTAGCGGCTGCGTCGTCCTGGGAGGACATCGTGCGATGAGCTTTAAAGTGGAGTGGTCGCTGTCGAGACTCATGCAGGCCCTGCATGAACGCGTCGCGCAAGATTTGAAAACAGCCCGCGAGACGCTCGGGCATCCGGTGGCCAAAGGCGAAGGGAGCGAAGCGGTTTGGGCCACGCTTTTCAGAAAATACCTGCCGCAACGCTACGCCGTCGGTAAAGCGACCATCGTGGACAGCAACGGCCAGTTCAGCGACCAGATTGACATCGTGCTCTTCGACCGCCAGTACACGCCCCTGATTTTCGAGCACCAGAATGAGATTATTGTGCCGGTCGAGGCCGTTTACGCCCTGTTCGAGGCCAAGCAGGAGATTCGAGCAAATTTTGTGAGATATGCACAGCGCAAGGTCGCGAGCGTACGCCGTCTGCATCGCACCAGCGCGCCGGTGCAGACGATTGACGGCCGTCGCACGGCAAAGCCGCAGCCTATTCTGGCCGGGTATCTCGCTTTTGAAAACTCATGGACACCAGCGACTACCGGGAAAAATCTTTCGCATATCCTCGCCGCCGAGCAGAAGGAAGGCCGGCTCGATTTCGGTTGCATTGCTGCTTACGGGACCTTTAGCCGTCAGGGGGCAAACCGCGTTACCTCGACCCCGCATGACAAAGCGGCTACGTGCTTTCTGCTCGAACTCATCACCCGGCTGCAAAGAATGGGTACAGCGCCCGCCATCGACATGGCTGCCTATGCTCGCTGGCTAGGAAATTCGATCCGCGTCCCGCAGCGACGGCACAGTTCTCGCACACGCTTCTGAAAACGCTAGAGGAGTGTGTGCAGGCTACTTCGGGCGTGCGGCTGCGGCGACGACGCGCTCGAGTTCGGCGGCGATTCGTCGCCACGGGGCATCGCCCTGGTATTCCATCGCTTTCTGGTATCCGCCTGCACTCATCTGGTCGCGGGCTGCGGGATCGCCCAGCAACGTTTCGAGCGCTTCCGCCAGACGTTGCGCATCGCCGAAGGGAACGTTCGTCCCGCCCCGGCTGCTATGCATCAGCTCACGCGAGACCGCAATGTCGGCAGCGACAACGGGTTTGCGATTGGCCCACGCCTCCAGCAGTACCAGGCCTAACGACTCGACGCGCGAAGGCTGCGCGACAATGGTGGCCGAGGCCAGCAGGTCGCGCTTTTCGTCGTCAGCGAAGGGCGGAAGATTCAGCAGCCGCGGACAATCCCTCGCCGCTGAGGCGATGTACGTGTCGAAGGTCGAGAGACTCGGCCCAGCCATCACTAGCCAGGCGTCCGAACCGCGCTGCCAAAGCAGTTTCATGGCTTCCACCAGCGTCTCCGATCCCTTCTCGTAGGCTTTCATTCCCAGATGCAGAACGACCGGGGCGTCAATGCTGTGCTTCTTTTGCAAGAACTGAGGATCGCCGCCGACGGCATTTTGCAAGTCGACGCCAAAGGGAGTGACGGCCAATTTCTGCTCGGGTAGTCCGAGACGGCGAAGATGGTCGCGTTCCGTCGTTGTCATGCATAAGACCTTTGCGCAACGGCGCAACAACTCCATCTGGTGTGGCTGGAGATAGTGCTGCCGGACGGCATCGCTGCCGGGTTCACCGAGGTGCGCGCAGGGAGCGGTGACGACGGGGATTCCGCGAAGTTCGCCTCCACGCAGGCCGGCATACATCAAGCTGTTGTAGGGAAGTGGGCCGATGTGAATTAGATCGGCATCGACAGCGCGCAAGGCTTCGTCCAGGCCGCGAACGCGAAACGATGGCCGCCAATACTGTGCCTTCCAGCGCCAGTACGGCACCAGTCCCAGCAGGCGAGTGGCGCGCCGCCGCAGCGTGTTGTAGTCGATAGGAAAGCGGCGCACCACGATGCCGTCAATCGCGAACTGCTCTACGGGGAAGGTCTTGAAGCCGGGCAGCCAGAAGGCTTCCAGATCGTCAGCCGTGGTAGTGAACGCGGTGGCGCAATGGCCGCGGGTGATCAGATACTTCGCCAGCGCCAGGATCGAGTTCTCGTATCCGCCGCGATAGGGATAAAAGCGAGGTATGACGAAGACGACGTGCATCACCTATTGTGTGGCGACCAGTTCCGGCGTGAGCAGGCTTTTGTACAGCGTGATTGCCTCTTCGGGACGGCCGTCGATGAGGATCGATCCCTGGTCGAGCAGCAAGACGCGCTCGCAGTGCTCCTGCACATCAGTCATGGAGTGGCTGACAAAGAGAATGGTCTTGCCCGCGGCGCGAAACTTGCGAATGCGCTCGAAGCATTTCTCCCGAAAACCGGCATCGCCCACCGCCAGGATTTCGTCGACCAGCAGGATTTTCGGGTCGACCTCGGTGGCGACGGCAAATGCCAGCCGCATATACATACCGGAGGAATACTGCTTCACCGGGGCGTCGATAAAGTCGCCGATATCGGCGAACTCGATGATGCGCTGCTGGCGCTCGAGCATGTCGCGCTTGGAATAACCCATGAGCAAGCCGTTGAGCAGGATGTTCTCGCGCCCGGTCAACTCATGGTGGAATCCGGCGCCCAGTTCGATCAGCGGCGCGATCGAGCCGTTTACCTGCACCACGCCGTTCGTCGGACGATAGACGCCGGCGATGATCTTCAGCAGGGTGCTCTTGCCCGAGCCATTGCGCCCGATGATGCCCATCATCTGCCCCGCCGGCACCTCGAACGAGACGTTCCTCACGGCCTCGAAATCGTGATAGCTGGTCTGGCCCCGGAACAGCTTGGAGAAAAGTTCGCGCAGCGTGTCGGGCCGCTCCTGGATGACGCGGAAGCGTTGCGTCACCTTTTGCAGCCGAATGATGGGCGCACGGCCGAACGCGGGCGAATTAGACGTAGAAGACAAAGCTGTCCTGATATCTCCGGAAGATCGAGAATCCGATGAGCAAGCTGATGAAGCCGCAAACAAAGGAAGCCAGGATGGATTGGGCCCTGGGAAGCTGCCCGTAGTAGACGGAAAGCCGAAACCCATTAATGACGTAGATCAGGGGATTCAGCTTGAACAACCAATGGTATTTGGCGGGCATGAGGTCGAGAGGGTAGATGATCGGCGTCAGGTAGAACCATGCCGACAGCACGATTTGCAGAATGTGCGCCACGTCGCGATAGAAGACGTTCGCGACGGCGAAGAAGAAGGTCATGCCCAGGGTGAAAATGGCCAACGCTAGCAGCGGCACCGGAAGGTAGACCCACGTCCAGTAGAACGGGTGGCGCAGCAGAGGCACCAGGATAGCGAGGGGAATAAGCGACAACAGCAGGTTGATGAGGTTGGAGATCAGCGCCGCCATGGGAAAGACCAGCTTCGGTACCGCGATTTTCTTGATGAGATCCCCGTTGGTGACGATGGACTCGACCGCATAGGAGAGCGACTGCGCGAAGAACGTCCAGGGCAGCAGCACGCTCAGCAGAAAGATTGCGTAATGGGGAATAGGGAAGCGCATGATGCTGGAAAAGACTAGGGTGAGCACCAGCATGAGCAGCGCGGGGTTGAGCAGCGCCCACATGAAGCCCAGCACCGAGCGCTTGTAGCGGATCTTCAGTTCCTTGAGCGCCAGTGCCCAGATCAGCTCGCGGTAGCGGTAGCTGTTGCGAATCAGGTCGATCATGGAATAGCGAATGGTCGTACGGCTTGCAACGTCCCTCTGATGTTAAACGATTCGTGGCAACCTGCGCAGGCTAAGGGAGCTCAAGGGCAGCCTGCACAGCAACTTCGATGAGATGCAGGGTAGTGCCGGACAGCGTGCCCAGCGGAGGATACACAACTGATGGTTTGTCGATCGTGGTGGGCTGGTCGCACTTTACCCAGGAGTCGAAGCTAAGCCCGCCCTCGCCGGCCCTTAATTTTGGACGTAAGCTAAAGGCGCGATGCTCCGCTTTGGACACAGGCAGAACGCAGACGTCGAGCGAGTGCCGATTAAGGGTGTCGCGGGAGAGAATGACGGCAGGCCGTTGCTGGTCCAGTTGGATAAGGCACACGTCGCCGCGCTTGGGAAACCAGCCCGGCGGTTGGCTTCCGCGCTTCCAAGCTTTCATTCGCGCCTCCAGCTCCTGAGGTTGGCCTTTTGGCAGGCACGCCGTTCTTGTCGGTCGTCCGGCGGACTTGCGAAAAACTCTGCCGCCTCCTGCTCGAGCAACTCCTGGCGCTCCATCTCCAGGGCAATTATATACCTGCGTAATCCACGGGAGATGATGGGAGGTCGCGGGAGATGGCGGGATAGCGTTAGGCGCTCCGCTTCTTCTTTGCGCGGTTGCGTGCGTTGCGGTGAAGCTCTCGCTTTTCCTGCTTGAGAACCTCAGCTTTTGGAACTGACATCGCCTTATGGAAGACCCGCTCGAAATTCTCGAACTGGTTGTCCGCGTCACACATGGCCTTCAGTTCGTCCGTGGGCTGCGGGATCGGCTGCTCGCGCTTCATTCAAGCACCCGCTGCGCACTGCGATATTTGCGTTCTGGTTTCATCGCATCTCCATCATACGCCGCGCAGTCGCCTTGCCAATATCGACCTGTCGCAAACCGGACGGCGACTCGCGGGAATGGGCGGGAGCCGTGAGCACTAGCCCGAACGTGGCGGTAACCAATCTCGCGTCCTAGATTGAAACCAAAGTTTGTCCAGAGTTGCAGAATTTTGTTGTGCCCGTGGGAAAAACCGATAGAAATGAATGGGAATACGCCCAGGTTCCAGAGGAGGAATCTGTGGCCGCTGTGGGCACCACTCCGATCCCCGTCTTCGAAGTATCCGAACATCTGAACCGACAAGTTCCACCAGAGCCGCACACCGCAATGTATGTGTGGCACAAGTATTGGTCGCGCAAAACGTGGAACGTGGTTGGCGAGTTCATCCGCACTTACAGTCAACCGGGTGAAGTGGTCTTCGACCCGCTAGCGGGTAGCGGGGTGACCGCAATCGAGGCGATCAGAAACGGCAGACGCGCGATTGTCTGCGATCTCAATCCCGCCGCATCAGAAATTACGGAACTCACGATCCGCTCGGTTGACTTACATGCGCTCCGGAACGCATTTCTCAGAGTCGAGTCCCAAGTCAAGGCGAAGATTGACGAGCTTTACGAAATTCACTGCGTTCAATGTGCAAATCCATTGGTTTGCGGAGCTTTTGTCAGGAAGGATGCCAGCCTACTTGAAGTAAGATATACGAAATGCCCGCACTGCGGGTATCGGGCAGAGCACGGGAAGCCTTCACGTAGCGACATTACGCATCTTGCGGCAATTGAGGGCAAGCCAACGGAAGGCTGGTTTCCTACCGACCGGCTTGAATATCCTGACGGCTCTCCATTCCTTGAGCGCCAACACTACCGTTCAATAAACGAGCTATTCACCAAGCGAAATTTGCAAGCTCTTGCGTGGTTACTCGAAACGATTCAGCAAGAGGAATCGCCAATCCTCAAGAGATTCCTCTTGGGCGCGTTCACGTCAATGCTGCATCTGTGCAGCCGTATGATGCCAGTCGGCAGACCACAATCTACCAATCACTATACGTACTTTAGTTCTCCGGGTTGGACACAGCACAGCTACTGGTCTGCATCCACATACATGGAGCAAAACGTTTGGGATAAATTTCAAAGCGCGGTCACTGGGCATCAGGGGTTGATAAACGCCAAAGAAGAAGCTCAACAGCTGTTGCCGAAATGCCGAATCACCAATGATTGGCGGCGCGTGCTGTCTGGCAAGGCCGATGTTGCGGTTGTCACAGGAGATTGCCTGAAATTGATGAGTGACATGCCTTCTGGCTCCGTGTCGTATATTTTTACCGACCCTCCTTACGACAAATCGGTTCAATACGGCGAACTGTCCTTTATCTGGAACGCGTGGATGGGGCTGAATGGCGGATACATCAGGTCTCTGGTAGAACACGAGATCATTCATAACGAACGTCAAGGGAAAAACTTCGATGTCTATCACGCTTTGATAAAGCAGGCATTCGAGAGATGCTTCTCAGTTCTTCAACCCTCGCGGTATTTCACTCTCACGTTTCACAACCCGACTTTCAAGGTGCGCAACTCCACGGTACGTGCCGGAGTGTTCGCGGGCTTTGAATATCAAAAGATTCATCATCAGCCGCTAGGTCAAGTCTCTGCTAAGTCAATGTTGCAACCTTTTGGAAGCGCCCAGGGAGACTTCTATTTACGGTTCCAAAAGAAGCGCGCCAGCGCCGTAGCATCAGTACCGCTCGAAGAGATCACGGCGGAGCGATTTAGGAAAGTTGTAATCGAAACATGCAAACAGGTAATTGCAGAACGCGCTGAGCCTACCCCTTATACCATCCTCTTGAACTACGTTGACCCCGTGCTGGCGAAGCACGGATTCTTTAGTACATTGAATACGGGGTTAGACGTTAAGACCGTTTTGGAAGAGGCGAACGGAATTGATTTTCAACTTGTGGATGCCAAACTTGGTTCGGCATCCGGAAAGCAATGGTGGTTCAAAGACCCAACGTTCATCCGTCGCCTACGCGAGACCCCTCTTACGGAGCGGGTGGAGCAGACAGTGTTACGCGTGTTGCAGAATCGAGGCACGGTCACATTTACCGACGTTTGGGACGCTGTTAGTAGGGAATTTCCCAATTCTTTGACATCGGATAGTACGAGCATAAAAGAAGCACTTGAGACTTACGCCCGGAAGATCGGTAGCGGCGGGCATTGGATGCTACGTGACGACATCAAAGAGCGCATCCATATTCATCCTGAAATCGTTGCAATTCTCGCGATCATTGGACGCGGCCGCGGATTCGGCGTCTGGATTGGCAGACGTGAGCAAGGCGACCACTCCGCTATAGCTGGCGGGAAACTTGCAAAACTGGTTACCGAAAAGCCGATGGAATTAGCCGGAGTAGAGAACGCCCGTGACGTTCTGGCAATGGATGTTCTTTGGCTTAAGGGCGGTGATGGTGTCGAATGTGCGTTCGAGGTAGAATCAACCACTACAATGACGAGTGCGCTTCAGCGCGGCTCCAATCTGCCTCCAGAAACCGCAAAGATCATGGTCATTCCCGAAGAGCGGAGAGACGATTTCACCCGAAAGATGCAGTCGCCGCTTTTCAAAGAAAACTTTACAAAGGCCTCGTGGTCTCTGCTTTATTTCGACATGCTGCGCAATGCATACTCCAAGCGCGGAGAGTATACGCAGCTTGAAAGCTTGCTGGGGCGACCGCTGGAGAAAAAGCCACCCCAGGCTGAAAGCATAACAGCGCGACAGCATCGCCTAAAGTTTTAGCTGAGCGAGCAGTCCTTGTTCGCATATGTGCTATTGCCATTGCAATGAACTTAGTTGTCAACAAAGCTGATAGGAACTCCCGTCTGAGCAGTATGAGAAACACTATTCTCCGGGCGGGGACATTCCGGCCGGTCATGCCGCGCAGCGGGTCGCGCTGGACAGGAGTGTAGTTATTGCGGAATACGGACCGCTCGGCCGCCGATGGCTCGGGCGACCGCCACGGCAGCGATTACTGTCCCTCCAGGCGTTGGAGTCGCCGCTCGTGGCTGTCGATCATCGACGCCATCTGGCCGACTGTGCCGGCTAACGTAGCGACCGTGGCGACTACTCGGTCAACGCGTTCGGTGAGAGTGTCAACGTGTTCGGTGAGAGTTCCCATGCTCGCTGCCAGCCGGTCAATTCGCTCGCTCATCGCCTCGAACTTGGCATCGAAGCGCGCGTTGGCTTGCGCCTGCTGTTTCTGCATCTCGACAAGGCTGTCGTAGAGGCGACCTAGCGCTGCCCACACTTCCGGGAAGTTCTCGAAGGCCATGTTGGATGCGGCTCCTTCGACATATTAGCAAGACGCTATCGGCTAAACTCGCGAGCCCTAGCGTTCCGGAGTAGCGTTCAAATCGGTCATGCCACGCAGCAGGTCGCGCTGTCCGGGGGTGTAATGGTTGCGGAACTCGTCGGAGTTCAGCAACTCGTTGCGCGCCGAGGGGGGCATGCCGCGCAGCCGCCGATACGCTTGCGAGATCTTGTTGCGCTGGTCGTCGGGTAAGGCATGATACTGCTGGAAGAGGCTGCGCGCCTGCTGCTGTTGTTGCGGGCTCATGTGCTCGAAGGTCTCCATCCGGTTAAGGATCTGCTGCCTCTGTTCCGGAGGACGGTTGTTGAACGAGCGCAGCCGGTTCATCAGTTGGTCCTGCTGCTGGGGAGGCAGGCTGCGAAAATTGGGATCGTTTTGCAGTTGCTTTTCCTGCTGGCTGGGGGGCAAGGAGCCGTACTTGCGCAGCCAGTCGCCACGATGCGGACCAGGACCATTCAGGTGATAGGCCGGCGGGCCGGGGTTCGGATGAGTGGCCGGCGGGGAACTCTGATGCTGTGCCGGAGGCGACGAACTGCGATGCTGCCATCCCATCCCGGCAAAGGCGTGCGGCGCGCCGCCTCGCCCGCCCGGCGCAGCCAGGGCGGGCAGTGAGCCGACGATCAGTACCGCACTCAGCGAAATGGGTATGGCCAGGCGCACGGCTCCGCTCACTCCGTGGAAGATTGTCCGTCCAGAGGGTCAAACTCCGAGAACAGGTCGGCGTTTTTGTCGAGGTATTGCAGATCGCCGACCGCCGTGCCGGGCGCGCTCACCACGCGCACGGCGCCGTTGTTGTTGTCGGCGAAAGTGTTGTGGTCCTGATAGAGGCGATCCAGTTCCAGCAAGCCGACGCCGGCGGCGAACAGCACGGCCGCGGCCACGGCGAGCAGGGGACGGCGCAGCCAGGCAAAAAAATTGCGCGCCGGCAGGGCCGCTTGTTCGCGAACCCGCGCCATCAAGCGGGGGTTGAAATAGGGTGAAGGCTCGGGCGCCTGCCACTCCTCGAGCAGTGCCATGGTCTCGCCGAACGAGGCCAGTTGGTTGGCGCACGCGGGGCAACTCCGCAGATGCTCCCGCGCCTCGGCCGACATCGCCTCCGGCCCGCATAACACCGCTTCCATCAATTCCGGACGAAGTTCTTCGCACATCATAGCCGCACACCTTACAGATATTGCTTCAAGGTCTCGCGCAAGGTCTCATAGGCGCGAAACAGCAGGGATTTCGTAGCCGACTCGCTCAACTTCAGCACCACGGCAATCTGCTTGTAGTCCAGGTTCTGGTACTTGTGCATGATCACGGCCATGCGCTGGCGTTGGGGCAGAGCTTCCACCTGGCGCCGTATCGCGGCCAGTCGCTCGCGGCGCAGCAGGTCCTGTTCGGCGGTCAAGCCGGTATCGCGCACGTCCACCGTCATGCCGGTTTCGGCGTCGGGCTCGTCGAGGTTGACCGTGTTCTCCGGGCGCTCGTGCTTGGTGTCGCGGGCGTGGTTCACCGCCAGATTGGTCGCAATCCGATACAACCAGGTGGTGAACTTGGCGCTGGCGGCATAGCTTTGCCGCGAACGGTAGACGCGCAGGAACACCTCCTGCGCCAGTTCTTCCGCCACCGCCTGGTTATGGGTCATGCGATACATGAAGCTGACCATCGGCCGGCGGAATTTCTCGACCAGATAGTCAAAGGCGGTGTTGTCGCCGGCGGCCACGCGCAGCATGACCTCGGCGTCGCTCAGCATCTCTAAAACGACCGGTTCAGTCAATTCGCCCCATTTTGCGGCGGCTGGCGACAGTGCCTGTTGAGCGCCTCCAGCCAGCACACTTCGATTTAGCGCGATGCTGCCCACATGCGCACTAACCCTCGGCCACTGAGAAAGTTGCGCTGCCGACAAGGCTCCGGATCCGGCCTACCCGCGCCAGCAGCCTCCCGATGATTCACCCCAACCTTGTTTACCTGCCGCTGCGCTCCAGTCGCTAAACCAGTATTATGCACGAGAGGGCGCAAAAGCGGCACCACTAGCTATGCCTTGGACGCGCAAGCTGTTGCTCGGTTTTGGACTGATGGCCGTACTGGCGCAGGCCGCTCCCGCCTGGCAAGTTCCCGCCGCCGGGGCCCCAACCGTCAGCGACCAAGTGATCCAACAGGTGCTGGAGCCGCTGCGGCTCGGGATGCACACCCAGAATATTCAATTGGTCCTGTCCGTCTTCGATAAGAAAGAGCTGGACAGCTACTCCAATCTGCAAGGCCAGTTACGGGCATTCTTTCAACAGTTCAGTGAAGTCAATCTCCGCTACCAGTTGCTGCAGGTCACGGCTGAGAATGGGCGCGGTTCGGCTACCGTCGAGATGCAGATGGATGCTTTGCCCTACGAGCCAACCGAGATTGCCGCGCGGCGCAGCGTCCAAATGCGCTTGCAGTTGATGCTCGGACCGAAGGCATGGAAGATCGCGGGATTCACCCCGGCGGACTTCTTTGACGTGAATTACAGGCCGAGGTAAAACCAGCCATTAGGAAGACTCTGAACAAGTGGATCGGTCGGCCTCAGGGGCTAAAGCCCGCACTGATTTTGCTGAACTTCCGGCACGGCTGAAGAGGCCTCTGAAAAAGTCGAGCACGCAGATCCCTCGCGGCCTGAAGGCCGCTCGGGATGACAAAAATAAAGGGCTTAGAACGGCGCAGCTAAAGCTGCGCCCCTTCAAAGCAGCCGAATCCGACTTTTTCAGCGGCCTGTGAAGCCGTGCCCTTTCAAAGCTGGGGCTTAATCAGGGTTTCCCTAGTGCGAGGTGCTAGGCTTCCTCCATGAAACGCGACTACCCGGAACAACCGTTGATCGGCGTGGGCGCCGTCATTGTGAGCGGCGGCCGGGCGCTGCTGGTGCGCCGCGATAGCGAACCGCTGCGCGGAGAGTGGTCGGTGCCCGGTGGCTTGTTGGAATTAGGCGAGCGGTTGCGCGATGGGGTGCGCCGCGAGGCGCGGGAGGAAACCGGGTTGGAGGTCGAGGCGGGCGAGGTCCTCGATGTCTTCGACAGCATCTTCACCGACCCGCTGGGGCGCACGCAATATCACTACGTGCTGATCGATTATCTCTGCCGGCCCGTCGCCGGCGAGGCGCGCGCGGCCAGCGACGTCAGCGACGTGCGCTGGGTTGGAGTGGAGGCACTGGCGGCCATGGGTCTGCGCGACACCATCGAGCAGGTGGTTCGCAAGGGCATCGCGCGGGCGGCAGAAAACACCCGCAGCGATTCCAAGCTATCGTAATGACCGCAAAGGTTTGTGAGTTTTTGATCCCCCTAAAATGGCATTACTTTTGTGCCATTGCAACTCTCCGTGCTGCGGCACAAAATTACCAGTTGACGCGCTCTACCGTCAGCAGTAAGTATCTTCCTCGGAGGGTGATCGGATGCGACGGAAAATTCCAAGCGTGGTTTCACTTCTGCTCTTATCGTTGTTGTGCGTGGCTGCAATGCCGGCGCTAGGTCAATCCGATAATCCAGCGCAAACGCCCACTACATCCCAAGGTCCCACGGTGCCCCCGCGCTCGCCCAAGATTGAGAATCCCGGCGCTCCGCGCGAGCGCAACCCTCCCGACATGGTCTGTTTCGGATACTACCCGAATTGGAGCGTGCAGTTCGTCGCTGACCAGGCCCGCTACGTCGGCTACAACGAGCCTGATCGGTACTTCGACGGCGCGTTCTACTGGGTCGCGGAGGAGAACGCTTGGGAGTGGCACCGCCAGGATGGTCTTTTGCCTTCCAAAGGAAGCTACGGACTGTCCGCCACCATCGAAAAAACCACTTGCCATGATCCCGTTTCGAAGACATCCAATTCGTATTCCGCCCAAATCTATCTGCCGCAAGGCGACATGGTGAGCGGATGCTGCCGCAAGCTGAAGCCGGGCGAGGCTGTCATTGGCCAACATGGAGTGCCGGCGAGTGCAGCTTCGCCGAACCTGACCGGACCGGCGCCGCAGGCTCCCGCAGCTCCGTCGCATACGCCGCCGGCGGGACATCCGGTGGATCAGTACTGAGAAGCAGTGGTTAGTGGCCAGTGATCAGTTGTCAGCGAAGGGCATTGCGCGCATTTCTCTGCAACGCGTCATCCTAAGTGCGCGTTCGAAGGACCTGCTTTCCTGCAAACGCGAAATCCCTTGTGACACAATCCAACAGTATTGCTTCCACCGACGATGGACAACTGGCCACTGAACACTGACCACTAGCCACTGCCCCCAAACAGCTTGCCCCACTGCACGTGTATCTGCGGATGCTCGCGCGTGCCGGTGATGGTAATCGGCACATAGGTTCCGGCGCCGTGCTTTTCGAAAAGCGGATCGAAAAGAGACAGCAGCCCGCCCTTGCCGCCGCCCACTACTTGGGACAAGGTGGCGTGCAGGCGCACATCGCCGGCGAAGTTGAGGGTCTCGCCGCGCAGGCCATAGGAGCCCGCGAACTGCGCCTCTGCTCCCGGAACGGTAAATTGCAAGGCGGAGAACGTGAGCGTGCTGCTCTGGAAGCGGAAGTCGCCGGCTAAGCCCGCCGGAACCTGAGTGATACTTTGGTCTTGGGGCTTGCCTTGGCCGCGCCGGCTGAGTTCGACGACCACTTTGTTCACGGTCTGGTTGGTGAACCTGCCGCCGGAGACATGGAAGTTGCCGTTCAGCTCCATCCTTTGCAGCACCGCTTCTTGGCCCGGCGGCAGCTTGAGCTTGGCGGCGAGAGCGAGTCGGCCGGTCAGCGCCGGTTCCGACTTTGCGGCCAGCGCCAGCACGTCCTCGACGCGCGCGTGCTGAATATCAACATCGAGGGTGATGGTCTTGCCCTTCTGCCCAGCATGCCCCGCAACTTCGCCCTTGGTCACCACCTCCGAGTCGAGAAAATGCGCCTTCACCGGCTGGAGATAGGTGTTGCCGTTGGTGCCATCGACGATGGCGTGAAAGCTGGTGGTGAGATGGACGGTCTCGCCCCCGCGATCCAGCTTGAAGTCGGGCGTGTCGGTGGTGCCGTCCACGACGATGTTGCGCAACACGCCGGAATAGTCGCCCACCGAAGACAGCGTTCCCGAGATGCCGTTGAAGACTCCCAGGTCGGCGTGTTCGAAGCGGTAATGTCCGCCGAGCGGGGTGAGGGAGGGATCGCCGAACCTCCACGGCCCGAAATGGCCAGTGCTTTCGATCACTCCCGGCGGTGTGGGATTGGTCAGCGCAGCGGTGAATTGCATCGCCTCACCGGCGCCGGCACTACGCAGTTGGAGTTGGCGCAGGTCGAACAACAGCGGCTCGCGCGCCGGGTCCTTGCGCAGGATGTACAACTTGGCGCCGTCGGCGTCAACCTGGTCGATGACGAAGTCGGCGAGATGGATGGGACGGTGCGGCTGGCTCATGGGTGCGGCCTGGCGGCGCAGGCTGGATGCACCTGGGTTGTTCGCCAACTCGCGTTTGGGTCCGACCTTGATCTCGAGGCCATCCAGCTTCAGTTGGCTGATGTGGACTGGGGTGCGCAGCAATTGCAACAGGCCTGCCTGGAGCGCGAGGTGCTTCACCGTGATCAGCGGCGGGAGCGAGGGATCGGCAGGGTTGGGCACAACCAGCTTGTCGGCGCTGGCGTAAATCTCCGGAGTAACGGTGATGTGCAGGTTCTCGAGCGTGACGTCGGATTGGTAATGCTGGCGCAGGGCGAGCACGACGTGGGCTTCCAGCCAATGCTGGAGCGGCGCGGGGAAGGCGATGACCACAACAAACGCGATCGCGCTGGCGAGCACAAGCGCGAGCAGCAGCCACAGCAGAATGCGTATTGGTCGTGCAACGGGCATGCGCAGTAGCGCCGGCCTTCAGGCCGGCGTCCCGGGGGACTCACACTATATCCCAAGCGCGCCGCGAATCCTGCCGACGCTCTCCTCGACCGTCCCGCCGGCGTCAATCACGAGCGCGTTGTGGGGCTCTTCCAGCGTGGCGAACTGGCTGGGCACAAGTTGCGGATTCATGTAGCTGCCGCGGCGGCCGGCCACGCGCGCGGCAATCAGCGCCATATTCGCGCGTAGGTACACCAGCTTCACTTGCGGACCCACGAGGAGCATATCGCGATAGGAGGCTTTCAGCGCTGAGCAGGCCAGCACGGCACTGTCGCCGGAAGCAAGCCAATCACGGATGAGATCGCGCAAGGTCTCCAGCCAGGGCGCGCGGTCCTCGTCGGCGAGCGGAATGCCCGCGTGCATTTTGGCGATGTTGGCGGCGGAGTGAAAGTCGTCGGCATCGGCGAAGCGCCAATGCAACTGCTCGGCCAGGGCACGGCCGACGGTCGTCTTCCCCGCCCCAGTCACGCCCATCAGAAGGAGAACCATCTTTTTCTTGTCCAAATTAGAAACAAATCGAGAGCGACGAATCTGCTTGCCAAATCTCATAAAAGTACTACCATGCCCCTCACCCGAGTTTCTTGGACGGGTCCGGCCCGTTGATCCCTTCCGCAAATTCTTGAGTAGGAGGTTGCACGCCCATGAGACGCCCAATCGCAGCTTTGACTTCTTCCATCTTGCCGTCGACTTCGTTCCGCCAGCAACGAACCAACCTGCGACCGCTGAGCCGGCGCTCGCTATCGAAACTGTTGTGCCTGCTGATCGCCACCGGCGCAGTCTTGCTTGCCGTCTTGTTCGCCATCACGCCCGCGGCAGCGACCGATACGGTCATCATCAATGGTCCCGGCTGCACGGTGACCGAAGAAGACGCGGTCGGCCTGCTCCTGCACCACGATCTGTACTTGCGCATCGACTATCCCAATACGCACTGGCGTTTCGAATTGCGCAATATAGGCCAGAAAGGCCCGCAAGCCCTGAATGTCACCCTCCAGGGGGCACAGTGGAACTCGCCGCAATACCTCATCAAACGTGCGGGCATGGCGGAGATGTTTGTGCCCTACGACGATCGCAGTCATACGTACTACGACATGTCGTTCGGTGACGATCGCTTGGACCAGATCGATTCCCAGGACTTACCTGCGGACAACGCTGCGCTGGTGTACTTCCGCACACAAGTCCAGGGTGCGCCGATCTGGGTGCGCGACAGCGTTCCTAAGCTGGCGGTGGAATGCCGCGACGAGGGCATCGGATATTTGTGCAAAGAACCGGGCAACCACATGCGCCGGCGTATTCAGGAGGTCGTGATATGGGCGGTGTTCGACGCTTATAACTACGACTACATCATCGAGTACACCTTCCATGAGGATGGCCGCATCACCTTCCGCAGCGGAGCCAGCGGCTACAACCTTCCCTACGATACCTCCGAGCCGCACGTGCATAACGGACTCTGGCGAGTGAGTACCAAGCTCTTAGGACGCGACGACAATGACGTGCAGATGTTCGAACACGTCGAAGACGCAAACGGCTATATCGCTACCGATACCTACGTGCCGATTCCGAACGAAGAGACCACGGATTGGAATCAACTGCAATTCAGCAGTATTACCGTGCAGAGCCAGACCCAAACCAACGACTACGGGCACCTGATCGGCTACCAGTTCTATCCTTACAATCGGATGGGGCAAGGCCACTTTCAGGAAACGTTTACCCAGCACGACGAGGACCTCACCAACGATAATCCCGGCGAAGACGGTACCGGCACGGGCGACAACAACTGGCTCTATACCTGGTACAACCCCAACAGCTATCTATTGCAGTATCTGAATGGCGAACCTCTAGGCGGAACGGGCGACGGCATTGTGTTGTGGTATTTCGGGTCGACCCATCACGAGCCCACCGATGCCGACAACCAGATGGGCGATGGCGGCCGCACCGGCATCACCCTGGTCCACTGGCTCGGCTTCGAAATGGTGCCGCACAACTTTTTCGACTACAACCCGCTCGGCGGGCCGCCGCGCTGCGGAGACAGCAGCGATCTGAATGAAGCCAAATTCCTGATGTCGCACCCTCACATGCATTGATTCTTTGGGGATCGATGTTGACAGGCTGTCCGCGAAGGAACGCTGTCTGGACCCGAGCTTGGTATCAGGGCACGACTTCACAGGCCGCTGAACAAGTCGGATTCGGGCTGCTTTGAAGGGCGTTCTAAGGGCAAGAACCGCGTTGACGCACACGTGTCACATGTGTGTCAAGCCGATTCCTGCCCTGGTAGTGGTGCCGTTTCGCGTCCACAGGGTCACCTGTTATCTGTCTTCGTGCTTTTCGTGGGTTGCTTTTTGGGCGGTGGAACTAGGGGGATGTTGGCGCGATGCGGCCCGACGATCAGCACGCAGCGGCCATCAGGGAGTGCTGGATTTGTAGAATCCATCATACCGCCAGCACCCGTTGAGCCCAATATTGCCACTTCAAATAGGTCCGAGCATGGGCCGGGTGTTGATATTTCTTTCGTCACGGCTGCAAACCCCTCGGAATACGCCGATCTGCGAGCTTCATCAAGTGGAATTACAGCGCCAGAATTTGTCTTAAGTTCATGCACATCCTTGGCTGGAAGTTCATTGGGTTTAGATACACTCCATCCTGCGCCATCAGCGCAACGGTATATCTGCCAAGCGAAAAATGATGCCTCATCGTCGTCAGGAACATACCATAGCTCAGCCGCCCGAACCGTTCTTCCTTTCAATCGTTCTACGCATCTTTTTTGGTCTATAACTCGCCTGTTTATACCGAGCGCTACCCACCTAAGAACCTGCGAGGTAATTCGCTGCGCTTCGGCGGCTTCCCTTTGTTCTTCGGCGGTGTTCGTCGCCAATTGGTTGGCTATTCCTGCCTCTGTAGCCACTTCTTCGTGCCCGAGAACGGTCACGACGATACTGTCCGGGTCGCCATATTGCCCTTGGATGGTTGTTCGGGACTCGCTTGCTCTGCCCGTTTCGACTCTAACGCTATGGAGTGATGCGGCCAATGGGACTTGTCCTAAAAATTTAACTAGTTCCTTGGCGCGCCCTCTTGTTTCAGAAGCGGGCTGTGGGTTGGGGGTTCCGATCCAAATGCCAGTGGGAATTCGTTCATTTGGCCCAAGGATCATACAGTTGCTCTCTCCCCAATCCGGACTGTGGGGAGAAACGTCCCACCCAGCACTATTGAATAAAACGGTTAGCCGCTCAGCCGTATCCCGCACCTCATTGTTATTAAATAGGCACTTCCTGACCTGCACCTTCTGTCCCTTGAACTGGCGGAGTGAGTTAACAAAGTTTTCTCCTCGTTTTCCATACAGCAGCAGGTTGCGCGGCCCTTCTTCTAATAGCCGTTCTTCCAGTTCGTCCGCTTTTACCTGCAGTTCCGCAGCGTCTCGGGATGCCTTCGCGGCTCGCTCATTCGAAGTAGCCGCTTGGTTGTTCAGATTCGCAATAGTGCCATTGAAATGTTCGTTGGTCCCGATTAGTGCCCCGAGCGAAATTGCGAGACCGGCGACCAAAACCCAACTGGCTATCACTTCGAGCGCATCGCGTCTCGCTTGGTCGTCCTTTAGGATTAGCTTGTGTTCCGCAAGAACTTCTCCGACAACTCCAACAAACACGAGTGATTCGCCAAAATACTCCAACGGTTCCCACAGCCAGTCCATGAGATTGGCGGCAAAAATCCAGATAGCCGGGTGGTTTCTGGTTGCGGCAATAGCAGCGATTGGAGCCATTTCCCGCCTTAATGAATTTCTTTTCGTTCATCATAGCCGCCAATCGCGGTCAGAGGGAAGTAAAAAGATTATATAGAGGCAATAAATTGCTTGACTTATGCCGTTATACTGCTATTATAACGGCATGAATAGGCTGAGCATAGCAAAACGCACGCAGGTGATTGCGGCATTGGTCGAAGGAAACTCCATCAACGCGACGTGTCGGATGCTGGGAGTGGGGAAGCATACCGTGCTGCGCCTCTTGGGAGATGCCGGATGCGCGTGTGCTGCCTATCATCACCGTAACGTGCGCGGTGTGCGCGTCCGCCGTTTGCAGTGCGACGAGATTTGGTCGTTCGTGGGAGCAAAGCGCAAGAAGGTCACGCCAGAGCAAGAAGCGGAAGGCTGGGGCGACGTTTGGACATGGACGGCGATTGATGCGGATACGAAGTTGATCGTCACCTATTACGTCGGAGATCGCGGCAAGCGGGCCGCATACGAATTCATGACGGATTGCGCGGAGCGCATCGTCGGTCGTCCGCAGATCACCACGGACGCGCTACGCCACTACGTCAACGCGATTGAGGATGCATTCGGGGCAGAAGTTGATTACGCGATGCTGCACAAGCTCTACGGTGCGCCGACTCCCGACGAGTCCAGGTATTCTCCGGCAACGTGCATCGGCTGCGACATGAAAGTTGTGAGCGGCGACCCCGACCCAAGGCACGTTTCAACGTCCTACGTGGAACGGCAGAATCTCACCATGCGCATGTCGATGCGTCGCTTCACTCGCCTGACCAACGGATTCAGCAAGAAGTTTGAGAACCACGCGCACCAGATCGCGCTGTATTTCTTCCATTACAACTTCTGCCGTGTCCACAAAACTCTGCGAGTGACGGCTGCGATGGAAGCGGGCCTAACCGATCACGTCTGGACACTAGAAGAGTTGTGCGGCTTACTGCCCGAGCGCAAACCGAATGCACGAGCCGAGCAGGAGATGTTATCCAAGGCGCTGGACAATCCAGCGTAAGGAGATTTATGCCGAAAGCGAATCAGATTTCTATTCCGTACCTTGATCCAAGCGTCCAGCATGTCGGCATCAGCCGCCTACGGGCGCTGAACGTCACGCAACTGGCAGAGCTAGACAAGACGCTAGTGATTCAGGATAACGACAAGCCACTCGCCGTGCTGCTCAAATACGAGCATTTCCTGGCGATGCAGGAGTTGATACAGCGCAATGAGAAGTGACCTATTTATCCTCGGTGGCCTCGCGCACGATGCGGAGCGCGTTCTGACTGCTGTCTACCGGTTTGCACTTGTGGGCATCAAATGCCGCGGTGACTTCTTGTTCGGCCTCAACCAGTCCCGGCTTAGTGGATTTGAATTGAGAATTACAGCGCTCACAGATGCCGAGAACTGGGGTAGAGCGTCTTACGATTCGGAGTGTGCGCTTTGGCATGACCGAAGTCTAGCGCATCTGCCGGGGAGCGCGTAATGCCTGTGGATTTCAAACGGCACCACTACCCTTGCCCTTCCTACTCC
>Ga0335079_10000763_pt1 | contig 36499 bp, 32 predicted proteins | sample Lox_Sample_33_FD_206719 | JGI IMG/M metagenome (GOLD analysis project Ga0335079, IMG submission 206719) | Soil microbial communities from Loxahatchee National Wildlife Refuge, Florida, United States - Lox_Sample_3.3 | ecosystem: Environmental > Terrestrial > Soil > Wetlands | place: USA...
CTCCGGCCGCGCGCGGCGGACTGGAAGGCATCGCCGGTCTTGTACGACAGCGACAGCGGATCGATCTCGTGGCCCTTGGCCGAGCGCACCCAGCCGCTCGATGAGAGCACCACGGTTACAGGCTCGTTGGCGATCAGCTCGGTTGCATCGATCGCCTGCGCAGCCTCGCGCTCGATGATCCTGGTGCGCCGCTCATCGCCGTATTTTTCCGCATCGGCGCGGATCTCCTCGGCCACGAGCTTGCGCAATCTGGCCTTGCTCTTGAGCAGCGCCTCGAGCTCGCTGCGCTCAGTGGCGAGTGCCTTCTGCTCGTCGCGGATCTTCATCTCCTCGAGCTTCGCCAGGTGCCGCAGCCGCGTCTCGAGGATCGCCTCCACCTGCTCCTCGGAGAGCTTGAAGCGCTTCATCAGCACCGGCTTCGGCTCATCCTCGCGGCGGATGATGCGGATGACCTCATCGAGGTTCAGATAGATCGCGAGCAGGCCATCGAGGATGTGCAGGCGCCTGGAGACGCGCTCGAGCCGATGCGTCAGGCGCCGCTGCACTGTGCTGATGCGGAACTCGAGCCACTCGGCGAGCAGTGCCTTCAGGCCCACCACGCGCGGGCGGCCATCCAGGCCGATGACGTTCAGATTGGCGCGATAGTTGCGCTCCAGGTCGGTGGTCGCGAACAGATGGTTCATCAGCTGCACGAGATCGACGCGGCTGGAGCGCGGCACGATGACGAGGCGCGTCGGATTCTCATGATCCGACTCATCGCGTACGTCATCGACCATCGGCAGCTTCTTGTTGCGAATCTGCTCGGCGATCTGCTCCGCCACCCGGCTGCCGGAGACCTGGAACGGGAATGAAGTGACGACGATCGCGCCGTCCTCGATCTCGTAGGTCGCGCGCGCCTTGTAGGTGCCGACGCCTTTTTCGTAGATCTCGATCAGATCCGCGCGCGGGGAGATGATCTCCGCGCCCGTCGGCAGATCCGGCCCCTTCACGTGCTTCATGAGCGCACGGGTCGTGGCCTCGGGCTCCTCGATGAGGTGGATGCAGGCGGCCGCGACCTCGCGCAGATTGTGCGGCGGCACGTCGGTCGCCATGCCGACGGCGATTCCCTGCGTGCCGTTCAGCAGCAGGTTCGGCAGCCGTGCCGGCAGCAGTACCGGTTCCTGCAGCGTGCCATCGAAGTTTGCGGTCCATTCGACCGTGCCGTGCTCGAGCTCGGCCAGCAGCACCTCGGCGTAGCGCGTCAGCTTGGCTTCCGTGTAGCGCATCGCGGCGAAGGATTTGGGCTCATCCTGCGAGCCCCAGTTTCCCTGACCATCGACGATCGGATAGCGGTACGCGAACGGCTGCGCCATCAGCACCATCGCCTCGTAGCAGGCGCTGTCGCCGTGCGGATGGAACTTGCCGATCACATCCCCGACCGTGCGCGCGGACTTCTTGTGCTTGGAGCCGGCGGCAAGCCCGAGCTCGCTCATCGCATAGATGATGCGCCGCTGCACGGGCTTCAGGCCGTCGCTCACCGCCGGCAGTGCGCGATCGAGGATGACGTACATCGAATAATCGAGGTACGCCTTCTCGGTGAAGACCTTGAGCGGCTGGCGCTCAATGCCCTCGAAGTTCAGCTCCTGATCCTGCATGCCGCGTTCGCCTGCCACTAGACCTGTACTTCGGCCAGATTGCCCTTCGACTCGAGCCACTCGCGCCGGTCGGAGGCGCGCTTCTTGGCGAGCAGCATATCCATCAGCTGATCGGTGTTGTCCTTGCCATCGAGCGTCAGCTGCACCAGGCGCCGGGTGCGCGGATCGATCGTCGTTTCACGCAACTGCGTCGGATTCATCTCGCCCAGGCCCTTGAAGCGCGTCACCGTCGGCTTCATGCGCGGATTCTCGGACTGCAGCTTCTTCAGCAGACGGTCGCGCTCGCCGTCATCGAGCGCGTAATGCACCTGTTTGCCCGCATCGATGCGATACAGCGGCGGCATGGCGACGAACACATGGCCGTTCGACACCAGCGGGCGGAAGTGGCGCAGGAAGAGCGCGCACAGCAGCGTTGCGATGTGCTGCCCGTCCGAGTCCGCATCCGCGAGGATGCAAACGCGGTGATAGCGCAGCTGCGAGAGGTCCGCCGAGCCCGGCTCGATCCCCAGGGCGACGCTGATGTCGTGCACTTCCTGAGAGGAGGCGATCTCACCGGCATCGAGCTCCCAGGTGTTCAGGATCTTGCCCCGCAGCGGCATGATCGCCTGGAAGTCCTTGTCACGCGCCTGTTTGGCCGATCCTCCGGCCGAGTCGCCCTCGACCAAGAACAGCTCCGAGCGGGCCGGATCCTGCGATGCGCAGTCGGCGAGCTTGCCCGGCAGTGCCGGGCCGGCGGCGATGCGCTTGCGCACCACGCGCTGCGCCGCCTTCAGCCGCTCCTGTGCATTGCCGATGGCGTACTGCGCGATGCTCTCGCCGGCATCCGGGTGACGGTGCAGCCACAGCGACAGCGAATCGCGCGCGTGCGCCTCGACCAGCGCCGCCGCATCGCGCGAGGCCAGCCGCTCCTTCATCTGCCCGGCGAACTGCGGCTCGCGGATCTTCACCGACAGCACGTAGCTCACCTTGAGCCACACATCCTCGGGTGTGAGCTTGATGCCGCGCGGGATCAAGCTGCGGTTCTCGCAAAATTCGCGCACGGCCTGCGCCACGCCCGCGCGCAGCCCATTCACGTGCGTGCCGCCCTCGGGCGTGGGAATCAGATTGACGTAGCTCTCGGCGACGGTCGTCTCGGCGTCCGGCGTCCAGGCCAGCGCATAGTCAATATAGTCTTCCTTCTCCTCGCGCTTTGCGGTCACCGGCTCGGCGGGCAGCCGCTCGGTGGCTCCCAGCTCCTCGACGAGATAGGCGCCGAGGTCGCCGCTGTAGAACCACTCCTCTTTCTCACCGGTGGCCTCGTTGAGGAAGCGGACCTTGAGTCCCGAACACAGCACCGCCTTCGCTTTCAGGGTGTGCTTCAGCTGCGGCACGGAAAAATTGACCGAGTCGAAGAACTTCGCATCCGGCCAGAAGCGCACCGTCGTGCCGGTGTTCCTTTGGCCGACGGTGTCGACGACTTCCAGCTTCGAGGCGACCTTGCCGTCGCGGAAGCTGATGTTGTATTCCTTGCCACCGCGCTTCACCCAGCACTCGAGGTGCTTGGAGAGCGCGTTCACCACCGACACGCCGACGCCGTGCAGGCCGCCGGAGAACTGGTAGGTCTTGTCGGTGAATTTGCCGCCGGCGTGCAGACGCGTGAGGATCAGCTCCACGCCGCTCACCTTCTCCTTCGGATGGATGTCTACGGGCATGCCGCGGCCGTCGTCGGCCACCTGCAGCGAGCCGTCCTTGAACAGCGTCACGTCAATCTGCTTGCAGTGTCCGGCGATCGCCTCGTCGACACTGTTGTCGATCACCTCGTGCGCCAGATGGTTCGGACGCGAGGTGTGCGTGTACATGCCGGGGCGGCGGCGCACCGGCTCGAGGCCGCTCAAGACCTCGATATCAGAAGCAGTATAGGTTTCAGTCATCGTGGGCGTGCGCTGTCAGACGCCGCCGGGATCTTAACGGTATTACGCTAAATCCGCGACCAACGCGGCGCGTGTGCGATCGGGCAAGACGTCGATTGAGTGGCGGTAGTGCTCGTGATCGATGCCAACGCCGAGGGCCGCGCCGGCGCGGGCATCCGCGATCATCGCGGCATCGAGCTCGAAACGCAGGAAGTGAACGGCCGAGGTCTTCTCATCGGTCTCGCGGTCGAGATCCTCATCGGCGATCGCCCACACGGGCGGGGCCGATCCGACCTTCACCCAGCAGCGATCCTCGATGCCGATGAGCTTCGAGAGCTCCGCCCGGCGCACCTCCGCATCGGGGTACTCGATGAGGAGCGTGACCTTCCAGTTGCTGCCATCCGGAATGAGCGGATTGTAGGCCGAGAGCTCCTCGATGATTCCTTCCTGCTCGAAGATGCGCTCGGTGCGCAGCATCTCCTGCACCTGGTACTGCACTGTCAGACGGTCCTCGAACAGCCAGGTGGTGTGCGGTCCCACGGCGAGCTGGCGGGCGCGCTTGTGCGCCAGCACCCGCAGCCGGAACTCGCTGCGCACGCGCGCGTACTGCTCGAGCGAGAGCAGATCCGCGGGTGTCAGTTTCGTCACGGCTCAGATCCCGTAGGCTGCGCGCAGCAGTGACAGCGGATGTTCGGGCTCCCGGCCGGCGAGTCCGCCGATCTGATGCCCGGCCATGGGACAGTCGCTCGCGAGATGATCGCTCTCACCATTCTTCACCTTCTCCGCCACCGGCGTTGCGATTTTCACCGAAGCCGCGCGGAATTCCTTCTTGACGGCATAAGTGCCATCGTGGCCTGAGCAGCGCTCGATCACATCGAGCGTCGTGCCCGGCACGAGCTTCAGGGTGTCGCGCGTCTTCAATCCGATATTCTGCACGCGCAGGTGACAGGGCACGTGATAGCTCACCTTGCCCAGCGAGCGCTTGAAGTCCGTGCGCAGCAGCCCCTCGCGGTGCCGCAGCTGCAGATACTCGAACGGATCGAACATGCGCGCCCGGACGGCCTGCACGTCCGCATCGCCGCGAAACAGAAGCGGCAGCTCCTGCTTGAACATCAGCGTGCACGAGGGAATCGGCGTCACGATGTCGCAGCCGGCATCGATCGCCCGGCGCAGCACGGGAATGTTTTGCTGGCGCAGCGCATCGATCGCCTCGAGATCGCCGAGCTCGAGGAGCGGCATGCCGCAGCAGCGCTCCGCGGGCAGCAGTTCCACTTCAATGCCGTTGTGCTCCAGCACCGCGACGAGATCAGTGACCAGATCGGGCTCGTTGCGGTTGCCGTAACAGGTGGTGAAGACCGCGACCCGGCCGGTGGTCTCGGCGGTGGGCCTGGGCGCTGCGGCGGCGCGACCGCTCGCGCGCCTGGCGGCGGCGACGCGCTTGCGTGCCGTCTTCGCGTAGTAGCGTGGAATCGGCGCATCGCGCGCCACGCCGAGCGTCTTCTCAAGGAGCGCGCGGCCCGCTGAGGTGCGGTTGACGGCGTTCACGATTTCAGCGACCACCGGGATGCCTGCGAGGTGCCCCACTGTGTCGGTCGCGGCGAGAATGCGGTCGCGCAGGCGCGGCTTCTCCCGCCGGGTACGCACCGCCTTCGCGCGCAGCATGAGGTGCGGGAAGTCCACGTTCCATTCGTGCGGCGGCACGTACGGACACTTGGTCATGAAGCACATGTCGCACAGGTAGCAGTGATCGACGACCTGCCAGAAGACTTTGCGGTCGACGCCCTCGAGCTCGCCGCTCGTCGTGGCATCTATCGCATCGAACAGCGTCGGAAAGGCGTTGCACAGATTGAAGCAACGCCGACATCCGTGGCAGATGTCGAACACGCGCTCCAGCTCGCGCGTGAGCGCGGCCTCATCGTTGAAGGCCGGATCGCGCCAGTCGAGCGGATGCCGTGTGGGTGCCCCGAGGCTACCCTCACGGCCGCCGGGCGGTGTCATGCCGGTCAGATGGTGTCGAGAGCCTTCTGGAAGCGATTGGCATGCGAGCGCTCAGCCTTCGCGAGCGTCTCGAACCAGTCGGCGATCTCGCCGAAGCCCTCATCGCGCGCCTGCTTCGCCATGCCGGGGTACATGTCGGTGTACTCGTGCGTCTCACCGGCGATCGCGGCCTTGAGGTTGAGCTTCGTCTCGCCGATCGGAAGTCCGGTGGCCGGATCGCCCGACTCTTCGAGATAGGCGAGATGCCCGTGCGCGTGGCCCGTCTCACCCTCGGCAGTTGAACGGAACACCGCCGAAACGTCATTGAATCCTTCGACGTCGGCCTTTGATGCAAAATACAGATAGCGGCGATTTGCCTGCGACTCACCGGCGAAGGCATCCTTGAGGTTCTGTTCGGTCTTGCTGCCTTTGAGTTTCACGAGCGTATCCTCCTGACGGAGAGAATTAGACTTGGTCTAAGGAAGGCGGTGACTTTATGCTGTCGCCCCGACAGCGTCAACACACGCTGACCCCCCCACTGACGAAGGACGAGACAGCGAGTGGCGCGAAATTCCAAGGCCCCGGATTTTGAGGTGGCGCTGGCGGAGCTGGAGAAGCTGGTCGAGCGCCTCGAGGCTGGAGAGCTGCCGCTCGAGGAGGCTTTGAAGAGCTTCGAGCGGGGCGTCGAGCTCACGCGCCACTGTCAGAGCGCGTTGAAGAGCGCCCAGCAGCGGGTCGACATCCTGCTGCAGCGGGGCGGGGAGGCGCAGATCGCCCCGTTCGCGGCGGACGAGTCCGAACCTTCCGGCGAAGGCGTGTCATCATCCGCGCCGGAAGCCTAAGCCTCACCACATGCCCAAGCCCCCTGCCCCCACACCGATTCTGCCCACGATTGCCTCGCCGGCCGATCTGCGGCGCCTCTCACCGGCCAGGCTGACTCAGCTCGCGACCGAGCTGCGTCAGTTTCTCATTCAGAGCGTGAGCACGCGCGGCGGCCATTTCGCGGCCGGCCTGGGCACCGTCGAGCTCACCATCGCGCTTCACTACGTGTACGACACCCCGAACGACCGGCTGGTGTGGGACGTGGGGCATCAGGCCTATCCGCACAAGGTGCTCACCGGCCGGCGCGAGCTTCTGCACACCATCAAGCAGGCCGGGGGACTCGCACCCTTCCCGAGCCGCGGGGAGAGCGAGTACGACACCTTCGGCGTCGGCCACTCGAGCACCTCGGTCAGCGCCGCGCTGGGAATGGCGATCGCGGCCTCGCGTCTGAAGACTCCGCGTCACGTGGTCGCCATCATCGGCGATGGCGCCATGAGTGCCGGCATGGCCTGGGAGGCCCTGAATCACGCCGGCTCGCTGCCGAACGACCTGCTGGTGGTGCTGAACGACAACGACATGTCGATCTCGGAGAACGTGGGCGCGCTGTCGAACTACTTCGCGCGCGTACTCTCGGGCCGCTTCTACGCGCATCTGCGCGAGGGCAGCAAGAAGGTGCTGCGGCCGATGCCCACAGTGTGGGAGCTCGCCCGCCGTTCCGAGGAGCACATGAAGGGCATGGTGCTGCCCGGCACCATGTTCGAGGAGATGGGTTTCAACTACATCGGCCCGGTCGATGGCCACGACCTGTCGGCGCTGGTGACGACGCTGAAGAACATCAAGAAGCTCAAGGGGCCGCAGTTCCTGCACGTCGTGACGCGCAAGGGCAAGGGCTACGCCCCGGCCGAGGCCGATCCGATCAAGTGGCACGGCCCGGGTCCGTTCGATCCGACGAGCGGCACTATCTTCAAGGAAAAAAGCGCGGGGCCCACTTACTCGCAGATCTTCGGCCAGTGGCTGTGCGACATGGCGGCCCGCGACTCGCGGATCGTCGGCATCACCCCCGCAATGCGCGAAGGCTCAGGCCTGGTGGAGTTCTCCAAGCGCTTCCCGGACCGCTACTTCGATGTGGCGATCGCCGAGCAGCACGCGGTGACCTTCGCCGCGGGACTGGCCTGCGAGGGCATGAAGCCGATTCTCGCCATCTATTCGACTTTCCTGCAGCGCGGCTACGATCAGCTCGTGCACGACACGGCGCTGCAGGATCTGCCGGTGGTGTTCGCTCTCGACCGCGCCGGACTCGTCGGCAGCGATGGCGCCACGCACCAGGGCGCCTTCGATATCTCCTTCCTGCGCTGCATCCCCAACATGGTGATCATGGCGCCGGCGGATGAGAACGAGTGCCGGCAGATGCTCTACACGGCCACCACGCTCCCGCACCCCTCCTCGGTGCGCTATCCGCGCGGCGCTGGCCCCGGCGTTGCGGTCCAGCCGGAGATGACAGCGCTGCCCGTCGGGCGCGCGGAAGTGCGCCGCGAAGGCCGCAGCGGGCTTGCGATCCTGGGGTTCGGCGCGCTGGTCCCCGCCTGCGAGCGCATCGCCGAGCGGCTCGATGCGACGCTCATCAATATGCGCTTCGTGAAGCCCCTCGATGAGAAGACGATCCTCGCGGTGGCCGCGCGTCACCGCGCGATCGTCACCGTGGAGGAGAACGTCATCGCCGGCGGCGCAGGCTCGGCCGTGGGTGAGTTCCTCGCGGCAGAAGGCGTGCTCATTCCCCTGCACCACATTGGCATACCCGATCGCTTCATCGAGCACGGCTCGCGCGAGGATTGCCTGGTGGCCGCGGGGCTCGATGCGGCGAGCCTCACCGCGCAGGTCGAGGGCTGGTGGAGCGAGCAGAACCAGGAGCGGGCTCGCCGCGCCAGCGCCCTCAAGGAGACGGCATGACCGTGTCCACGGACGACCCGGCGGTCCTCACCATCGAGGATGTGCAGGCGCGCGCGGATACGCGCCGCATCCCGATCAATCGGGTGGGCATCAAGGACATCAATCATCCGGTGCGGGTCAAGGACCGCGCCGCGGGCGAGCAGCACACCATCGCGAACTTCAACATGTACGTGTCCCTCCCCCACGACTTCAAGGGCACGCACATGTCGCGCTTCGTCGAGATCCTGCATCACCATGAGCGCGAGATCTCGGTCGACTCCTTCCGCGCCATGCTCGAGGAGATGACGACGCGCCTGGAGGCGGACTCGGGTCATATCGAGATGAGCTTCCCGTTCTTCGTCATGAAGCGCGCGCCGGTCTCGGGCGTGGAGAGCCTGATGGACTATCGCGCGGCTCTCATCGGCGATCGGCTCGGCAATCGCAGCGAGACCTCGGTTCGCGTACTGGTGCCGGTGACGAGCCTGTGTCCGTGCTCCAAGTCGATCTCGGCGTACGGCGCGCACAACCAGCGCTCGCACGTGACCATCACGGCGAAGCTGCGCCAGCACATGTGGATCGAGGAGCTGATCGACATCGCCGAGAGCGAGGCGTCCTCGGAGCTGTACGGGATCCTGAAGCGCCCGGATGAGAAGCACGTGACCGAGCGGGCGTACGAGAACCCGAAGTTCGTCGAGGATCTGGTGCGGGACGTGGCGGTGCGGCTGAATGCCGATGAGCGCGTCTCAGCCTACGTCGTCGAGGCGGAGAATTTCGAGTCGATCCACAATCACTCGGCGTACGCGCTCGTCGAGCGCGACAAGAACGAGCGCTAGCCGGCGCTGGCGCCCGCGGCCGGATTCGCGGCCGGCTCGCCGCTCTGCAGGCGCCCGATCAGGGTCGAGAGGAATACCCGGTTGAAGCGCAGCTGGCAGGATGCCGAGACCTGCTCGAGCAGCGTCGAGCTCACTTTGAGCACCGTGACCGCACCCGCCGCGCGAATGGTCGCGGTTCGGCGCGCGCCGGGCACGTAGCTCGCCTCACCGAAGCAGTCGCCCATCTCCAGGCCGCCGAGTTTGTGGCCGTGGCGCTCCACCGCGCAGGAGCCGGAGACGATGATATAGAAGCGATCGTCCATCTCGCCTTCCTTGACGATCTCCTCACCGGCCCCGTAGTTCTGCCAGTTGCTCGCACGCAGCACTTCCCAGATCTCGGCGTGCGAGAACTCGTGGAAGAACTTCAGGCGGCGCAGCACGCCGAACTGTTCCTGCTGGTCGATGCGTGAGTTCTGCTCGCGCAGCTTCTGGTGCACGCGCGTGAGCTCGGCGGCGAAGTCGAGGCCGCTCTTGTAGCGCTTGGCCGGATCCTTCTGCAGCGCCATCGCCACGACGCTCTCCAGATCCTCGGGGATCTCGGCGCGCAGTGTGTGGATGGGCGGCGGTGTCGCGTAGACGATCTGGTGCAGGAGCTTTTGCAGGTTGCCGGCGCGGAACGGGCGCGCGCCGGTCAGCATCTCGTACATCACCGCGCCCAGCGAATACAGATCCGAGCGGTTGGTGAGCTCCTGGCTCTGCACCTGCTCAGGCGACATATAGGAGGGACTGCCGGCGATGCCCTCGATGCGGCTGATATCCGAGTCGGCCACCAGGGCAATGCCGAAGTCGATGATCCGGACATCGCTGTCCTGGGTCAGCATGATGTTCGAGGGCTTGATATCGCGGTGGATCACGCCGCGGGAGTGAGCGTAGTGCAGCGCCTTGGCGCACTTGTAGACGATCTCGACCGTGTCATCGATGCGCAGCAGGTTGTCGGCGCGGCAGTAAGCCGCGAGCGTGCGTGCCCCGTGCACGTGCTCGGTCACGATGTAGCAGTAACCGTTCTCCTCGCCGGCGTCGTAGATCGGCAGGATGTTCGGATGCTGCAGCATGCCGACCAGATGGGCCTCGGAGAGGAACATCTTGCGGGCGATGCGGGCGCGCTCTTCCTCGCCGCCGGCATCGATGTTGTAGACCTTGATGGCCACGTCGCGCCCGTAGTAGGCGTCGTGCGAGAGGTAGACCGTGCCGGTGCTGCCGCGGCCCACTTCTTTGATGACCGCGTACTTGCCGATCTTCTCGGGAATGGCACGGGGCGCGGGCGACGAAGAGACCTTCGGTGGCATGATTTGCAGGCACAGGCTGACGTGACGCCGCCGCAGAATAAGGTCGCAAGGTCCCCCGGACTGTGATCCAGCCCGCAGGCCCTCAAGCGAAGTGATCGTATCCGCGGGCCGAGAAGTCCATCACAGTCCCGGCACGCTTCACGACCGTACCGGCTTCACGGCGCAGCACACCGATGCGCTGCCAGGGATACGCGGCGGTGGACAATTCGCGCTGCAATATGGCCAATTTTGCGACGGGCACCGCAAAGCAAAGCTCGTAGTCGTCCCCGCCCGTCAACACCAGCGAGCGAGCCCGCTCCTCACCGACGAGCGTCCGCAGCGCGGTGGACACCGGCACGGCCTCGTAATCGATCTCGGTGCCGCAGCCACTCGCGGCGGCGAGCTTGCCGGCATCCGCCAGCAGGCCGTCCGAGACGTCGATGCACGCGCTGGCGATGCCTCGCAGGCGTCGCCCCAGGGCAATGCGTGGCTCGGGAAATTCGAATCGCGAGCGCAGCTGCGCGGCCTCGGCTGCGGCCTGCGGCGGGTGTGCGGAGCGTGCGACTTCGAGCCCGGCCGCCGCCTCGCCCGGGGTGCCGCTCACAAAGAGCACATCGCCAGCGCTGCCGCCGGCGCGGCGCAGCGCGGTTCCGGGCTCGACGAAGCCCATCGCCTGCACCGTGACGCTCAGGGGTCCGGCGGTGGTGTCCCCGCCCACCAGCGCCACCCGATGCGCGCGCGCGAGCTTGGCGAAGCCGTCGGCGAATTCGCTGAGCCAGTCTTGCTCGGCGCGCGGCATCGTCAGAGCAAGGAGCGCCCAGGCGGGCTCGGCGCCCATGGCGGCGAGGTCACTCAGGTTCACGGCGAGCGCGCGATGCCCGATGGATGCGGCCGGCGAGCCCGCGGGGAAGTGCACACCCTCGACCAGCGTGTCGATCGCGGCCACGAGCTCGCGCCCGGCTGGCACTTCAAGCAGTGCGGCGTCATCGCCCACGCCCAGCGTCACGTCGGCGCGGCGCGCACCGCAGTCGCTGAAGAAGCGTGCAATCAGATCGAATTCAGACAACGGCATGGCGAACGCCTCGCCGCGGCTAATGCTCGTCGGCGCGCAGTTCGCGTGCGGCGCGGTCGAGCACCGCATTCACGTACTTGTGGCCGTCGGTGGCGCCGAAGCGCCTGGCGAGCGAGACCGCCTCGTTGATCACGACGCGAAACGGCACCTCGGGGCGGCCCTTGAGCTCGTGCATGCCGATGAGCAGAACCGCGTGCTCGATCGGATCGAGCTGCGCGGGCGGGCGATCCAGAAACGCCACCAGGCCGGCATCGAGCGTTTCATGCTCGGCGCAGACGCTCTGCACCAGCTCGCGGAAATAATCCCGATCGGCGCGCTCCATGTCATCGGCCGTGGAGAATTCCTGGATCAGGTCCTGCCATGGGGAATGATTCAGTTGCCAGCGATACAGCGCCTGCAGGGCGAGCTTGCGCGCAACGCTGCGGGTGCTCGAGGCGAAGCGGCTCGCGTATCGGTCGGTCATGGGATCGCGCCGCGGCTCAAGCGAGCCGGGACAGCAGGCCGGCCATCTCGAGCGCCGTCAGCATCGCCTCGCCGCCCTTGTTCATGCCGGTTGTCCTGGCACGCTCCTGCGCCTGTTCCACCGACTCGACGGTGAGCACACCGAAGGCCACTGGCACCCCGGTCTCCAGACCCACGTCCTGCAGGCCGCGCGCGCATTCGCCGGCGACATAATCAAAGTGCGGTGTGTCGCCCCGAATGACGCAGCCCAGCGCCACGATCGCATCGTAGCGGCGCGTCACGGCCAGTGCGCGTACCGCCACCGGCAGCTCGAATGCACCGGGAACGCGCGCGATCAGGAGCTCACCCGGCGCGCCGCCATGCGTGCGCCAGGCTTCCTCGGCACCCTTCAGGAGCGAGGTGACGATGAAGTCGTTGAACTTCGCGGCGACGATTGCGACGCGCCTGCCGTGCGCGTTGGGATCGCCTTCGATGAGCTTTGGGCCACTCATCGAACCTCAGCCGTCTTCATCCACGTAGCCTTCGATCTCGAGTCCGAAGGCCGAGATACCGTGCACCTGCTTCGGCGCAGACAGCACGCGCATGCGATGCACGCCCAGGTCTTTCAGGATCTGCGCGCCGATGCCGTAGGTGCGAAGCACGGGACCTGCGGCGAGCGGGGCGTGAGCGGGAGCGAGCGTCGGCGCGGGAGCGGCCGGCGTGCCGGGTGCCGCAGCAGCGGCCGCGGCCGGCGCGGCCGCCGCGGTGACTCCCGCCCCGGTCGAGACATTCAGGCCCTGCAGTGCGGCCAGCACTTCCGGCGGGGAGTCGGGCTCATGCAGGATGACCGCGGCGCCGCAGCCCGCGCGCGCGATGCGCTCGAGGGCGCTGCGCAGCGTCCAGGCGCGGCTCGTTCCGTGGATTCCGAGAAGATCGCGCAAGGTGTCCGCCACTTGTACGCGCACCAGCGGCGTCTGCTCGCCATCGAGCTTGCCGCGCACCAGCGCCAGGTGCACACACCCATTGACACTGTCCCGATAGGCGACGAGGCGGAACTCGCCGAGGTCGGTCTGCACCGGCTGATCGCTCACCCGCTCGACCGAGCGCTCGTTGCGCAGCCGGTAGCGGATCAGATCGGCGATGGTGCCGATCTTGAGGTTATGACGGCGCGCAAACAGCTCGAGCTCCGCCCGGCGTGCCATCGTGCCGTCGTCGTTCATGATCTCGCACAGCACGCCCACGGGCTGCAGTCCTGCCAGCGTGCACAGATCGACGGATGCCTCGGTGTGACCGGCGCGCACCAGCACGCCACCGCGCCGCGGCCGCAGCGGAAAGATGTGTCCGGGCCGGGCGAAATCCGCCGGCGCGCTCTGCGGGTCGGCGAGCGCGCGAATGGTCGCGGCCCGATCGGCCGCAGAAACTCCGGTCGTCGTGCCGAAGCGATAGTCGACGGAGACCGCGAAGGCGGTGCGGAAATTCTCGCTGTTGCTCGGCACCATCTGCGGCAGATCGAGCCGCGCGAGCCGCTGCTCTTCCATCGGCACGCAGATGATCCCGCTCGTGTAGCGGATCATGAAGGCGAGCGACTGCGGCGTCACATGCTCGGCCGCCATGATCAGATCGCCCTCGTTCTCGCGATCCTCGTCGTCGAGGATGATCACCATGCGACCGGCACGCAGCTCGGCGACGATCTCATCGACGCTGCTGGTCGATTGCGGGGTGGGGTCCGCGCCGCCCGGGCGCGTCGGCACTGAATGAATCCGCGTCATATGCGGCCCATGGTACTTAAAATCGGCCCGCGACGACGGCGGGAGTTCACGATTGCCCCAGCAGCCGTGCGACGTAACGCGCCACTGTGTCGATTTCGAGGTTGACCCGGTCGCCCGCCTTGAGCGCCCCGAGCGTCGTCACGGCCTGGGTGTGCGGGATCAGGTTGACGCCGAAGCTTGCGGGCCCGGATTCATTGACCGTGAGGCTGACGCCATCGAGACAGACGGAACCCTTGGCGGCGATGAAGCGTGCGAGCGGCGCGGGTGATTCGATGGTGAGGCGCAGCGAGCGCGCATCCTCGGTGCGAGCGAGCACTTTCGCCACCGCATCCACATGGCCTGAGACGAGGTGACCGCCGAGCGCATCGCCGGCGCGCAGCGCGGGCTCGAGGTTGACGGCGCTGCCGATCTTGAGCGCACCGAGTGTCGTGACCGCAAGCGTCTCGCGCGACAGATCGGCCTGAAAGCTCTTCGGCGTGAGCGCGAGCGCCGTGACGCAACAGCCGCTCACGCTGATGCTGTCTCCCTCAGCCAGCTTCGACAGATCGAGCTTCTGCACCTCGATCGTCAGGCGCACATCACCGCCGCGCGGCTCACTGCCGCGGATCCGGCCGATATCGAGCACGATGCCGGTGAACATGCTCAGCGTGCCTCGTGAGTGCTGGGCCGCAGAATCAGCCGCAGATCGGGGCCGAGCGTACTCGTGTCGCGGATCTCAAAGCGCGGACTGGCCGCGAGATCCTCGAGTGGGGGCAGATCAAGGAGCGGCCGCGCTTGTGGCCCGAGCAGCATCGGCGCGACGTATAGCAGGATCTCATCAACGACGCCTGCCTGCAGGCACGCGCCGGCGAGGCTCGCCCCCGACTCGACCAGCACTTCATTCATTTCGAGCTCGGCGAGCCGTGGAAATACCGTCGCGAGATTCAGGCGGCTGCCGTCGCCGGCGAGCACCTCGACCGTGGCGCCGTGCTTCTCGAGCGCCGCACGCCGGCTGGCATCGGTCGCTGCCGTGAGGATCCTCACCTCCCCGGGCTTGGCCAGCACGCGCGCGGTGGGCGGGGTACGCAGCGCGCTGTCGAGGATGATGCGAAGCGGCTGACGGGCAGTGCCCTCCAGTCGCACGTCGAGTCGCGGATCATCGGCGAGCACGGTGCCGATGCCGGTGAGCACCGCGGAGCTTCGGGCACGCCACTGTTGCACATCCGCGCGCGCGGCCTCGCCCGTCAGCCAACGGCTCTTGCCGTTCGCGAGCGCCGTGCGTCCATCCAGACTCATCGCCAGCTTCAACCGCACGAACGGCCTGCCCTGCCTGCGCCGCATCATGTATCCGGCGTTGAGCGCGCTCGCCTCGGCGGCCATCAGTCCTGACTCGACCGCGATACCGGCGCGCTTGAGCAGCTCCGCGCCCCGGCCGCTCACCTGCGGATTGGGATCCTCCACCGAGAAAATCACCCGCCGCACGCCGGCATCGATGAGCGCATCCACGCACGGCGGGGTGCGGCCGTGGTGGGCGCAAGGCTCGAGCGTCACATAGGCCGTCGCGCCCTGGGCACGCAGTCCGGCGGCACGGATCGCCATGACTTCGGCATGCGGCAGGCCGGCGCGCTCGTGATAACCCTCGCCGACGGTGTGCCCCGCCTTGACCAGCACACAGCCCACGCGCGGATTGGGATGCGCGCTGGTGAGGCCCTTGGCGGCGAGCTCGAGCGCCCGGCTCATCGCGCGCCGGTCGGCTTGAGTGAAGTGAACGCTCATGCGATGGCCTTCTTTCTATTTCTTCCCGGAGCCGGGCGCGCTCTCACCCGGCAGCAGCGAGAGCTGATCGCGGCTGGTCTCACGCTTGCGCCGGTGATGACGCAGCCGCTCGATCTCTTCCCGGAAGGCATCCAGGTCCTGAAAGCTGCGGTACACCGAGGCGAAACGCACATAGGCCACTTCATCCAGATGGCGCAGCTCCTCCATCACGAGCTCCCCGACCGCTCGCGATTGCACTTCGCGCTCGCCCATGGCGCGCAGCTTGTGACAGATGCGGCTGACGGATTCCTCGATCTCCTCGCTGCTCACCGGGCGCTTCTGCAAGGCCTTGGACATGCCGGCCTTCAGTTTCGCCTCATCGAAAGGCTCGCGCGTGCGATTGGTCTTGACCACCGCGGGCATCAGGAGCTCGGCGGTCTCGAAGGTCGTAAAGCGCTCGCTGCAGGCGAGACACTCGCGGCGCCGACGGATCTGCCGCCCCTCGCTCGCGAGCCGCGAGTCGGTGACCTTGGTCTCGACGTGGCCGCAAAACGGACAATGCATGCGGCGACCCTAAGCTGCCGCGCCTTCGCGCCTAGGACCCGTACACCGGAAAGCGCCGGCACAGATCGAGCACTTCGCCGCGCACGCGCTGCACGACATCTTCCGCGCCACCGGAATCCAGCACCTCTGCAATGTGCCCCGCCACCTGCTCGATCTCGCGCTCCCTGAAGCCGCGCGTGGTGGAGGCCGGCGTACCGATTCGAAGTCCGCTCGTGATCGTGGGCGGACGCGGATCGTTGGGCACGGTATTCTTGTTCACGGTGATGTTGGCGCGCCCGAGCGCCGCATCGGCTTCCTTGCCCGTGAGCTTGTGCTGCTTCAAGTCCATCAGGAACAGATGATTGTCGGTGCCGCCCGAGACGATCGGGTAGCCGCGCTGTGACAGCGCCGCGCACATGGCCCGCGAGTTCTTCAGCACCTGCTGCTGGTAGTCCTTGAACTGCGGCTGCAGCGCCTCCTGGAAGGCAACGGCCTTGGCGGCGATGACATGCATGAGCGGGCCGCCCTGCGTGCCGGGAAACACCATGGAGTTGAGCTTCTTCTCGATCTCCGGATTCGACTTCGCCAGGATCAGTCCGCCGCGCGGACCGCGCAGCGTCTTGTGGGTCGTCGTCGTCACGACATCGGCGTGCGGGATCGGATCCGGATACAGCCCCATTGCGATCAATCCCGCGACATGCGCCATGTCGACGAACAGGTACGCGCCGCAGGCCTTGGCGATTGCCGCGAATCGTGCCCAATCGATCGCCCGCGAGTACGCCGAGAAGCCCGCAACGATCATGCGCGGCTTCTCAGTCATCGCGAGCCGCTCGACCTCCTCATAGTCAATGAGTCCGTCCTGTGCACGAACCCCGTACTGCACGGCGTGGAACAGCTTGCCGGAGAAGTTGACCTTGGCACCGTGAGTGAGGTGCCCGCCGTGATCGAGGCTCATGCCGAGAATGGTCTCGCCCGGCTTCAGCAGTGCGAAGTACACCGCGGCATTGGCTTGCGAGCCGGAGTGCGGCTGCACGTTGGCGAAGGCGGCGCCAAAGAGCTTCTTCGCCCGCTCGATCGCCAGCGACTCGGCGATGTCGACGTACTCGCAGCCGCCGTAATAGCGCTTGCCGGGATAGCCTTCCGCGTACTTATTCGTCAGCACCGAGCCCTGCGCCTCGAGCACCCGCGGTGAGGTGTAATTCTCCGAGGCGATGAGCTCGATGTGCTCTTCCTGGCGGCGGCGCTCACCGGCGATGGCGGCGGCAAGCTCGGGATCGAATCCCTCGATGGTCATGGAGGTGCGGAACATGGGCGAAGTTTACCTGATCGCTGCCCCTGCCCTCATTCCGGCGCCCTCAACCGCGGAGTAGGATGCGAAGCCGCATGGCTAGAACAATGGGGGCGACGATGAGACTGCGCAGACGCGAGTTTCTGGCGCGAATGGGAGCGCTAGCGGGAAGCACGGCCAGTGGGTGGGCGCTCGCAGATGCGGGCCGTGGCGCTCGCGACGGCCGCACACCCTTCACCCAGCGGGACATCAATGCCGCAGACCTCGCCATGGCGGGCGGGCAATTCACGTGCGTGCGCACGCAGGAGTCCGCGGATGGACCCTTCTACTACGAATCCTCGCCGCAGCGGCGTGCAATCGCCGAAGACCGCCTCGGCATGCCGATGCGGCTCGGCATCCGAGTGATCAATGCCACCTCGGCGGCACGCCCGGGCGGGGGCTGCGTACCGCTAGCGGGCGCGATCGTCGATATCTGGCAGACCGACGCGGACGGAATGTACTCGAATGTCGGCGGGGACGTGCAGCTCGAGGATACGAGCGGCAAAAAATTCCTGCGCGGCCACTACGTAACTGATGAAAACGGCTACGTCGAATTCACCTCCTTGGTGCCGGGGTGGGAGTTGGTGGCGGTGCCGCGTCCGTCGCAAGCCTTCGTGCGCACAACGCATATCCACGTCAAGGTGTTCCAGGAGCGCAAGATCGTCACGACCCAGCTCTATCTGCCGGATCCTTTTCTCGATGAGCTCTATGCGGGCGCCGCACCCTACCGGTCGCATCGTCAGATGAAGGTGCCGGGGCTCGATCGCAGCTTCGATCGGATCCGCAATGTTCAGGACGTGATCTTCCAGAACGATCACTCGCGGCCGATGGGGATCAAACGTGAGAAGAACGGTATCTTCGCTCAGGCCACGATCGGCGTCATGAGCATGGGAGCGCTGGGATACGACTCGCTGTTTCGCTAGCTCAGCGGCAAATCAGCTTGCCGCCCGCGACGTCGCACTCATCGGGCGGCCCGTTCTGCTGCCAATACTCCATCAGGCCGAGTCGCGTCGCGAGGCCCTGAAAGCGCGGATCCTGACGAAACGCGCGCATCTCCGGAGTCCACAGCGCCGCCCAGTTGGCACGCTCAAAGATCGACGCTTTCGAATCCGGAACATCGCTCACGATCTGATCGGCCAATGCGTAGGCCGAATCGAGCGCCCCGAGCTCCGTGTACCATCCCAACGCGGAGAATCTGGCGAACTGGAAAGGATCGGCGAATGGCGCAGCCTTGGCGGAGGCGTCATTTTTAACTTTGTCCATAAGCCCTGCCAGCTCGCGCACGGCCGTGACTCGACGCGCCGGATCAGCCCGTGCAGCGTAGACGTCTCGAATGACCTGCGCGCCATCCCGGTCCCGCATCGGCGCCGGGAGCTCCTGCACCGCGAGATCGGCCGCCTCCGTGGTTCGTCCCGCCCGAGCGGCGGCGGCACTTCGAACCCCTGCGTATGAAAGAGCTCCCAGCTCCGTCGCCTTTTGATCGAACCGGATCGCCTCTGCGTCCCTTCCCAGCTCGGAATTGAGGGTTGCCACGATGCCGGCGAACGGCGCGAAGGCTGGCGCCGCGCGCTGTCCCTCCAACGCCTCATGCAGCGCTTCGTGCATATGACCCACCGGCGCCAGAACAAATGCCGCGTAGTTCGGCCGCACGGGATAGACGGGGTTGGCGGCTGTCAAGGCCGTGCGGAACTCCAGGTCGGCTTGAACCCAGTCGCGGCGCATCACACTGACGAGGGCCAGTCCCTCATGTGCGATCGTCAGGCTTGGATCGAGCTCGAGTGCGTGCCTAACATTCGGCTCGATCTCTGCCGCCGTTCGCCCCTCGAAGGCCCCAAAAATCGAATTCCAGGCCCAGGCGAGAGCGAAGCCGGGGTCGAGCGTCGTAGCCTGTTGCAGCAGCGCCCTCAGTTTCTCCATGGCCGGCAAATCCGGTCCCGCACCGTTGGCGCCACTCATCGCCCGCAGAAACAGATCGTAGGCCTGCAGATTCTGGGTCGGCGGACGCTGCCCGGCGTATTGCGGCAGATCCGTATGGATGTTGGCTCGCAGCGCCGAGACGATCTCGCTCGCGAGATCATCCTGGAGCTTGAAGAGGTCGGCGTACTTGTGATCGTAGCTCTGCGACCAGACGTGAAACCCTGTGTCGGCGTTGATGAGCTGGACGGTCACCCGGACGCGCTCGCCCGCGCTGCGCACGCTGCCTTCCAGGATCGTCGCAACACCGAGCTGGCGCGCAATCTCCCGGATATCGGTGTTGCGTCCCTTGTACGCGAATGAAGAGATGCGCGAGGCGACTTTCAGCCCTGGCACGTTGGCGAGAGAGTTGATGAGCTCCTCCGCCATGCCGTCGCTGAAGTACTCCTTCGACGGCTCGCCGGTGAGATTTGCGAACGGCACGACGGCGATCGACGCCGGCGGGATTGCAGCCGCCGCCGCCGCGCGCGCGCTCGCCTGAGCGACCGCGCTCTGCTGCGTGACGGCGGCCGGATTTGCGGCTGCGGGTTTTGCTTCCGATGCGGTCGCGTGGCCGGCGCTGCGCGCCAGCATCCACAGCACACTGCCGCCGACGGCCAGCAACACCGTCAGCAGCGCGATTTCCATGCCGCTCACGCGTTGCTGTGCCCGATCGCCGTGATACCAGGCGATCAGCGCAGCCACCGGCAGCCCCGCAATCAACACGACCGTCACGACGCGATCGACCATCACCGGCCATTCGAACGCATGGCCCAGCAGTTCCACGCCGTGCAGCAGCGTGTAGGCGAGCGCGACGTAGGCGAGCGACCACTGCACGACCTTGCGTGATTTGATCGCTTCCCAGGTAGAGGCAGATGGGCCCGGCGCGGGCTCTTGCGACGGCTCGCTCACGGAATCAGGCGAGGTTTTCGACGACGGCACACCAGGCGTGCGCAATATTCGTGCGGTTGTAGCCGCCGCCACCGCAGGCCAGCACGCGCCCGTGACCGATGTCCTGGGCAAGCTTGACGAGATCGCGCGCCGCGCGGCCGTGGCTCTTCGTCGACAGATGCATGTGCGTGATGGGATCCCCGGCGACGCTGTCGGCACCACATTGCAGCAGGATCAGCTCGGGCTCGAAACGGGCCACGTGCTGCAGCACCTGCGGCCACACACGCGCGAACTGCGCGTCATCCGCGCCCGGCGGCAACGGAATATTGAGCTTGGTGCCCGCGGCCGCGCCGCGGCCGGTCTCACTCGCGGCGCCCGTTCCCGGATAGAGCGTGTGCCCGTCCTGGTGGATGTCGGCGAAGATCAGCTCGGCATCGTCCTCGAAGGCGTAATACACGCCATCGCCATGATGAGCGTCGATGTCGACGTAGCCCACGCGGCGGATGCCGGATTTGCGGCGCAGCTGCTCGATCGCGACGCCACAGTCGTTGAAGACGCAAAAGCCCGCGGCGTGCGCGCGGCCGGCATGGTGCAGACCGGCGATGGGAACGAAGGCGCGCGCCGCCTCGCCGCGCATGATCATCTCCGCGGCGCGCAGTGTCGAGCCGACGACGGTCGCGGCGGCCTCATACACCCCGCGAAATGCCGGCGTGTCGCCGCCGTCGAGGTAACCCTGCCCGCTCTGGGAGCGCTCGCGCACGAACTCGACGTATTCCGGCGTATGGAAGGAGATGAGCTCGTCGTAGCTGGCCTCGCGGGGCTCGAAGAGCGACACGCGGCTCGCGAGCCCGCGGGATTCGAACTCGCGCAGGAACGCGCCATGCCGGTCCACGCCAAAGGGGTGGCCTTCCGGAAATCCGTAGCGCGCCAGAGCTTCTCCGGCGATGACCGCAACGCCCGCGCTCATTTGCGGCAAGCCTAGCACAGGGGTCCCGGAGTCCTGGATAATGCGCGCCCCGCGCAACCAGACGGAACGGCAAGCACAGCTTCATGGCGCAGTACATCTACACGATGAACCGGGTATCCAAGGTGGTACCCCCGAAACGGGTCATTCTCCGGGACATCAGTCTGTCCTTCTTTCCGGGCGCCAAGATCGGCGTCCTGGGACTGAACGGCTCAGGCAAATCCTCGCTGCTCAGGATCATGGCGGGCGTCGATCACGACATCGACGGCGAGGCACGCCCGCAGAGCGGCATCCGCATCGGCTTTCTGCCGCAGGAGCCCGAGCTCGATGTCGAAAAAGACGTCCGCAGCATCGTCGTGGAGGGCGTGGGCTCGACGATGTCCCTGGTCAAACGCTTCAACGAGATCTCGGACAGGTTCGCCGAGCCGATGTCGGATGAGGCGATGAACACGCTGCTCGAGGAGCAGGCGAAGCTGCAGGACGCGATCGATGCCGCCGGCGGCTGGGAAGTGGAGCGCAAGCTCGATATCGCCGCGGATGCGCTGCGCCTGCCGCCGTGGGAGGCCAAGGTCGCAACGCTCTCGGGCGGAGAGCGGCGCCGCGTCGCGCTGTGCCGGCTGCTGCTGTCGGCCCCGGACATGCTGCTGCTCGATGAGCCCACCAATCACCTCGATGCGGAATCGATCGCCTGGCTCGAGCGCTATTTAGAGGAGTACCCCAGCACGGTCATCGCCGTGACGCACGATCGGTACTTCCTGGACAACGTCGCCAGGTGGATCCTCGAGCTCGACCGCGGTCACGGCATCCCCTGGGAAGGCAACTACAGCTCCTGGCTCGAGCAAAAGGAAAAGCGGCTCGCCATCGAAGAGCGCGAGCGTGAGGCGCTGCGCAAGACGCTGGAGCGCGAGCTCGAATGGGTCCGCCAGAACCCCAAGGCGCGCCAGGCGAAGAGCAAGGCGCGCATCGCGCGCTACGAGGAGCTGGCCTCGCGCGAGTTCCAGGAGCGCAATGAGACCAACGAGATCTACATCCCGCCTGGCGAGCGTCTGGGCGATGTGGTGATCGAGGTGAAGAACCTGCGCAAGGCCTACGGCGAGCGGCTGCTGATCGATGAGCTCTCCTTCAGCCTGCCGCGCGGTGGCATCGTCGGCATCATCGGCCCGAACGGCGCCGGCAAGACGACGCTGTTTCGCATGCTGACCGGGGGCGAAGCCGCCGACGGCGGCACCGTGCGCGTCGGCCCGAGTGTCAAGCTGGCCTACGTCGATCAGTCGCGTCAGACCCTCGATAACAAGAAGACGGTGTGGCAGGAGATCTCGGGCGGCCTCGATACCATCAAGGTCGGTAACTACGAGACTTCCTCGCGCGGCTACGTCGGTCGTTTCAACTTCAAGGGCACGCAGCAGCAGCAGCTGATCGGGGAGCTCTCGGGCGGGGAGCGCAACCGCGTGCACCTCGCGAAAGTGCTCAAATCGGGCGGCAATGTGCTGCTGCTCGATGAGCCGACGAACGACCTGGATGTGGAGACCCTGCGTGCACTCGAGGAGGCGCTCCTGAGCTTCCCGGGCTGCGCCGTGGTCATCTCGCACGACCGCTGGTTCCTCGATCGCATCGCGACCCACATCCTCGCGTTCGAGGGCAACTCCGAGGTGATCTGGTTCGAGGGCAACTATCAGGAGTACGTCGAGGACTTCAAACGCCGGCGCGGCGAGGAGGCGGCCCAGCCGCACCGGATCCGCTACAAGCCACTCACGCGTTAGCAGCGCCTGTCCGCGCGCCACGGCTCGTAGTTAGAATGGGTCGTGGCGCAAACTCCCGCCAAGAATCCTCCGTCGGCGCAGCCTGAAACCGGGCGGCCGCGCTGGGCCGGGCCGCTTGCGGCCCTGCTGATCTTCAGCGTGGTCACCTACCTGCTGCGCCGCGAGCTCGAGCACTTCCATGTGCGCGACATACTCGCGCACCTGCACTCCATCCCGCCGCTCGCCCTGATCGAGGGGCTGGTGCTGACGGCGCTGTCCTACTTCGCCTTGAGCCTCTACGACGTGATGGGGCTGCGCTATCTGCACAAGCGCGTCGCCTTCTCGCGCACGCTGATCGTGAGCTTCATCGCCAATGCGTTCGGCCACAACCTGGGCTTCGCGGCCTTCACGGGCGCCGCCTTCCGGCTGCGCCTGTACGCCTCCTCGCACCTGACGGCGCCCGGGGTGGCGACGATCACCGGCTTCACCAGCATCACCACGGCGCTCGGCCTCATCGTCCTCGCCGCCGGCTCGTTCCTCCTGTATCCGGACTTTGCTGCGGCGGCACTGCACACGCACCGCAACTGGTCGTACTTGATCGGCACAGGCCTGGTGGCTGCCGTGATGGCGTACTTCGCCTGGACCAGCTCCCCACGCATGCGGATCGAGATCCGCGGCTGGCTGCTGCGCCCGCCGGGTGCCGTGCTCGGCGCCACGCAGATCGTCCTCGGGACGCTCGATCTGTCGTGCTCGTGTGCGGTGCTGTGGGTATTGCTGCCGCCGGACTCGCAGGTGGGCTTCGTGCCCTTTGCCGGCGCTTACGCCATCGCCGTCGCCGCGGGTCTGGTGAGCCACGTTCCGGGTGGTCTGGGCGTGTTCGAGACCGTGATCGTGCTCGCCGTGCCGAATGTTGCGACCGATGCGCTGCTGGGCTCACTCCTTGCCTATCGCAGCATCTACTACCTGGTGCCGCTGCTGTGCGCCTCGCTGATGTTCGGCGCCGAGGAGCTGTGGGCCCAGCGGGCCCGGCTCGAGCAGGCACGCCGACACGCCAGCGCGTTCATCTCCCCGGTGGTGCCGTCGGTGGTGGGTGCACTGACGTTCTTATCCGGAGCGGTGCTGCTGTTCTCGGGCGCCACGCCCTCGCTCACCTCGCGCCTCGCGCCCCTGGGGCGGCTGCTGCCGCTTGCGATCGTCGAGCTCTCCCACCTTGCCGGCAGTGTCATCGGACTTGCGCTTTTGATCCTGGCGCGCGCGCTGTTCCGGCGCATCCGCGCCGCCTACCACATCACCTTCTGGCTGCTGGTCGCGGGCGCGGTAACCCAGATTCTCAAGGGCGTCGATTATGAGGAGGCAATCTTCCTCGGCATCGTGCTGGTGATGCTCTCGCTCGGCAAGCGCTCCTTCTACCGGCCGGCCTCGATCCTCGAGCAGTGGTTCACGCCCACCTGGGCGGTGAGCGTCGTCGGCGTGATCGTCGCGATCACCTGGGTGGGCTTCCTCGCCTACCGCAACGTCGCGTACTCGAACGACCTGTGGTGGACCTTCGCCTTCGATGCCAACGCGCCGCGCATGCTGCGCGCATCGCTCTTCGTCAGCATCCTCGCCGCCGCCTATCTGCTGCTGAATCTGATGCGCCCGCCCAGGCACCCGGATCGCGAGATTGTGATGCCCGAGCTCGCGCACATTCAGCGCGTCGTCGCAAGCTCGAACTCGACACTCTCGAACGCCGCACTCACCGGTGACAAGCACCTGCTGTTCAGCGACTCGGGCGAGTCTTTCATCATGTACCAGGTGCAGGGCCGCAGCTGGATCGCGCTCGGAGATCCCGTAGGTCCGAAGGGCGAGGCCGAAGAGCTGGTGTGGCGATTGCGGGAGCGCTCCGACCGGCACGGCGGCCGTGTCGCGTTCTATCAGACCAGTGCCGACTGTCTCGCCCTGTACGTCGATCTGGGACTTGCGGCGATGAAGATCGGCGAGGAAGCGCGCGTGCCGCTGGTCGATTTCTCGCTCGAGGGGAGTCTGCGCGCGGAGTTGAGGACCGCGAAGCGCCGCGCCGAGCGCGACAAGGCGAGCTTTGAGGTCGTGCCGCGCGAGCGCGTACAGGACCTGATGCCGGCGCTGCGCAGCATTTCGGATGCGTGGCTCAAAGACAAGGCGACCGCCGAGAAGGGCTTCTCCGTCGGCTCCTTCTCGGAGCGCTATCTGCGCAACTTTCCGGTGGCGCTCGTGCGCCGCGACGGTGAGCCGGTCGCGTTCGCAAATCTCTGGCCGGCCGCCGCCCTGGAAGATCTGTCCGTCGATCTGATGCGCTTCAGCCCCGATGCCCCACCGGGAACGATGGACTACCTCTTCATCGAGCTCATGCTCTGGGCGCGCGCCCAGGGCTACCAGTGGTTCAGCTTAGGCATGGCGCCGCTTGCGGGCCTGGAGCGTCATCCGCTCGCCCCCGCCTGGCATCGCATCGGCAATTTCATCTTTCGCCACGGCGAGCACTTTTATAATTTCGACGGCTTGCGCCGCTACAAGGCGAAGTTCCATCCGGTGTGGGAGCCGAAATATCTCGCCGCGCCGGGCGGTGTCGCCCTGCCGCTCATCCTGGTCGACGTGTCGCTGCTCATCGCCGGCGGACTCAAAGAGCTGTTCGTGAAGTGACATAACGCCCGCATTCACGGCCCCACACAGGCTTCAGTTAGAATCAGGCACTAGCGCGCTGCACCTCAAGAAGAGCTAGAAGGCGCGGAAGGCCATGTTCGTTTGCATCGATGCTTCGGGCCGACTGATCCACGATCAGGAGCGTGGACTCGTACTCACGTGTCCGCATTGCGAAGTCGCGGCTCATATCACGCCGAGCGCCGTTCCCAGCTTCGAGGAGCTTCAGGTCGACAAGCCGCAGTCGATCGGTGTGGTCTACCGCTGCGATGCCTGTCACCAGCCGATCTTCCTGCGCTTCCCGGTGCGCATGTATCGCAGCAACCGCATCGAGCTGTCGCCGCAGTTCATCGAGGTGGAGCGCGCGCGGGAGAAGTTCAGCTTCACCCATGTGCCGGAAAGCGTCGAAGTGCTGTTCCGCGAGGCCCTCACCTGCTACTCCGCGAATGCGTTCAACGCCTTCGCCTCCATGTGCCGGCGCACGGCACAGGCGACGTTCAGCGACCTCGGCGAGTCCGGCAAGCTGCGGCTGTTCGATGAGCTCAATGCCATCCGCGACATGGCAGGACTCGACGGACGTGTCTATTTCACGGTGAAGAGCGTCATCTTCGGGGCGAGCGGCGATCCCCGCTCCGAGCCCGCGATGCTCGATCAGAACGGCGCCGCGGTCGTGCTCGAGGTCATGAAAGACCTGCTGTACGAGGCCTATATCCGCAAGGGCCGGCTGCAGAAGGCCCTTATGATGCGCCGCTTCCTGGCCGATGAGACGGCCGACAACCTTCAGCCCCTGCCTCAAGTTGGCTCTCATGCAGCCGATACGTTCTAATGAGAACCGAAACTTCGAGGCCGAGATGTTCGAGGGCGTCGATACCGTAGTGCTGTACGAGGAGCTCGCCTACCAGGACGTGCTCCCCGTCTCATGGCGCCCGGTCGCCGGCACGATCGAGCCAGCGCTCGCCGGCAACTATGCCGAGCGCAATGTGCGCCTGCTGCAGGCCTGCGCGGCGATCGAGGAGCACAGCACCTCCGAGAAGCAGGATGAGACCCATCCGGACATCGTGCGCCTGGATTTCAAGGTGAATCTGCTGCTCGACCTGGTCGGGCAGATCCTGGTGTCCAACCGCCCCCGCCCGGCAGCCATACCCGTGCGCTTCAATGCGCTCGGCGCCGTCTGGCGCGCCGCCGCACCGCTCCCCGAGGCCGGCAATCAGGGCGTGTGCGAGATCTATCTGCGCGATTTCCTCGCCGAGCCGCTGCGCCTGATCGGCCGGATCACCAATGTGACCCCCGACGGCAACGTCAAGGCGCGCTTCGCGCCGGTGGGCGAGACCGTAGCCGACCTGATTGAGAAGCTGACCTTCCGCCGTCACCGGCGCCAGGTGGCCGAGAGCCGTCAGCCGCGCCGCGCCTGAGTACAATGCCGGCGCTTTGTGTGATTGAGATCACGGAGTGCTCCGGCGCGTGAGCGTGAGGTTGGAGCTGCTTCACAACATCGCACTGCAGAACAGTCAACAATAGACAATCGCTCGGGGAGTGCCCCGGAAGTCCAGGACACAAAGGTCGATGGCGGGAACGGAGACGGCCACCGTCCCAGTTTCAGAAAGGGACGGGGCTCGGGAGGTTCAACTCAACCTCGTAAAGTCTGACGAGCGGGCGCGCGTGCGCCTGCCGACCGGGACGTCCGCCGCCATTCGCGACGTGATTGCCCTGATCCGCCAGGTCGCCGAGCACGAATCCACCGTCCTGATCCTGGGTGAGTCCGGCACCGGCAAGGAAGTGGCCGCCCGCGCCATCCATGACTTGAGTCCCCGCCGCCAGCGCCCGTTCGTCGCCGTCAACTGCGGCGCGATCCCCGGCGAATTGCTGGAATCCGAGCTCTTCGGCCACGAAAAAGGCTCCTTCACCGGCGCCGTCGCCTCGCGCAAGGGGCGCTTCGAAATCGCAGAGGGCGGCACGCTGTTTCTGGATGAGATCGGGGACATGAGCCCGACCATGCAGGTGAAGCTGCTGCGCGTGCTGCAGGAACGCGTGTTCGAGCGCGTCGGCAACCACGTCTCCATCCGCTGCAATGTGCGCATCATCGCCGCCACGCACCGCAATCTCGAAGAGTCGATCAGCCGCGGCACATTCCGCGAAGACCTGTATCACCGCCTGAACGTATTCCCCATCGAAATGCCGGCGCTGCGTGCGCGCCGCGGCGACCTGCCGCTCCTGATCCGCGATTTCGTCGCCCACAACCTGGCCGAAGGCCGCGGCCACGTCGAGATTTCCCCGCGTGCCCTGATGGCGCTCGGCGAGCAGCGCTGGTCGGGCAACGTGCGCGAGCTCGCCAATCTCATCGAGCGGCTCTCCATCGTCTGCCGGGGCCGCATCGCCGGCATAGGCGATCTGCCGAGCAAGTACCGTCCGAGCGACTGGATTCCGGACCTCTCCTCACCCCCCATCGATACCGTTTCGCTCCCGGCCCTGAGCGAGAGTGCTCCCGTCTTTCCGGGTGACTCTGAGGAGAGCACGCCGCAGAACGAAGTGACGGCCGTGGTGGGCAAGAGCACGAGCCTCGCCATCCACAAAGCACCGCAAGCCGTGGCTGATGCGGCGGTCCTGCCGGAAGCGGGCCTCGATCTGCGCAATCACCTGCTGGAGATCGAGCGTCAGCTGATCGAGCAGGCGATGGCACGCGCCGGCGGCATCGTGGCGCACGCCGCCCGCTTCCTCAATCTGCGCCGCACGACTCTCGTCGAGAAGCTGCGCAAGCTCGGCATCGCCGGCGGCGATTCGACGACGGAAGATTGACGGCAGGCGGCAGCTTTCTGCCGCCTGTTGTGACCCGCCTCACGCTTTAACGGCCGTTTCGGCCCCCGGCACAGCTCTTGCACTAACCCCCCGAGTACACGCACTCGTGCGGGGTTTGAATGAGCGACGCATCCGCAGTTTCACTTGCCGCCGGCGCGCCTTGCGCCCGCGAAGACGCCGAGCCGGTGGCCTCCTCCACCAGCTCGCAGCGTCTGCTCGAGCTCGCGCGCCGGGTTGCAGCAAGTGACTGCACGGTCCTCATCGTCGGTGAGTCCGGAACCGGCAAGGAAGTCATGGCGCGCTACATCCACCGCCGCTCACCGCGGGCGCGCGCGCCGTTCGTCGCCGTCAATTGCGCGGCGATCCCCGAGACCATGCTCGAAGCCACGCTGTTTGGTTACGAGCGCGGCGCATTCACCGGCGCGCACAGCTCCCATTCCGGAAAATTCGAGCAGGCGCAGGGCGGAACGCTGCTGCTCGATGAGATCACCGAAATGCCCCTGGGCCTGCAGGCGAAGCTGCTGCGCGTATTGCAGGAGCGCGAGGTGGAACGCCTCGGTGGACGCACCACCGTCAATCTCGATGTGCGGGTGCTCGCGACCACGAACCGGCGGCTGCGCGAGGAAGTCGCGGCCGGACGCTTCCGCGAGGATCTCTACTACCGCGTCAATGTCTTCCCGCTCGCGATCGCACCGCTGCGTGCGCGCCGCGACGACGTGCTGCCGCTTGCGATGCAGCTCTTATCCTCGCGGTGCCGCCCGGGTGGCCGCATACCGGCATTGAGTGCCGATGCCGCCCATCTGCTGCTCACCTACAACTGGCCCGGCAATGTGCGCGAGCTCGACAACCTGCTGCAACGCGCGCTGATCCTGCTCAATGGGCCGGTGATCCTGCCCGAGCACATCCAGTTCGAGCTCGTCGGTGACGACGGCATCGTCACGGCCGCGGCTGCCGCGGCAAGCGCTGCGGCCCGCACGGCGCCTTCGATCGCGAGCGCCGCTGCGAGCCCACCGGCTCCTGCCCTGCCGCCGAGCGGCGCCTCTCTCGCGCGCTCGCTCAATGCGGCGGAGCGCGACCTCATTCTGGATGCGCTGCGCGCCCATCAGGGCTGCCGGCGCGACGTGGCCGAGAAGCTCGGCATCAGCGCGCGCACGCTGCGCTACAAGCTTGCACGCCTGCGCCAGGCCGGCATCGACATCGGGAGCGAACGCTAAATGAGCGACATGGCGATCAATCAGGTTCTGGCGCAGATCCGCGCCATCTCGGCGCAATCGCGCCCCGCCGGCGCAGATGCCACGGCGGCGACCGCAGCGGCCCCGTCTGCATTCGCAAACCTGCTGAAGACCAGTCTCGATGAGGTCAACCGTTCGGCACAGAGCGCCAGCGCCATGGCCGACGCCTTTCAGCGCGGCACGCCCGGCGTCGAGCTGCCGCAGGTGATGATCGAGATGCAGAAGGCGAGCGTGTCGTTTCGCGCCGTCGCCGAAGTCCGCAACCGCCTGGTCGCCGCGTACCAGGACATCATGAACATGCAGATCTAGTGGATCCGGAAAAAAAGAAAATGTCTCAGCTGACCCAGCATTGTGATCGGAGCGGCGTATGAATGCCGTCGTGGCGCCAGCCTATCCACGCATGGCGGCGGGCCTGAAGCCGCTGCTGCTGCTCGTCGGTGTCGCCGCAGCCGTGGCGGCCGGCGTGAGCGTCGTGCTGTGGTCGCGCGGTCCGACCTACGGTCTGCTGTATCCCAACCTCGGTAACGAGGATCAGGCCGCCGTTACGCAGGCGCTGGATGCGGCCGGCATTCCTTATCGCATGGATCCCGGCAGCAACGGAATTCAGGTGCCGAGCGAGCGTTTGAGCGAGGCGCGGTTGAAGATGGCGGGCCAGGGCCTGCCCGAAGGCGACGGCGGATTCGCACTGATGACCAAGGACCCCGGCATCGGCGTCAGCCAGTTCATGGAGGATGCGCGCTACCAGCACGCCCTCGAGAGCGAGCTCGCGCACACGATCGCTTCGCTGCGGCCGGTCGATGGCGCGCGCGTGCACATCGCCGCGTCGCGCTCCTCGGCCTTCATTCGCGATCGCCGCCCCGGCAGCGCCTCCGTGTTCGTGCAGTTGAAGGCCGGACGCCGCCTCGAGCAGGAGCAGGTCCAGGCCATCGTGAATCTCATCGCCTCGAGCGTGCCGGAGCTCGAAGCCCGCAACGTCACGGTCGTCGATCAGCAGGGGCGGCTCCTGTCCGCGCCCCAGGGGAACGATGAGTTCTCGCTGCACGAGAAGGATTTCCAGCTGGTGCATCGTCTCGAGGACGACTACACCCAGCGCATCGAGCAGCTGCTCACCCCGCTCGTGGGCAGCGGGCGCGTGCGCGCAGAGGTCGTCGCCCAGGTCGACAATGCGGTGACCGAAGAGGCCACCGAGAAGTACCGTCCGGACAGCCAGATCGTCCGCAGCGAGCAGCTCTCCGAGCAGACCAGTCGCGATGCGAACGGCCCGCAGGGGGTGCCCGGCGCATTGAGCAATCAGCCGCCCGCCGCCGGAGTGGCTCAGCCGCCGCCGAGCACGGCCGCTGCTGCCGCGGGCGCGGCAAAGCCTGCCGCCGGTGCACCGGCCGGCGCTGCGGGCGCCGCAGCGCAAAGCGCGAACGCGCTCACGCCGCCGCCGCCGGATAACGTCTCGAAATCCTCGACGCGCAATTACGAGGTGGATCGCACCCTGGCGTACACGCGACAGCCGGCGGGTCGATTGAAGCGCCTCAGTGTCGCCGTGCTCATCGACAACATGCAGACGACCGGCAAGGACGGCAAAGCGGTCGCCCGCGCCCTCACGCAGCCCGAGCTGGATCACATCACCCAGCTGGTCAAGGATGCCGTGGGATTTGATGCGAGCCGCGGTGACAGCGTGAATGTCATGAATTCACCGTTCCAGGCCGAGGCGGCTCCGCCCGAAACGGCGCTCGAGCAGGTGCCGATCTGGGAGCGTCCGCTGTTCCACGACATGGTGAAGCTCGGCGCCGGTCTCATCATCGTCCTGGTGCTGGCGCTCGCCGTGCTGCGGCCGCTGGTGCGCGGACTCATCAATCCCGCGCGTGCAGCGCTCGCCCCACCGCCTCCGCCGCCGGAGGAAGATGACCGGCCGGCGCGCAGCGGCTCGCTTGCAGGGCCCGTCGATGCCGGACACTACGAGCAGCAGGTCGCCCAGGCGCGTGCACTCGTAGGCCAGGATCCCAAGCGCGTCGCGCAGGTCGTGCGCACGTGGGTGGCCGGCGATGAGTGAGCGAGCTCCCGGCCGGACGCAGGAGAAGCGCTCGGGAACCGAGCGCGCGGCCATTCTGCTGTTGACGCTGGGTGAGACCGAGGCCGCCCAGGTGCTCAAGCACATGGGTGCGAAGGAAGTGCAACGCGTGGGCGCGGCGATGGCGCAGCTCGCCAGTGTCTCGCGCGATGAGGTGAGTTCGGTGCTCACGGATTTCTCCTCCGGCATCGAAAGCCAGACTTCCGTCGGCGTGGGTGCCGATGAGTTCCTGCGCAAGGTGCTGGTCAATGCATTGGGCGAGGACAAGGCGGCGAGCGTCATCGATCGCATCCACATCGGTCGTTCCAGCAAGGGCCTCGAGGCATTGAAGTGGATGGATGCGCGTGCGGTCGCCGAGCTGATCCGCCTCGAGCATCCGCAGATCATCGCGATCGTGCTCGCCTATCTCGATGCCGATCACGCGGCCGAGATCCTGCAGCAGCTGCCGGCGAACGTGCGGCCGGACGTGCTGATGCGCGTCGCGGCGCTCGATGGCGTGCAGCCGAGCGCGCTCTCCGAGCTCGACGATGTGATCGAGAAGCAGTTCGCAGGCAAGTCCACCGGCAAGACCTCGGTGCTGGGCGGTGCGAAGGCCGCCGCGAACATCATCAACTTCCTCGGACCCAGCCAGGAATCGGCGCTCATGGAGCAGATCACGGCGGTGGATCAGCCGCTCGGCGCGCGCATCCAGGATCTGATCTTCACCTTCGATAACCTGATGGATCTGGATGACCGCAGCATGCAGGAGCTGTTGCGTCAGGTGCCAAGCGACAAGCTGCTGATTGCGCTCAAGGGCACGGAAGAGGATCTCAAGCAGAAGATCTTCAAGAACATGTCGCAGCGCGCCGCCGAAATGCTGCGCGACGACCTCGAGGCCAAGGGTCCGGTGCGCCTCTCGGAAGTCGAGGGTGCGCAGAAGGAAATTCTCACCGTCGCGCGCAAGCTCGCCGAGTCCGGTGCGATCGCACTCGCCGGCAAGGGCGAGGAATATGTCTGAGGCGATGCGCTGGTCGATGCCGAGAGTCGAGGGGCCAATCCTGGGGGCCCAGCGCAACACCGGCAGCGAGTCGAACCAACGGTCGCAGAAGGCCGAGCACGCACGCGGCTACGAAGCCGGTGTTGCCGCTGCCCGCGCGGAGAACGAGCGCCAGGCCGCAGAGCTCGCGCAGCGCGTTCGCAGCCTCGATGCCATTCTCAAGCACCTCGCACAGCCGCTGGCCGAGCTCGACAGCCAGGTCGAGCGCCAGCTCCTCACGCTCGCGCTCGCTGTGGGCAAACAGCTGGCGCGGCGCGAGCTCACCGCCGATCCGGCACAGATCATTGCGCTGATCCGCGAAGCCGTCGGGCGTCTGCCCGTCACCGCGCGCAGCATCCGCGTGCAGTTGAACCCGGCCGATGCGGCCGTGGTGCGCGAGCACCTCGCGATGCCTGCCAACGAGCACGCCTGGACGCTCGTCGAGGACCCGACTCAGACTCGGGGCGGGTGCCTGGTGCGTACCGAGACATCCCAGATCGATGCGCGCGTGGAGAGCCGCGTGAATGCGATCGTCAGCGCCCTGCTGGGCGATGAACGCACCGCGGAACGCGCGGAAGTGAGCACGGACGCCCCTCCTGCTGCATCGCCCAGTGCGCCGCCCGCCGCGCCATGAACTCATCCGATCATCCCGCGCGCTGGAGCGGGCGTCTGGGGCGCGGCATCCGCGCCGTCGAGCGCCTCGCACCTGCGCCCGTTGAGGGCTACCTGACGCGCATGGTGGGACTCACGCTGGAGGCCGTGGGCTGCCAGGCCTCGGTCGGCGACAGCTGCGACATCGTGACGAGCGACGGCACACGGGTGGAGGCCGAAGTCGTCGGTTTCTCCGGCGACCGGCTCTATCTCATGCCCACCGGCGATGCTCACGGCCTGGGTCCCAGTGCCCGCGTGAGTCCGCGCGAGCGTGCGGGCAGCGTACAGGTCGGTCCTCAGCTGCTCGGTCGCATCATCGATGGTGCCGCACAGCCGCTCGATGGTCTGGGACCGCTCGGCTGCGAGGCATCGGTGCGCCTGACGGCAACACCCATCAACCCGCTGCATCGTCAGCCCATCACCGAGCCGCTGGATGTGGGCATCCGCAGCATCAACTCGCTGCTCACCGTCGGCCGCGGCCAGCGCATCGGACTGTTTGCCGGCAGCGGTGTCGGCAAGAGCGTGCTGCTCGGCATGATGGCGCGCTACACCTCCGCGGATGTGATCGTGGTCGGGCTGATCGGTGAGCGTGGCCGCGAAGTCAAAGAGTTCGTCGAGCGCATTCTCGGGCCGCGTGACCGAAAACGCGCGGTGGTGGTCGCAACGCCGGCGGACACACCTCCACTCATGCGTCTGCACGGCGCCTGGCTTGCGACCTCGGTCGCGGAATATTTCCGGGATCAGGGCAAGAGCGTGCTCCTGATCATGGACTCGCTCACGCGCTTCGCCCAGGCGCAGCGCGAGATCGGACTCGCCATCGGCGAGGCGCCGGCGACCAAGGGCTATCCGCCTTCCGTCTTTGCGCTGCTGCCGCAGCTCGTGGAGCGCGCTGGCAATGGATCGCGGGGCGCAGGCTCCATCACGGCGTTCTACACCGTCCTCGTCGAGGGCGATGATCACAGCGATCCGATTGCCGATGCGGCGCGCGCGATTCTCGACGGTCACGTCGTGCTGTCGCGCCGCCTCGCCGAAAGCGGGCACTATCCGGCGGTGGACGTGGAAGCCTCGGTGAGCCGCGCCATGCACGAGATCGCGGCACCCGCACAGATCGAGCTGGCGCGGCGTCTGCGTCAGATCCTGGCGACTTACGAGCACAACCGCGACCTGATCTCCATCGGCGCCTACCAGCGCGGCAGCGATCCACGGGTGGATCTGGCCATCGCGCTGTGGCCGCGCGTGCAGCGCTTCCTGCAGCAGGACATGCGCGAGCGCGTCGATTTCAAATCAAGTCTGGCGGCGCTCGAGGCGCTGCTGACGGACGCACCGGCGGCGACGGGCTGATCGCATGAGCCAGAGCAAGCGCCTGCAGGTGGTTCAGCGTGCCGCGGATGCGCGCGAACGCGATCGGGCACGTGCCCTCGCCGCGAGCGAGCGCCGTGTCGCGGAATCGAACGAAAAGCTCACGGAGCTCAAGGGCTATCAGGCGAACTACGAGAATGAATTTGCGCGCACTGCGGGTCAGGGAATTGCCGGCGCGCGGCTGCGCGACTTCCAGACCTTCATGGCGCGCCTGGCGGAAGCCATACGCCAGCAGATCCAGGTCGTCTCGCGCACGGCAGCGGAGCGGGATGCGGCGCGCTCGAGCTGGCGCGTAGCTGCGCAGCGCGCGCAGATGGTCGGCCGCATCATCGCGCGCCGCCTTCAGGACGAGCGCAAAGAATCAGACCGCAAAGAGCAGCGCGAATCCGACGAGCGCGCCCAGCTCTCGCGAGGACGGAACGAACATGCCCCCAAGCTTTGACACTCTTCCCCCGCCACGCGCGAGCGTCAGCAAGTCGAGCGGTCGCACGGCTGCGCTTTTCAGTGCCGCCACGGCCTCCGCTGCGAGTGATGCGACATCCAGCCCCTTTCCGCGCGTGATGGCCGAGGCCTCAGGCGATGCCGCGCAAACGCCTGCAGCAGTCGCGCCTGAGGCGGCTTCCACTGCCGCAGCTTCAGCGTCCACCACCGCAGCGCCGGCCAGTACGGATGCGAGCGATGCCGCCGCATCGGGCGAGGCAGCGCCGCAGAAGTCGGCAAGCCCGCGCGCCAGGAAGGAGCCGGACTGCAGGCCGGACTCCACCGACAACGCATTGCCGGCATGGCTTGCGCACTTGCTGTTGCCGGCGGTGAGCACACCCGCCGCGCCGGCAGCGGTATCGCCCCTCAATTCAACGGGCGCTGCGACCACCCCGGCGATCGACTCGCTGGCCGCTGCCGCGGCCGCTGCCGCGACCGCCGCCGCGACCGCCGCCGCAACCGCAGCTGCGAGCCCCGCTGCCGCGGCGAAGACGGCAGCTGACACAGTGGCAGCGCCGATGACGGCTGCGGCATCGGCGCTGGCCGACGCGGCCGCCGTCGCGCAAACGAATGTGCCTTTGGAGAGCCTTGCACAGCAGCTGGCGCGTGCCCTGCTGCCGGCGCGCGGGAATGATCATCCTGCCAATGCACCCGTGAGCGGCGATCAGACCACCGATGCGTCCGATGCGGCGGCTGCGACGCCCGCCGCTGGCGCTGCGCCGGCCGCAGAGATTCTCAACGTGCGCGAGCTGCTGCAGTCGCTCGTGACCATGCCGATCGTGAATGCCGATGCGAGCCGCACCGCGGGCGGCAGCGCCGATGACGCCGCGGTGGCGAGTGCACCGGCCACACTGCTTGCCGACGCCGCAAGCGCGGCTGCAGCGATGGCAGGCCAGAGCGCGGCGCCCGCGCATGCGGCGCAGCCGGCGCTGAGTGCGCCTCAACACGTGCTCGATGCGCCGCTGGGCTCGAGCGCCTGGACCGAACAGCTCGGCACCCACCTCACCTGGCTCGCTCATCAGGGCGCCGAATCGGCGTCGCTGAAAGTCTCGCCGGCCGATCTGGGTCCGATCGAGGTGCGCATCGCCGTCCACGGCTCGGATGCCAGCGTCTGGTTCGGCGCCGCGCATCCGGAAACCCGCAGCGCCCTCGAGCAGGCCCTGCCACGGCTACGCGAGCTCTTCGCATCCCAGGGCCTCGCGCTCGCCGACACGGGCGTATTCCGCGAACCGCCGCGGCAGCCCTCATCCACACCCCAGCCCTCCGCCGCCCGATCCGGGCGGGACATCGAAGTCACCCCGCGCGTGGCGGCGCCGGTGCACGCCAGCGTGGGACTTCTCGACCTCTACGCCTGAGCGCCAAGGTTTCGTCGCGCGGCGCGGCCTGAGACGCGCGTCACAACGCGAAATTGCTGAAAATTCCTTCAGCAAGCGGCAC
>Ga0335079_10000764_pt1 | contig 36470 bp, 41 predicted proteins | sample Lox_Sample_33_FD_206719 | JGI IMG/M metagenome (GOLD analysis project Ga0335079, IMG submission 206719) | Soil microbial communities from Loxahatchee National Wildlife Refuge, Florida, United States - Lox_Sample_3.3 | ecosystem: Environmental > Terrestrial > Soil > Wetlands | place: USA...
GAACCCCGATTCAAGGCTTCAAAGGCCTCTGTCCTACCATTAGACGATCCCCGATCAACGGCGCGCCCGGGGGCTGTCGCCCGGATAAACATGAAAAGGATAGGCAGGCACGCCTATCCCTTGTCAGTTGCAGAATCGGCAAGAACCCGGATCAACCGGTGTGCATCCCCTCATGCTGCGTCTTTCGGGGCGGCGTCTTTCGGGGCCGGTTCCCGTTTCGTCGGATTCGCCAGTTCTCGTTCGTATTCGGCGAGGACCTTGGACTCGATCATCTGCCGCGTCTCGCTGTTCAGCGGGTGTGCGATATCCTTGAAGGTCCCGTCCTTCATCTTTCTGCTCGGCATGGCCACGAACAGCCCGGCGTTGCCGTTGATCACCCGGAGGTCCCTGATCAGGAAAACGTTATCGATGGTTATCGTCGCGTAGGCTTTGAGCCGCTCTTCATTGCTGACCGGGAAAACCCGTACCTCTGTGATTTCCATACTCGTTCCCCCTCATGATGTGAATCTGTCATGGATTCGGGGCGGCGTTGCGGTCACGGGACGCTGCCGAATCTCTGGTAGTATGGTACACCTCGAACGGTGACGCGGTCAATGCCTCAACTGCAAAGACTTTCCATCCCTCCCGGGACACCCTGTCAGCGGCTTTTTTGCACTCCTTTTCTGTTTCGAATATGCCAAATACCGTGGGCCCGCTCCCGCTCATGCGTGCACCCAGCGCACCGCGCGAGAGCAACAGCTCCTCGATCTCGCGGATAACGGGATGGCTGGCGGCGGTGACCGTCTCCAGGTCGTTCTGGAGGCGCTGGGCTATTACCCGGGCCGTCATAAGACCTGCAATCATAGTACAGTCAATTTTTTTTGTCAACCTCAAATTTAGGTTCCTGTATACCCAGGCGGTCGAGGTTGCAAAACCGGGGTTCACGAGCAAGACCCAGTATCCGGGCAGGGGGGGAAGGGACTGCAGGAGTTCTCCCCTGCCCTTTGCCAGGGCCAGCGGCCCATGGAAGAAAAAAGGGACATCCATGCCAATACCCGTTCCGAGGTCGGCCAGTTCAGTCCGGGACAAGCCGGTCCCGAGGAGCATGTTCGCGGCTGTCAGCACGGCCGCAGCGTCGCTGCTCCCTCCGCCAAGACCGGCGGCGACGGGGATGCTCTTCGTGATCTCGATCTCCAGTCCCCCCTCTTCCCGGGCGAGGCTGAGAACGGCCGCTGCCGCCTTCCATGCGATGTTCCCGTCCCCGGAGGGAACGCCGACATCGTCGCAGGTCACGCTGATGCCGCTGCGCGCCCGGCTGACGCGCACCCGGTCGTAGAGTCCCACCATCTGCATCAGCATCTCAACATCATGATATCCGTCCGGACGGCGCCCGAGCACGGACAGGCAGAGGTTGATCTTCGCGGGCGCCAGGATCGTGATCTCGTTCATCGCTCTCCACCACCTGTGATCGTGAATGCCCCCGCGTCAAGGGGGCCGTTCACGTCGGCCTCGGCATAGTCCACAACCAGCGAAGCCCGTTTTTCGGGATTCTCGACCACAATCCTTCTCGGGAGGGAATAACCGGCAACGGGCTCGATTGACTCGTATCGCACCTGATACACCAGTGTTCCGCCGCGGTAGACCTCGAAGGGGGGGAGGATCGAAAGCGGCAGCTCCCATCCAAGCGGGGGGCGTACTTTCACCACGGTGGCGCCCCGGGTCAGTTCGAGCACGCAGCTGCCGTTGGGAGCGCACAGCATCCGGGACCGGGAATCGGCGAGGATCCCGGGGACGTTCCCCGACAGGATGGTGCACAGGTCGGCGGGATCGACGTCGGCGCCCAGGATGCGTTCCAGCGCGGGGTTCTTCGGGTCCATCATCCGGCGTTCGCCGGAAAGGTCCAGCATCACCTGGTTCCCGTCCCACAGCAGGGTGACGAGGCTCTCTCCCAGAGGTCCGAACGCTTCGATCCGGAACTGCTTCTGCCCGTTCACGAGGATGCCCACGTTATCGAAGGAACGCCGCCGGTCCCGCCGGGCGGCGCGGATGCCGGCGATCGCCTTGAGCGTTGAAAAGGAGCGGCTGTGCTCCTCGAGCGCCTGCACCAGGGGACCGGCGGGGGCCTCGGTCATGGGAATTTCCGGGACTTTCGGGAGACAGGAGGCCAGGAGCGGGACAAGGACGAGGGCGACAAGGCGGGAGGTCTTCACTTCTTGCTCTTCTTCCCCGGTTTCTTGTCTTTGAGCAGCACGTCAGGATCTCCGAAGCCGGCCTGCCGGAACTTGTCCTTGAGCTCCTGGTTTTTAGGGTCCAGTTCGAGCGATCGCAGCCACTGCTCCCGGGCCTTTCCGTTCTCGGACAGCTTGAGGAAAATGTCGCCGTAATGTTCACGCATGACGGGATCGTCATCCTTGGTCTTCACGATCGCCTGCTGCATATAGGTCAGGGCCTCCTCCAGCATGCCTTTCTGATACAAGGCCCACGCCAGGCTGTCGAGGATATACCCGTTCTCCGGTTTGATCAGGAGCGCCCGCTTGATGAGCATGATCGCCTCGTCGAGGTGCTCTCCCTTTTCGGCATAGGAGTAGCCGAGGTAATTGAGGGCATCGGCATTGTCGGGCTTCACTTCCAGCGTCCGCTTGAGTGCGTCGATCATATCGCCCCGCCGCCCCAGTTTCTCGGAGGCAATGGCAAGGGTGAACAGAAGATCATCCCGGTCGGGGGCCAGCTCGATGCCCTTCTTCAGCACCTGCGACGCTTCCGCGTACCGCCCCACGTCCATGTAGGCATTGGCAAGGTACAGGTACAGCTCGGGCTTGCCCGGCTGGTCCTTCAGGGCCTTCTCCAGCAGCGGGATCGCCTCCGCGGTCCGCTTCAGCTGAGCATAGATATAGGAAATCTGGAGCAGGGTATCCGTGTCGTCCGGCGCGGCCGCCAGGAGTTCCCGGTACTTCCCGAGCGCCTCATCGTAGCGCTCGAGCGCGACCAGGGTGGATGCTATGTACCGCTTCAGACGCAGATCGTTCGGGTCTGCCTGCTCGACGTCCCGGAAGGCTTCGAGCGCCCGCGCATACTCCTTTTTCTCGGCGTAAATCAGTCCCATCTTCACCCGGGCGTCGTAGTTCCGCGGATCGTTCGCCACGAGCTGCTGGAACTGCTCCAGCGCCTTGTCGAGCGCATTCTGCTGGATGTAGAGCTGCGCGAGGCGTGCGGCGATGTCCATGTCGTGGGGATTGATCGCCAGCGCTTTTTGGTATGCGTCAATGGCCTCGCCGGCCCGGTCGGTTACCTCGTAGACGAATGCCATGGCAGTGTAGGCAGGCTCGAAATCTTCGCGCAGGGCGATGGCGCGCTTGAACTCCGCCAGGGCCTCCGGGTACATCTGCCGGTCCGAATAGACCCTGCCCAGGTAGTAGGGGGCCATGAGAGAGCCGGCGTTCACTTTTTCGAGCTGCGTCAGGGTCTCGATCGCCTCATCATAGCGCTTGAGCGTCGCGAAGAGCGACCCCAGATAGATATAGGCGTCCTCCTGCTTCGGATCGAGTGCGATCACCTTGCGATAGATGCCGATAGCCTCTTCGTATTTCTTCCTGCCCGCGGCGATGTTCCCGAGCAGCAGAAGCGCTGACATCCGCTTCGGTGAGAGTTCGGCCGCTCTCTTCGCATACCCCGCCGCCTCGTCGACCTGGCCTTTCCGGAGCGCGAGGGACGACAGCGACAGGAGCACCTCCGCGGAGGAGGGATCGAGCCGTTCCGCGGCCTGGTATTCCTTGAACGCACGGTCGAACTCACCCTCCTGCTCGGCGAGGCTGCCGAGCATGAAGTGGTAATAGGCATCGGCCTGGACGCGGGAATCGGCGCTCATGCCCTCCACGGTGACCTCCGGCATTTTCTGCACGCTCATTGCGCAGGACGACGAAAGCGTTATTGCCAGCAGGAGAAGAATGGTCTTTTTCATGATCATAGGTCCAGGATACCTCGTTCCGGGGAGCGAAGACGTGCCGAGGGGAACGGACTGCCGTTACGCATCAGACTGTCTTGGAGCCCTGCCACTGCAGTAATGAGCGAACGCGCTCGAGGCTGGTCTCGATATCGTCCTTGTCGTGCGCTTCGATGGTATAGACGGGTGCCGACGCATGCTCGCGCATCAGCGAGAAGCAGTGTTCGAAATCCACATCACCCCGCCCGAGCGCCCAGTGGGAGTCCGCCGACCCGTCATTGTCGTGGAGATGGACCTCAACCAGATGCCTGCCGAGCTGTTCGAACCACCGTTCCATCGAAACGGTGGAAAATAGGTTGAAGTGGCCCGTATCGAAGCAGAACCCGAAGCCGGGACGCCCGATGGCCTCGATCAGCATCCGGATCGCTTCAGGGTCCTCATCGAACACGTTCTCGACCGCGACCCGCATCCCGATGCTCTCCGCCGTGTCCATAACCTTGTGCCACGTGCCCAGGCTGTTATGGAGCCAGACGTCCTTTCGCCCGCCGTACCGCCAGCGGTCATAGGACCCGTGGAACACGGCAGCCCGCGGCTTCATGATTGCGGCCGCGTTCATCAGCTGACGGAACCGCACCTGGGTCACGGACTGGATCATGGGGTCCACAGCGCCGGGATTCAGGTCCATGAACGGCGCGTGCAGCGTGAGCGCCGGGTTCCAGTCCAGGTTCTTCCCGAGTTTTTCCAGGTCCTCCCGCTCGAGCTGGTCAAGCACCGCCGCGGAAAGATAGATCTCGAGATCGTATTCCCGCTTGCGCAGGAGCTCGATATAGTCTCTCAGCTTGGGATAGGGGATATGGATGTGGATCGGTTCCATCCGGCCTCAGCCTTTTGAACCGCAGTTCCCCGCGGCACAGGCCCCTGCGCCGCACGCCGCGGCGGGCTTGGACTCGGGCTTGGAATCTTCCTTGCTCGAAGGCTTTTGCGCCTCGTCGTTCTTTTTCGCGGCATAGTCCGTCGCGTACCATCCCGAACCCTTGAGCACGAACGCGGCAGGCGAGAGCACCTTCCGCACCGATTGAGCTTTGCAGAGCTGGCAGCTGGTAAGCTCCGGGTCGCTGAACCTCCGCGTCACCTCAAAGCGTCCGCCGCAGCTCGCGCACTCATATTCATACACCGGCATTGCAGCCCTCCTCGTAAAACAGTAAACAGGGTGTATATTATAAACAAAGGCGGGGCCGAACACAAGAATTTTCGGGCGTTCTCCCGATCTTTCGGGGGACTCGCTGGCTGCCAGACCTGTCCCTTGGGAGGCTCTTGCAGGGCGCCGATAAGTAGCCGCTGAACGGTTCGACCTGTTCCTTTTGTCCCCTCTCGTTCTGACTGCCGGCTGCGGACCTGGGTCCGGGGACCGGCGCTCCTCCCGGCATTAAAAGAACTGTGCCTCTGTCATGTTGATCTCTCGAAGGGACCGGCCTTGTGCAGGCCCTCTCGGACCTCTGCCTCGACTGTCACACCGGCCGGAAGGCACCCTGGCCACGGGTCGAAATCATCCCGTCCATGCCCGTCCGAAGCCTCCCGTTTTCCAGGGGAAAATGACCTGCGTTACCTGCCATGATCCGCAGGGGAACCACTACGGCATGATGCTCCGTGTTCAACCGAGGAAGATCTGCCTGCTGTGCCATGGGAAGGACTGTCTGCGGTAGCGCCGCACGATGAAGTACTGGTAAGGCACGAGGCTTCCGGTGTTTTGGCATCAGGCTTGCGGATCGGGTCCCGGGCACTTCGCGCCTGCGACAGCTTCGGAGCCAAGCCCGAACAGGACACGGTACAGCGGGTGGGACTTCAAGGAGCTGGGTACCAGGCGGTCGCGGAGAAAGCGGACGCGCCCCTGCAGGCTCAACGCGTGATCGTATACGATCCGGGAGAGCCGCATTCCCGGTTCATCGATGAAAGTGTACGTGCCGAACGATGCGACCATGATGACCGGCATGGTCACCAGGAACGTGACGAGGAACGCCGCGTGATAAGGGCACCGCCAGCGGGAGGAGTGCGACGGTGGCGGAGCGGTCCCGGAAGAAGCCATAGCTCAGCACGAACCCGCTCAGGACAAAGAAGATCGAAACCGAGAAGGCGCCGTTGTACAGCAGGTTCAGCGGAGTTCCTGAAATGGCGGCCTCAAGAGCCCGGCCCGTGTGGCTCGGCGCGGACGGCCCGAAGAACAGGGCCGGATAGAATGCGATCGCAAGATGGTTGAACACGACCGCAAGCGCCGCCAGCCCCCGGAGACTCTCCAAGTAGGTCAATTTCTTCACGTGTCATACACCTCATCCCGCGCCGATGCGGGCGCCCCGGCGGCCGGTGGTCAGCACCATGACGCCCGAAACTCCCATGTGTCCGCTCCGGCTCGTGTCACATCCTGCCCAGCAGTTCGAGGCTTTCCCGCATCCCCTCCTCGGCCGCGTCAAGCTCCACGATCACCCGGAGGCCCTGCTTTCTTCCGCGCAGCATCTTCAGGGCCTCGATCTCCCGGCAGCCCGGCCGGAGCGGTTGATGGTCTGCCACGCCGGAGCGGGCCGTCTTGTCATGATGATGGATATGCACGAACCGCACCCGTGCGAGCAGGCGTTCCGGCAGGTCCCTGACAAAGGCGGGTGAGTCGATCCCCGCAAGCTCGAGGTGTCCGATGTCGAGCGTGATGGACACGGTCTCGGGCAAGGGTATCACGAATCGCTCCCAGAACCGGAGGATGTCGGCAGAGTTGTAGGAATTCTCGATCGAGACCGGGCAGAGGCTGCTCACGTCCCTTACGTTCATCCCGTACCGCTCTGCTTCCGCGCCCGAAAGGATCCGGCCACGTGCACCGCCTTCGTCATGGATGATGATGCCGAGATCGCACGCCGCAGCCAGCCTTTTCATGACGTCGACCGAGTCCATCGCCAGTTCCCCGGACATTGGGTATTCGAGGGGATGATAGACGGTGCGGATGCCGCGGGACCTGCACTCGCGCGCGATCTCGATCGCCTCGGTCACACCGCGCTCGCCGTCTGACACACCCCAGTTCGCACTGCGCCAGAGTGATATCTGTGCGAAGCTCGCGTTCTGCGCACCCACGTCGGACGGCCGGATGATACGGTAGCCTATTTCCATTTCCCGCTCCTCATCAGCGCAGGAGGCGGAGGTACCATGACGACATTCGTGCCTAACGACATGCTGTTCACTATTCTATGCGTACCCGGTCCCCCACCGCGATGCCGGAGCCGGCTGCGGTCTCGATCACCCATTTCACGGACGCGGTCGAAGGATAATGGTCCCGGCTGCCCGGTCTGCAGCCGGCGTAGACGCTAACAACAGCATGTTCGGAAGAAACGAAGATGATGTCAATCGGGAAGGTAACGCTGCCCATCCAGAACGTCACCGCCTCCGGCCGGTCAAACACGAACAGGGCTGCTTCTTCCGGTTTAAGCGGACGGAATCCCTGCAGTCCCTTTGACCTCATCCGGGAGGTATCACAGACCAGAACAACGGAAAATGTTCGGCCGCCCCCGGATTTCCCGCGGGGGATTGCCGTCACGGTCAGTTGCCGCACCGGCCTGTCTCCGCTCAGACCTCCGGCAACATATGCGCCTTGCTCGGTCCCGTACGCCTTGTCCGCTCCCACAGCGGGCGTCAGCGTGACAACCGCTGTGGCCAGGAGAGCGACCAGTTTTCCGGTGGTCCCGTCGACCTTGATCCGAGGGGTCCGCCTGAGCAGGACGGCGAACAGCAAGATTATAAACGCGGCGATCACGAAGGCACTTTACCATGGCGAGGTGGAAAAATTCAAGCCTATAAGACAGCATGAAACCGCCGGCGCGCAAGGAAACATCAGCCCCTTGACATGGGCTGAAACCGGCGCTACCTTAAAAGAGGAGGCATTTTATCCCAGTTAATTCAAGATGAGGAGGTGTTTTCCATGCCGAATACAATTCAGCAAACAGTCGTGCTTCCCGCACCGCCTGAGAAGCTCTATGACATGTATATGAGTCGGAAAATCCACGCTGAGATCATCGGGCAGCCCGTGATCATAAGCCGCACCGCCGATTCTTCGTTCCGCGCGTTCGGAGGAATGATCATCGGTAGGACGCTGCAGGCGGTTCCCAAGCATCTCATCGTCCAGTCCTGGAGGTCCAGAGACTGGAAGCAGGAAGACCTCGACTCCACGCTGATCATCAGCTTCTGGCCTGACAAGGACGGCGGCAGGATCGAACTGACCCACGTGAATGTTCCCGAGCACGACTACGAGGGAGTGAATCTGGGATGGGAAAAGTATTACTGGAAGCCCTGGCGCGAATACTTGGGTGCAAAAGAAGGGGGTTCCAGGATACGCAAAGCTGCCTAGCCGTGCGTTGATGATTGCCCTTCGCAGCCGGTTATCACGAAGGCTGCTGCAGTCATCTTCTCGAGGTTACTAATACGTGGTGCGGACGCGTTCCCTGCACAGGAGAGGATGATATGGCTCATGTAAATTATCTTGCCGTGCTCGTGGCTTCTCTCGCGGGTATGGCGGTCGGATCGCTCTGGTATTCGAGAAGCCTGTTCGGAACTCTTTGGATGAGGATCATCGGCCAGGACAAATTGACGAAGGCCGAGATCGATCAGATGCAGAAGGATGTGCGTCCCTATTTCGTGGTTATGTTCGTGGTAACCTTCATGGGCGCTGCTGTGCTGGCGCGGTTCATCGTGTGGTTCGGCCCGGCCAGCGTGGCGGGAGGTATTTCGATAGGCTTCTGGAGCTGGCTGGGGTTTGAGATCCCGGTCATCGCCGGCAACGCGCTTTTCAGCGGCAAAGAGAAAGATCTCCTCCTGCCGCTGTTCCTGGTACAGGCAGGGCACCACTTCATCGCACTGATGGTGATGGGAGCGATTCTCGGTGCGTGGTTGTAATTCCTGAGGAGACGGTTTCAAGTCCGCGCAGGACAAGTTCAATTTCTTATTCCCTCCCGCTCTCCCGGTTGATGGCTTGAGGGGGGGGATGCTCTGTCCGGAGCGACGACCTTGGACTGGTAGCCGATCAGTGAGAAGAAAACCTAAAGGGCAGACCTCAAAACAATGACCCCCTCCGATGCACAGCTCTTCATCTCTAATTTTTTTTGAGCATCGAACGAACCGGCGGATCGATTGACCGACGCTTCGCCGTCCTGTCCCGGTGTCACGACCCCTTCGCTGCCGAGCCTTCCAGATCCTTGTTCCCGTCAATGAACTTCAGGTTGTATTTGAACCGGTCTATCTTCCAGCCAGAGGCTCCTTTCACCAGATGAAAATTGTAGCTGCCTACAAAGGTTCGAGTGTTCTGGTTCGTGGGGTTCGGCAGATAGTGGAAGGCTATGCCGTAGCAGAACAGATCGGCCTCGTTCCCTTTGATCGCGGTCTGGTAGTTTCCCGCCTGGTGATGGATCGCCTTGAGGCTCTTCAGGCCCTGGTCCCATGCGTCGGTGATCTGGGCGGGAGTCCTTGTCTCGGGCCGGCCCCCGGCAAGCGAGGTCATATCAAAAAGGACTTCAGGAGCGAAGACATCCCTCACACAGAGCCAGTCACGGTTATCCGTGCAGATGAACAGCCTGTCCGCGACAGCAATGACATCGTTCTGCTCCTTGAGCTCGACCATCTGTCCGTGAAATTCATGACGGACAATGGGTCCGCAGCCGACGACAAGGGTCAACAGAAAGAGTAAGACCGCTTTCTTCATGGTAGGCCTCCCCGTGAGGGAATGAGAGAATATGCCCGGACAAATGGGCATGGGGAACTGTACTCCAAGCACCGGTAAATGAAAAGAAGAAATTGAAATCGAAGATAAAACAGCCGCTGTCAGGAGGACAGCGGCTGTTTGCATTGGCGAGGGGTTCTTAGTTCTTTTTCTGGTCCATTTTGGCCTTCAGCATCTCGCCCAGCGACCCCATGGCCTGGGGCGCAGAGGACTCCTTCTGCCGGAACTCCCTGATCGTTTCAGCTTCCTCCTCTGCGGCGCGGCTGATCTCGGCGAGCGAGAGTGACAGCTTCCTGGCCGCGCGGTCAACGGCCTCGATCTTCACCTCAACTTCCTGTCCTTCCTTCAGCACCTCGCGGGGATGGTTGATCTTCCTGCCCGCCCCCAGCTTTGAGATGTGGACCAGGCCGTCAACGCCTTCCTTCAGCGTCACGAAGGCGCCAAAGGGGGCGAGCCGCGCAACCTTGCCGGAATGATAGGAGCCCGCGGGATAGGCTTCCACGACCTGGTCCCAGGGGTCCGGCAGGGTGTCCTTCAGGCTGAAGGAAAACCTGTTGTTCTCCCAGTCAAGCTTCTTGAGGATCACTTCAACATCCTGCCCATTCGAAAGGATATCGCTCACCTTCTCGGTTCTGCTGTAGCTGATCTCGGATATCGGGAGCAGGCCTTCTATCCCGCCGATATCGATGAATGCCCCGAACGTCTGGATCGATGTCACCTTGCCTTTGACCTTCATGCCTTCCTTGAGTTCAGCCCTGAGCGCTTCCGTCCTGCTCCGCTTCTCCTCCTCGAGGATCGGCCTGCGTGAGAGAACGATATTCCTGCCGTCCTCGCTGTACTCCATGATCATGAACGGGAACGACCTGCCGATATAGTCTGCCTGGTTCTCGCCGCGCCGGATGCCCGACTGCGAGAAGGGGCAGAAGGCCCGCACCGAGCCGCCGATCTTGATCTCGAAGCCGCCCTTGATCTCCTTCGCGAACGTTCCCTCGACGGGGACATGGTTCCTCCAGGCGTCCTCGATCTGGCTCTGCTTTCCCGGGCCGGACCCGATCTTCGTGGTGAAATGCATCTCGTTGTTGTTCGACGACACGAAATAAGCGCGGATCGTATCGCCTTCACGGACGCTGATGTTTCCCGCTTCGTCCGTCAGCTCTTTCCGGTCCAGGTAACCTTCGCCCTTGCCGCCGAGATCGAGAAAGATCCATTCCGGGCTGATCTTGACGATCACGGTCTCGACCATCTGGCCGGGTCCGAGCTTTCCCAGCTTTTTGAAGCTTTGTTCGAACATTTCGGCGAAGTTCTCTTCACTGTTCGGTGCATCTCCTGCGTGATTGTTGATATCCATACAGTCCCTTTCGAACTACTATAATATTGCCAAAGAGTCAAAAACGTACCCGAGTAAATCGGAACAAGCTGGTTATGCAGTAAAAACGATTTGGCCGGGGCCGCGTGTCCTGTCGTTCGTATTATTCAAGTCTCTCCGAGTGCCCTGCGGCATGTGACGAGGCTTCGCCCATCAGATCGTACTCTTTCGCGTCCGTGATCGTCACCTCCACGAATTCTCCCGGCTCTGCCTCGGTCTCCGAGAGATACACGACCCCGTCAATCTCCGGGGCCTGCGTCGAAAGCCGGCCCATGAGCGCGAGGTCCTCCATGCCGTCGATCAATACCCGGTGCCGGGTGCCGATGAGCGCCCGGTTTTTCCTGAGCGATACCTTCGCCTGGGCTTTCATCAACCGGTCAAGCCGTTCGGCAGCGCTGTCGGCCGGCACCTGGGGCTTCAGCCTGCTTGCGGGCGTACCTTCCTCCGGCGAAAAGAGGAAGACTCCCAGGTGTTCGAACTCCGCCTCCTTCACGAAGGCAAACAGCCGCTTGAACGCGGCCTCGGTCTCACCGGGGAATCCCACGATGAGCGACGTACGGAGTGCGATCCCGGGTACGCGCTTGCGCAGCTCTTCGATCGTTGCCCGGACGTCCTTTGATGTCCCTTTTCGGTTCATTGCTGCAAGCACCTTATCGTCGAAATGCTGGATCGGCATATCGAGATACTTGCAGATCTTCTCATTTCCCGCCATCACGGCCATGAGCTCGCGGCTGATCCTGCCGGGATAGGCGTACATGAGCCGCACCCATTCTACCCCGGGGACCCTCGTCAGACTTTCGAGCAGCAGCGCAAGGCCGGCTTCGCCGTCGCGGTAGGCCGTGGAATCCTGGGCAAGCAGAACGAGCTCCTTTGCCCCGTCATCGGCGAGCATTTTTGCCTCGTCAAGAATGGAGACAAAGGGGCGGCTCGTGAAATTGCCCCGGATGATCGGGATGGCGCAATAGGAGCAGCGGTTGCTGCAGCCTTCAGCGATCTTGAGGTAGCGGTAATGGCGCGGCGTCGTGCTCAGGCGGGGAAGGCCGTAGACCATGGCCGGCGACGACACTTCCAGGACCCGTCCGCTCCCGCCGAGCGTCGTCCTGCAGATTTCGCCGATGCGGCCGATCTCCGCCGTGCCGATGATCGCGTCGGCTTCCGGCAGCTCTTTCAGCAGTTCGTCCCGGTACCGCTGGGCGAGGCACCCGGCGACGATCACCTTCGAGCACCTGCCCTCTTTCTTCATCTTCGCAGCCTCGAGGATCGCTTCGATGGATTCTTCCTTGGCGGACCCGATGAAGCCGCAAGTGTTCACGACGATGATGTCCGCCTCGTTCTGCTCCGGGGTTATTTCGAAGCCGGAGTCTGCCAGCACGCCAAGCATCTGCTCGGCATCCACCTGGTTCTTGGGGCAGCCCAAGCTCACCATGCCTATTTTATAGGGTTTTGCTGTCACCGATACCGTTGCAGAAAAAGAGAGCGGTGGGATACTATACCACGGGAGCTGGCCGGCGGCAACAGAGAAGTGGTCAGAACCCTCCGGACATGGCGAGAAAGCCCGCCAGCTTGTCATTCGTCTCCCTGAGCCGCTTCGACAGTGTCCGGGTGAACGACCAGAGCAACTTGTAGCCCAGATCCCGGTCCATGATCAGTATCTTATCCAAATCGGACTTGTTTACGGCAAGGACCTCGATTTCCGTGTTCGCAATGGCATGGGCCGACCGCGGGAAATTGTCGATCAGGGCCATCTCGCCGAAATAGTCGCCGGCCTTGAGCACCGCCAGGGCTTCCTCGCCGATGTTCGGGATGAATTTACTGATGCGCACTTCGCCCCGGATGATGACGTAGCAGCGATTCCCCGGATCGCCTTCGAAGAACATCATCGTGTCCTTCGCATGGCTCTCGCGGACGCAGATCTTCTCGATCTGCCGCAGTTCCTGCCCGGTCAGGGTCTCAAAGAGATGGATTTTCCTGAGTAGATCGATCATGGCAACCTCCGGACCGAACAGATCCCGCGGGGAATGATTCCCGATTACCAATACGACCCCGCTGCTCGATTACACGAACCGGACGGGGGGAGCTGCTCTGCGTGCTTGTTTCTGATCAAGTGCCTGCCCTTCGAAGCGCGGTCTTAAAGATTCGTCCGGTCCATCTCGAAGGCGTTCCGGATCAGTTTCAGCTCCTGGTCCCTGTCTTTTGAAATGGCGACCACATCGAACCGGCAGGGCATCTGGTGAAGCTTCTTGTATTTAAGGTATCCCAGCGCGGCCCTTGTCATCCTGCCCTGCTTCCGGTCATTGACCGCGAGTTCAGGAGCGCCGAAAGCATGGGTGGTCCTGGTCTTCACCTCGACGAACACCAGCGTGTCCTTGTCCAGCGCGATCAGGTCGATCTCGCCGCTTGGCGTGCGGTAATTCCGCTCCAGGATCCGGTAGCCCTGTCTGGCGAGGAACTTCGCAGCCCTGTCTTCGCCTTCACTGCCCAGTAACTTCTTGAGCAGGCTCACCGGACGCAGCCCCGCAGCATCTCCGCGACGGGAGAGAAACTTTTCCGGTGCGCCGCGCAGGGCCCGTGCTCCCGCAGGAGCGCGAGATGCTCTCTGGTGCCATAGCCCTTGTGCTTCTGGAAGTTGTACTGGGGATATTTCTGATGCAGTCCGAACATCAGCCGGTCCCGAGTCACCTTTGCCAGGATCGAGGCGGCGGCAATGCTGGAGCTGCGGCTGTCGCCCTTGATGAGCGGTTTCTGGGGAAGCGCCACGCGGGGCAGCGTGATCGCGTCGAGCAGCAGGTAGTCCGGCCGGGGGGCCATTGCCGCGAGCGCCCGTTCCATCGCGATGATCGTGGCCTGGAGAATGTTCACTTCGTCGATCGTCGCTTCGTCCGCGGTCCCGACGCCGTAGCTGACAGCCTGCTGACGGATCACGTCGAACAGCCGTTCCCGCTCCGCCTCAGGCACCTGCTTCGAATCGGTCAGGCCGGGGATCGAAAGGCCGGGGGGAAGAATGACCGCTGCCGCGACGACGGGGCCTGCCAGCGGGCCCCTGCCCGCCTCATCGAGACCCGCGATAAGCGAAAACCCGGACGCCTGAGCGCTTCGTTCAAAGGACAACGGGTCGCATGCCAGGTCGTCTCCGAAGAGGTCATCGGAAGCATGGTGACGGGGTCCTTCCTTGCCGCGCCGGTTTTTGGGCATAGTGACCTCCCCGTGAAAAATTGCAAACGACAAATCCCAAATCTCAAATAAGTTCCAACCTTGACCGTTGGATGCCCATTCGTCGTTTGGGATTTATCGGGTGCCTGTTGCCGGGAATGGAGGGCGTGCCGGCTTATTTCGACTCTGCTGCCGTTTCCGTCGTCGCACCCGCAGCCGAGGCCAGCGCCCGCTCCTTCTCCTTGATCCTCGCGGCCTTGCCGCGCAGTTCGCGCAGGAAGTAGAGCTTCGCTCTCCGGACCTTGCCCTGTTTCGCAAGCTCGATCTTGTCAATCATGGGCGAGTGCAGGGGGAAGAGTCTCTCGACGCCCACGCCATAGGAAAGCTTCCTGACGCGGATCACTTCGCGCGCCCCGGCGCCCTGGCGGCCGATCACCACGCCCTCGTACACCTGGATCCTTTCCTTATCGCCTTCGACGACCTTTGCGTGCACGCGGATGGTGTCACCCACACGGAAGCTCGGGATGCCTTCCTTGACCTGTGCCTTTTCCAACGACTGAATGATGTTCATTGCGGACCTCCCCTAAAATCAAAAATGACATTAAAAATCGCAAAAGGTACATTGAAAATTTCAAATTGAAAATACTTGCTTCATGTTACGATTTCCCATTTGCAATTTTAAATTCTTGTTTGAGCGTTTCCAGTATTTCCCGGTCTTCCCCGGTCAGTTCGGCGGTCTCCAGCAGGTCAGGCCTCTTCACGAGCGTGGCCCGGAGAGCCTCCCTGCGCCGCCACTTATCGATCTCCGCGTGATTCCCGGAGAGCAGCACGTCCGGCACTTTCCTGCCTCGGAACTCCGCAGGCCGCGTGTAATGGGGATGGTCCAGCAGGCCTTCTCCGAAGGAATCCCGGTATGCCGACTCTTCGTCGCCGAGCACGCCGGGCAGCAGCCGCGCCGCCGCGTCGATCACGGCCAGGGCGGCAATCTCGCCGCCGGTCAGTACATAATCGCCGATGGAGAGCTCTTCATCGACCAGCGCATCGATCACCCGTTCGTCGATCGCTTCGTAGTGGCCGCAGAGCAGGACGATCCGTCGCTGTTCCCCGGAGAGCTCTTCGGCCCTCTTCTGATCGAAGATCCTCCCCTGGGGTGACAACAGGATCATCAGGTACTGATCATGAGGATGCTCTGCCTTGAGCGCCTCGAAAGCCCTGAAGATCGGCTCGGGCTTCAGCACCATTCCCGCGCCGCCGCCGTAGGGGCTGTCATCCGCGGTCTTGTGTTTGTCTTCCGTATAGTCGCGGATGTTCCGGACCGCGACGTTCAGGAGCCCTTTTTCCCTGCCGCGCTTCAGGATGCTCTCGTTCAGCGGTCCCGAAAGGAGACCGGGGAACAGGGTGAGCACCTCGAAGTTCAATATGCGCATGGCCGGGGTCATTCCAGCAAGCCGTCAAGGATATGGATGACCATCCGCTTGTGTGTCCGGTCCACGTGTTTGATGATTTCCTTCGTCGCGGGGAGGTAGGTCTCCTTCTTCCCCTGCTTCATGACATACACGTCATTGCTGCCCGTCTGAAAGATTTCGACGATCCTGCCGAGCTTCTCGCCGCTTTCGGAGAGGACCTCCATCCCGATCAGTTCGAACCAGTAGTAGGAACCTTCGGGGAGGGCGACCGCCTCCGCTTCGGGCACCTTGATGAACCAGCCATTCAGCTCTTTCGCCTTCTCGGGCGTCTCATAGCCGCTGAAGAGCAGGTAGGGAACACCGCCGGCATAACGGACCGAACGGATCTCGCAGGCAAGCTCGCGGCCTGCGGGAGACACGAGATACGCGCGCTGCAGTCCCTGGAAGCGTTCCGGGAAATCGGTCATCGGCTCGATCTTCATCTCGCCTTTGACGCCAAAGGGCTTGACCGCCTTGCCGATGGTGATGAGCATAAACGCAGTCAGCTGAGGTTCGAATGCCTGGACTAAGGCTACTTCGCCGCTTCGGCGAACTGCTTCATCACGCCGACTTTGGAGAGCAGGGTCTTCACCGTATCGGACGGTGTTGCGCCCTTCTTGAGCCAGCCGAGCGCCTTGGCCTGGTCCACCTTGATCTCCGCCGGCTTCTTGAGCGGGTCGTAGGTACCGACCATTTCGATGAAGCGGCCGTCGCGGGGCGAACGGGAATCGGCGACCACGAGCCGGTAGTAGGGCTTTTTGTGCGTTCCCATTCTCTTGAGCCTGATCTTTACTGACATTGGTTCACCTCTTTCTTCTCTTGCAATTTCTCAAATTCGAATTTCAAAGCTCTCAATAAAACCTTTTAGGATTTCGATATTCGTTTCCTCTTCGTTCGCCGTTACAACGGCATCCTGCCGCCCAGCATCCTGCCCATCTTTCCCATCTTGCCGCTCGTCATAGACTTCATCATCTTGCGCATCTCGGCGAACTGCTTGAGGAGCCGGTTCACGTCCTGCACCTGGGTGCCGCTGCCCTTCGCGATACGCGCCCGTCGGCTGCCGTTGATCGTGGTATAGTCCGCGCGCTCCTTCGGGGTCATGGAGCTGATGATGGCGTCGACTTTGGTCAGTTCCTTCTCGCTCACGTCGGAGTCGGGCATCCTCATCTTGCCGAGTCCCGGGATCATGCCCATGATGGACTGGATGCCGCCCATCTTCTTCACCTGCTTGAGCTGGCTCCGGAAATCGTCCAGGTCGAAGGAGTTCTTTTTGAGCTTCTTCGCAAGCTTGAGCGCCTCTTCCTGGTCGACGGTCTCCTGCGCCTTCTCGATGAGCGAAAGCACGTCGCCCATGCCCAGGATACGCGAGGCCATCCGGTCGGGATGGAAGGGCTCGAGGGCATCGAGCTTCTCGCCCAGGCCCACGAACTTGAGCGGCTTGCCCGTCACGGCCCTGACAGAAAGGGCCGCGCCGCCGCGCGCGTCGCCGTCGAGCTTGGTCAGCACCACCCCGTCAAAACCGAGGTCGGCATTGAACTTCGAGGCGATGTTCACCGCTTCCTGCCCCGTCATGGCATCAGCCACGAACAGGACCTCATGCGGCTTCACTCCAGCCTTGACCTGCCGGAGCTCTTCCATGAGCGGCTCGTCGATCTGCAGCCGCCCGGCGGTGTCGAGGATCACCACCTCATATAATGAGGAGGCAGCCTGCTTCACGGCGTCGCGGCAAATGATTACCGGATCGGTCTGGTCCGATTCATAGGCGTCGACCCCTATCTGCTTTGCCAGGGTCTTGAGTTGCTGGACAGCAGCCGGCCTTCTCGTATCGGCCGGCACGAGCATGACCCGCCGGCCGTCCTTCTTGAAGTTCTTCGCGAGCTTTCCCGCGGTCGTCGTCTTGCCAGACCCCTGCAGACCGACCAGCATCACTACCGTGGGCGGATTTGGCGACAGGAACAGCTTGGCCTGGGTGCCGCCCAGCAGCGCCACGAGCTCCTCGTGGACGATCTTGACCACCTGCTGGCCTGGCGTCAGGCTCGAGAGGACCTCCTGGCCGACAGCCCGTTCCTGGACGCGGCCGATGAAGTCCTTGACGACCTTGAAGTTTACATCGGCCTCGAGCAGCGAGAGCCGCACTTCGCGCAGGGCCTCTTTGACATCGTCCTCTTTCAGGACGCCCCTGCCCCGGAGTTTCTTGAAAACAGTCTCTAATTTGCCGGATAAGGAGTCGAACATGAAAAGCACCTGCCCAGAGCCAGAAAAGAACTATGAATATATAAGATAAGTCCATCACTGTCAAGGTTTTTTTCAAAACCATGCTATTCATTTTGTCCCTGCCCTCTCAAGAAAATCATGATTTTCAGGCATTAGCCCGGTCTCGATCGAGCTGTGCCTCTTCATCGGTCCTTATAACCCGATCAGGCCTGGCCTCCCGTGAAGCAAAGCCCCTCTGCTCCTCGACAATCGCCTTATTCACCGTGCTGATTCATAGCGCTCCGCCTTTATTGCCAACATCCCGGCCTAAAAGTTTTCTCATTTCGAGCTCTTTCGGTTATAATGGCTCCATGTCGATCCGAGAAATACTGCAACAAAACCCGCTCGTGCTCGCTCCCATGGCCGGGATCACGGATTTCCCGTTCCGGATGATCTGCAAAAGACTCGGCGCAGGGCTGGTATACTCGGAGATGCTGAGCGTCGAGGCCCTGGTCAGGGAGCACAAGAGGACCAAAGGCATGCTCAAGACCGATCCGGATGAACGGCCCGTCGTGTTCCAAATATTCGGATCAAAGCCGGAATCCTTGGCCGAGGCCGCCCGGATCGTATCGCGGGGCGACGTGGACTTCATCGACATCAACATGGGCTGCCCCGTTCCGAAAGTCCTGAAATGCGGGGCCGGCTCTGCGCTGCTGCGGGACATCGCGCTCGCCCGGGAGATCATGTCCGCCGTGGTGGGTGCGTCCCGCATTCCCGTAACCGTCAAGATCCGCCTCGGCTGGGACGCGAAGAATATCGTTGCCCTTGATATGGCCCGCGCCGCCGAATCTGCCGGCATCGCGGCGATCACCGTACACGGACGGACCAAGGTGCAGGGCTTCTCGGGACATGCGGACTGGAGCATGATCAAGGCCGTGAAGGAATCCGTGGGGATCCCCGTTATCGGGAACGGTGATGTGCGCTCGGCCGGGGACGCGAAGCGCATGATGGACGAGACCGGCTGCGACGGCGTCATGATCGGACGGGCCGTCCAGGGAAATCCGTGGATATTCCGCGAGGCATTGCAGTATCTCCGGACAGGAGCAGTACCTCCGCCCCCGACGTTCGAGGAACGTGAAGCAGTGATGCAGGGTCACCTCGTCGACATGGTGAACCTGGCGGGAGAGAACATCGGCGTGCGCGAGATGCGCAAGCATCTCTGCTGGTACACAAAAGGGATTCCCGGCGGAGCTGAGTTCCGGGAGCGGGTGAACCATCTCGTATCGGCCGGCGACGTCAGGCACGAGGTCGTCCGGTATTTCGAGGGCCTGCGCTTCGTACCGGTCTGAAAAAAGGGAAGGATGACGCCCCGGCTTTTTGTACGCGTTCTCTGCCATGCTGAGCGATCTGTTCTTACACCTGACCACCCGCTGTTCTCCCCTTGTCCGCAAGCTCGGCTATCTCAATGAAGCCATCGAGATGCGCCGCAGGCATCGTCTCCATCGGGGTTCCTGGCAGCCCCATCTCGACAACACCCGCCGATTTGTCCTGAATGCAGCCGAACAATGCCGGGACAGAAGTACCGTCGTTGTCCTCGGCTCAGGGCTGCTGCTCGATGTTCCCCTTCCTGAGGTCTCGGCGATGTTCCGGGATGTCGTCCTGATGGACGTCGTCTGCCTGCCCGAGGTCCGCAGACGGATCCACGCATACAGAAACGTACGGTTCATCGAACATGATGTCACGGGCATTGCCGAAAACCTCTTCGGCAACAAGCTTCGCGGCGTCCCTGAACTTCCCGATGCAAGGCCTCTTGCATCGACGGTCTCCGACCATGCCGGTTTCGTCGTCTCCCTGAACATCCTTTCTCAGCTCACGATCATCCCCCGTGCCTTCGCGGCAAGGCATTTGCGCGGCTTCTCCCCCTACGAGCTCGATGATTGGTGCGCACGGACCGTGGAAGCGCATTATGCATCGTTACGCTCTATGCGCTGTGATGTCTGTCTCATTGCAGATTATGACTGTGTGAGGCGGGACAGGGCGGGAGAGGTCGTCAGTGCCGGGTCAACCATTTACGGCCTCAAGCTGCCGAAACCCGAAGCTTCCTGGACGTGGAGCATTGCACCGATACGGGAACGCTCCCATTTCCTGTCAAAGGAGCTTCTCGTTGGTGCGTGGCACTTGAGACATGACCGGCCCTGATGCACTCTCGGGGGTTCTCGCATCGCCCTGCAAGATGCCAAAAGCGGCTACAGATGCACGGAGCCGTTCATATTCGTCATTATTGTGCGGCATTATTCTGACGCCAGATTATGCGCATGGGTGATACCATTATCAAAAAGAACGATTTATCGGAATTATTGCGACTATAGTAGCAGCGCGCATCCCTCGCGTTCAATCTACTCACTGTTCGAAATGCCGCCAGCAGCACAGACGTCCTCACCCGCTATGATTCCTTCTTCGAAAGATACTTCCTCTTCGAATATTCAAGAAGAAAAATTTCGCGTGCTATAATTAAACTAAGTTTACCGGAGGCAAACATGACCGACATCATCTTGGGCATCGGTGTTGGCACGTTCATCATTTATACGGTCTTTCACATCATGTATATCCTGAGCATCAGGAAGACGAGTGAACGCATGGCGGCCTTTTTCATAAACTCGGAGGCCGATATGAGCACAGCGCTATCCGAGCTCAGGGGCACGCTCGAGAACCTGGAGAAGATCACCGGTGACGTGAGCGAGGTAACGCGGGATGTCAGGGAGATTTCCGACTCCGTGGCAGTCGTGAAGAAAACCGTGCGGGCCTTATACCATTCCGTAAAGGAGGGAGTCGGTTCTGCTGCCGAGGCGAACATCGCCGGATTAAAGGCCGGTCTGAGGACGGGGGTTGTCACCCTGGTTAAAAATCTGCAAGAAGGAAGGAGTGATGGTCATGGGAGAAAAAATTGAGAAAAGAGGGGGTTCGTTCCTGGTACCATTCCTGGCGGGCAGCCTCGTAGGGGCAGGGGTCGCGCTTCTGCTGGCGCCGAAATCGGGAAGGGAACTGAGGAAGGACATCACGGACATTGCGGCGAGCACCCGTGACAAGGTCGTCGAGACCGTTGAGAAGGGCAGGGAGCTGTATGTAGAGGGCACTACGGCTGTCAAGAATGCCATTGATGCCGGTAAAACAGCGTATCTTGAGGAGATAGATAAACGTCGGCAGGCTGCCTGAGCAACATGAGAAGCGCGCTCAAAAACGGGGAACGCGCTTCTCTCTTTTGCCCCGCGGGTTAAATTTCCCTATCGGGCGACGCTTGTTGTCCGCCTCGCTATCCTTTCGCCGCATCCAGCTCCCCCCACCGTTTATACGCACCGGCAAGTTCTTTCTCCAGGACCTCAAGCCTCGCCTTGTATTCGGAAACCTTGTCCCCGCTCTCACGATAGAAGTTCGGGTCCGCCATTGATGCAAGGATCTGTTGCTGTTCCGCTTCAAGCGCTTCGATCTTCTGCGGCAGGGTTTCGAATTCCTTCTGCTCCTTAAAGGTAAGCTTGCGCGGCTTTTCTTTCTGCGGGCGCAGCTCTTTTTTCTCTTCTTTCCTGACCGGGGCCTCTTCCTTTCTCCCGCGTTGCCGCAGCCAGTCGTCGTATCCGCCGACATACTCCTTCACCCGGCCTTCGCCCTCGAATACGATCGAACTGGTGACCACATTATTCAGGAAGGTACGGTCGTGGCTGACCAGCAGGACCGTGCCGGGATATTCCATCAAGAGCTCTTCGAGCAGGTCGAGCGTCTCTATGTCGAGGTCGTTCGTGGGTTCGTCCAGAACGAGCACGTTCGACGGTTTGGCGAAGAGCCGGGCGAGCAGCAGCCTGTTGCGTTCGCCGCCGGACAGGACCTTCACCGGGTTGCGCGCGCGCTCGGGCGAGAACAGAAAGTCCTGCAGATACCCGATCACGTGGCGCCTGTTCCCATTTATGGTCACATAATCGCTGTCGTTCGCGACGTTGTCCTGCACCGTCTTCTCATCATTGAGCTGCTCGCGGTGCTGGTCGAGATAAGCGACTTCGAGATTCGTTCCGTGTTTCACCCTGCCCCCCTGCGGTTTCAGTTCCCCCAGCAGCACTTTCAGCAGGGTCGTCTTGCCCGATCCGTTCGGTCCGATGATGCCGACCTTATCGCCCCGGATAATGGTCGTTGAGAAATCGCGAATAACGGGGCGGCCGCCATAAGCGTGGTTCACCTTCGACGCCTCGATCACGAGCTTGCCGGTCCGCTCCGCCTCCTGCGTCTGCATGCGTACGGTTCCCGTCACTTCGCGCCGCTCGCTCCGTATCCTGCGCAGTTCCTTCAGGGCCCGCACCCTGCCTTCGTTCCGGGTCCGGCGTGCCTTGACGCCCTGCCTGATCCAGACCTCTTCCGCGGCAAGCTTCTTGTCGAACTTGGCGCTCTCCACGGCCTCGGCGTCGAGTGACGCCTGCTTCAGCTCGAGGTAGGCCTGATAACTTCCGGGCCAGCTCGTCAATCTTCCCCGGTCGAGATCAACGATCCGGGTCGCGAGCTTCTGCAGCAGCGCCCGGTCGTGGGTCACGAAGAGCAGGGTCCCGCCGAAGGAGAGCAGAAACTCTTCGAGCCAGGCGATGGAATCGATGTCGAGATGGTTCGTGGGCTCGTCAAGGAGCAAGAGGTCCGGTCCTCCCGCCAGTGCCCTGGCGAGCAATACCCGGCGCTTGAGACCGCCCGAAAGCTCGGAAAACTCCGCGTCCCCCGGGAGCTGCAGCCGGGTCAGGATCTCCTCGACCCGCTGCTGCATCTGCCACCCCCCGGCTGACTCAAACTTGTGCTGGACGTCCTCGAGTTCGGCCATAAGCTGCTCGCTGTGGTCATGGGCCAGCCTTGCGCTCACGTGGTGATACGCCGCCAGCAGTTTCCCCTCTTCGCCGAAGGCGCTCGATACGACATCGAATACGCTCCCGAAAAGCGCGTGGGGCACCTCCTGCGTCAGGAGCGTGATCCGCACGCCCTGCTGGTACACGATCCTGCCGCCGTCCGGCTTCACTTCGCCCGTGATCAACCGCATGATCGTTGACTTGCCGGTCCCGTTCCTGCCCACGAGGCAGACCCGTTCACCGCGGTCGATCGAAAGATCGACGCCTTCGAGCAGCAAGGGTCCGCCAAAGCTGACCTTGATATCCTGTAAATTGACAAGTGCCATGTCTGGTGCGTTCAGGGCCCGGAGCGTTTACTCCGTCCCTCGTCCTCCATTCCATCCGGCATCAGGGAAATCGTACTGTACCGTGAGCAGACATGATTTGCAATCGAAATATGGTCCCCGGACGGCTTCAAAACGATCCAGGTTCAGGAGCCAGTTCAGGAACTGCGGGATTTATGGTATAGTACACGAACGATTTTAATGGCAGGTTCTTGCCGGAGGAATGAAAGCACGGGGGCTTACGCGGCGAACGCATGGTCCCGGCGGGTGTATCAGCCACACCCTTGCGGATCAGGGTGGCTGATCATGACCCGCAGACGGTATTCCCCGTGGTGCCGGAGATCAGTCCCAAAGATTTCCCCTGATCTGATGAACGATGAACGAAGAAGAGATCCTTGACAATTTGAAGATGATCTGCCGGTGCAAGGCCATCAGGAAGAAGGTGTTCCTCAAGCACCTCCAGGCCGGCGCTTCGACCGTGGCTGCGCTCCAAAAAGCCACAGGAGCCGGCACCGGCTCCTGTAAGGGAAAAGAATGCATACCGCGGATTGTTGAGCTGCTGCACGAGAGAAAGCAGCGAAAATAGCGGTCAAGCTGTCTGGCCCCGGTACCGGCCCCGCATGACGAGGGGAGAAGAGACCGTCTTCCTATTTCGCAAGCGGATACCCGGCCGCCTTCCAGGCCTTGAGCCCTCCCGCCATGTTCACCGCGTTCACATAGCCCAGGTCATTCAACGTTTTCGTGGCCAGCGGCCCGCGCAGATCGAGGCCGCAGTAGACGACGATGCGCGCCGTCTTGTCCGGGATCGTTGACCCGACCTTGAACTCGAGCATGCCCCTTGAGATATTCATGGCGCCGGGGATCTTCCCTTCCTCGAGCTCATTTTTGTCGCGCACGTCCAGGATGATCACGCTGTCCTTCGCATCGACCATCTTCCTGACGTCGTCGATGGACACCTCTCTGATCGTCGCCTTCGCATCCTTCACCATCTGGTCCGGCGTTTTCTCCGCTGCCACTGCATGCATACCGGCGCCGCCCAGGAAGAACACCAGGGCAACAAATAGCGAACCTCTCTTCATGGCACCCTCCTTTCTTCTCTTCTCCATTGTAGCACAAGGGGGAGCGCCGCGAGGCTTCGACCTCAGCCGGTATGCTATACTATGCTCATGAAACCCCTTTTGACCCTGTTGCTGTTTCTCATGCCGGTCCTTGCCGCAGCCCAGCCCGCCATCGAATTCACGGCGGAACGCCACGACTTCGGGACTGTCATGAAGGGTCCCACGCTGGAACACGCCTTCGAGTTCAGAAATGCCGGAACCGAGGATTTGATCATCAGGGAAGTGAACACGACCTGAGGCTGCGGCGCAGTGACGGCTGGTCCGAGCCGTCTGAAGCCGGGGGAAAAGGGATCGATCATCACGCGCGTCGAAACTCTTTCGAAGAGCAATCCCCTGGAGGAAACCGTTGAAGTCATGAGCAACGACCCGAAACGGCCAAGGGTGGTTCTGACCGTGCGTGCGAACCTTGTGGATATTCTGGTCCCTTCACCGGACCAGAACCTCCCGTTCAAATAGCTCAGGAACGGATCAGGTCTCCTGCCGGATGCGGGCGGGCAGTGCGTGATATCCGCCCGATGTACACCGCATGGCGCAGACCTCCGCGTCCGGGCCTCTCCCGGTCAACAGAAAAACCCGCACTCTGCAGACGTCGTTCAAAGGCCGCATCTCCCTGCTCACACCAGACAGCGAACACCCCTCCCGTTGAAAGAGCATCCGCCGTTGCCTCCAGCGCCCCGGACCCGTAGAAGCGGTCATTGACCGGATCTGTCTTCGCATGGGGCCCTTCGTACAGATCGATGAGGATGGCGCCGAACTTTTCCGCATGGGGTTGAGCTGCCTGCGTAATCACCCGGGAAACGTCCTCTAGCAGGATCATCACGCGGGTGTCGTGAACGGCGTTTTTCGTCAGTCCCGAAAGCGGGCCCTGGCACCACCGCAGGATGATGGGGTTCAGTTCTGCGACAACCACGCGTGAGGCAGGAGGCAGGACATCGAGCGCCGCGCGCAGAGTGAGGCCCATGCCGAGACCGCCGATGAGCACGCGCGGTCGGGGCATTCCCGCGGCAAGCCCGGCAACCCGGCCAAGCGCAAGCTCCGACCGGCTGGCGCTGCTGTTCATGAGCACCCGTCCGTTGATCAGGATCAGGAAATCGCCTTCTCCGCGCTGCCGAAGCTCAAGAACGCCGTCGGGTGTATCCGCCTTGTCTATGGTATGCCAGGGCTTGGCCATGGTGTCGGAAAAGGACAGCCTTCAATACTCAACGTTCGAAGCAAACCTCAAAAGCCAGCCACCGATGTTCTTCAGCCAGGAATGGGAGCTTTCGGGGACTCCGGGATTGTAACAGGTTAACCTGCTTGCCGGCTGCGCATCAGTCGAATGGTGCGGGCCTGCGCTTCTTCTTTACGTCTGCCCTTCTCTTCTTGCTCTCGATCCGTTTTTCCCTCGACGCCTTCGAAGGCCTTGTCTTTTTCCTCGGCGTGGGCCTGCGCGCTGCCTCTCGGACCAGTTCGATGAGTCGCAGGAGCGCATCCTCGCGGTTTCGCTCCTGCGTGCGATGCCGGCGCGCTTCGAGGATGAGGATTCCGTCCTGCGTGATGCGCCGGCCCGCGAGCCGGACCAGGCGGTTGCGCACATCTCCGGGAAGGGAGGGCGAATTCCCGATGTCGAACCTGAGCTGGACCGCACTCGAGACCTTGTTCACGTTCTGACCGCCCGGACCCGAGGCCCGGACAAAGTGAAGCTCGATCTCTTTTTCGTCCAGTGCGATATTTCTGGTGACAGCGATCACGACGGTACTTTACCCGATGAGGAGCCAATGCACAAGAAAAACCGGCGCCACAGGGCCGGCAGGGTGTCACCACAGCCGCGCGAGCAGGGCGGGCACCGCGGCCTCGACGTTCAGGATGCGTTCGCCGCAATGAACAGGAGAGAACCCAGCGGATTCGAGTTTCTCGATCTCGTAGGGAATGAAGCCGCCTTCAGGCCCGACGGCCAGGGTGACGGGGCCCTGCGCACCGCGTGGACAGGGCGAGGAAGCTCCGGGATGGGCGACCAATGTCAGCGTGTCCTTGCTGAGGCGGGGCAGTTCATCTTCCACGAACAGTTTGAACAGGGGCTGGACCAACACTTCAGGCATCATCGTGTCCCGGGACTGCTCGAGACCCGTGATCAACTCCTGCCGCAGACTCCCGGGACCGAGCACCGGGCTCGACCAGTAGCTTCTCTCGACCCGGTAGGCGTTCAAGAGCACGATGCGTTTCACACCCATTGCCGTCACGGACCGGAGTACCCTTCGAAGAACTTTCGGCCTGGGCAGGGCGAGGATGAGCGTTGCAGGAAGCGGGTCAGGCGGTTTTTGCTCGAGCCTGACCTCCATCTCGAGACTGCCACGGTCGAGCAGAATGACCCTTCCGGTCCCTATTAGGTCATCGGCCAGACCCACACAGAGCTCGTCGCCCACGCGCGCCCGGTGCACTTCGAGGACGTGCTTCAGCCTCCGGCCCTCGAGCCGCACGCGGGATGTGCCGTCCACGAAATCTTCTTTGAACAGCAGGATAAGATTCATCAGTTCAGCTCCGGAAGCCCCGGTTTGTCGCGAATGCGCACGGACGAGCAGGGGGCAATACATCCCTCTTCCTGCTAATCCCGTACACCTGCAATCAGCACAGTTGCTCTATCCGAGTACCTCGTATCGGACCGCGATGATCGTGAAGACTGCCTCGCCCTTGGGGCGTTTTACCACCACCTCGTCGCCCTCGCCCTTTTTCATGAGGGCCCTCGCCATGGGGGAGTCCATGCTGATAAGCCCCTTCGAATGGTCGAACTCGTCGGGACCGACGATCCGGTATTCCGACACGTTCCCCCCCCCGTCCTCGAGCCGCACCCAGGCTCCGAAGAAGACCTTCGATGGATCGGCCGGCCTGCCCGAAACGACCATGATGTGTTCGAGCCGATCCTTGAGGTGTTGGAGCCTGGCGTCGATCTCGCGCAGCTGCTTCTTCCGGTAGATGTACTCGGCGTTCTCGGAGCGGTCTCCCTCCGCAGCCGCGGCAGCCAGCGCCGCGGTCACCTCGGGCCGCTTTTCGCGCCAGAGAAATTCGAACTCGTCAGCCAGGCGCTTCTTCCCTTCCGGCGTGATGTATTTCGATCCGGGTTGTTGTGGCGGACGGTATCTGCTCATGGGTGAACTATAGAAAAAATGCGGGAGAAAAGCAAGCGCGGTCCGCGTCCGGGAGAGAACGAGGACAGGGGAGAATATTATTGCAAATGCTTGTGGATGATGACCTCGGTCAGCTGCTCGACCTTGAACCGCGTCCCTTCGTTGCGCAGCCGTTCGAAGCTCACGATGGCGCCCCGGCTCAGCTTCTCGAAGTGGACGTTCAGCGGGGAGCGGTCCTTGTCAAGCCGGGTGACAAGCTTGCGCCCTTCCAGGCCGCAGAGGTAGAATTCGATCTTGCCCTTCGTGATCAGAGGCTCGCTCACGACACGGTACGCGTCGGGGCCGAACATGTCGGACAGGGAGCGGCTGTCCTTCCGCAGAACGAGATAGGAGAACTTGAGGGAATCCTTCCGCAGACCCGCCAGCTTGTCGATCTGCTTGATGAGCTGCGGGGGGTCCCAGGGAATGTCCTCGTGGCACCAGTCGCGCGGGTTTTCGCAGGCGGGACATTTCGTGCCGATGAGGCACGGGGAGAAAACGAAGAAGCCCTGCTGCAGGAGGCCATCCCTGACCTCGAGCAGGTCACGCGAGGTTTCCCGGAGGGCGGGCTCGATGATGATGCAGCTCCCTCCCTCGGCGAGGCTCTTGCTCAGCGCCGTATTGACAATGTCGATCCGCCGGGCGGTGCGGTCCTCGTCGAAGGGGAACAGCTCGTTCAAGACGTTCGAGAAGATGACGAGGTCGAAGGGCTCTTCCGCGGCGAACTCCGCGCTCTCGATGTCTCCCCGGATCGTCTTGAGCGAGGCATCGAGCTTCTTGTTCGTCCGGTACGAATTGAACAGGTCCTCGGCGATGCGGAGGTTCTCCGCCACGCGGTCCACGGCCACGCAGGTGATCGACGGCCGCTGCTGCCGCTGCGCGAAGAACGCGAGCAGCCCGAGCAGGGCCGTTCCGGGTCCGGCCCCCAGATCGAGGACCCTCAGCCTCGGCCGGGACAGCAGCCACTCGGGATGGAGCGAAAGGTCCGTCAGTGCCAGGTGGACCTTCTTCATATTCGCGGGAAGATAGTAGCGGAGGTAGGCAGTGCGGAGCTGCGGATCCTTCAGGTAGGCGGCGGGCAGGCTCTCCCGGTCCGACGTGAGCAGTTTTGAAAGCTGCTTCACGCTTTCTGCAAGAGACAGTATCTGCGGGTCAGGCTTTTCCATTGGGATCAATCATACAACAGAACCGCGGAAAAATAAAGAGCAACGACAACGACTGTATCACGCTCCGCGGGCAACAATAAAAATTGACAAAACCGCTCTATCCGTTACAATACGGTGTCCCGTTCTGCGGCACCAGGGCCCGTCATGGCGCCGTCGCACGCAAAGGGAATCCCGCATGAGCCTGGCCTTCAGAAAAAAACTGGCGCTCCTTTTAGTCTTGGGACTGCTGGTCGTCGGATCCATCGGTTATATTCTGTACACCCACAACCCGCTCCGTGCCGGCCCGCCAGGAGCCAACGCCCAGGATCTCAAGATGCTGAGAACGATCGGCCTCCTTCGCTCCGCTCTGCAGGAAATCGAGGCAGCCGAATTGGGCTACGCCCTGTCCGGGGAGCAGACGTACTTCATCGAGTTCGGCACCGCTTCGGGCGACCTGATGCGGCATCTCAGCGAACTCAAGGCCCTCTGCCGGGACTCGGTCGACAGCCTTCGCGTGATCGAGGCCGTCTCCCTCCTGGTGGACCAGCGGCTCCGGCTGGCGGAACAGGTCGTATCCGCGCGCTCCCGGGAAGGCCGGAACGCGGCCGCGACCCTGATCAAGGCCGGTGAAGAAAAACGGCTTGCCGGTCAGGTCGGCAGGGAACTTTCAGGCCTCGAGCAGAATGGCGTCCGGGCAAGCCTCGACCAGGACCGCATGCTCGAGCAGGGCGTCCAGCGCAACATCTCCCTGGTCGCTGCCGCCTACGGGGCCGCGCTGCTCATCGTCGTCCTGTCCCTCCTGTTTATCGGATGGGAATATAAAAGCTCCCGCCAGGCGCGCCTGGAACTGCAGGATCTCAAGGAGCAGTTCCGTATCCTTTTTGAGGGGCAGAAGGACATGGCACAGTTCCTGGTTGCCGCAAACGGCACCATATCATCGTGGAACCCGGCCGCAGAGCGCCTGCTCGGGTTCTCTGAACGGGACATTGTCGGAAGGCGCTATGAACTCTGCTTCCTGGACGAGGACGTAAAGCTCGGACGTCCCGGTCACGGCCTCAGAACCGCGGAGACGGAGGGCCGGTTCGAGCAGGCAGGCCCCCGCAGGCGCAAGGATGGCTCAGCGTTCCAGGCCCAGAGCATGATCACCGCGCTGCGGAGGGAAGATGGTCGGCTCCGGGGCTATGCGGTCTCCGTACGGGACGTGACGGAGCAGAAAATGACCGGGGACCTGCTGAAGAAGCTGTCGTTGACCGTGGAGCAGGCGGGGAACCTCGTGGTGATCACGGACCGCTCCGGGAGAGTGGAGTTCGTCAACAGGGCCGTCGAAGACGTGACGGGGTTCACGCGGGACGAGTTCATTGCCGGGGGCATGGGACTGCTCCTGATGGACCAGCATGATGGCCGGCGCTACCGTGAAATGTGGGATACCGCGCTCGCGGGCAGGACCTTCCATGCCGAAATGACCGCGGTCCGCAAGAACGGTGAATTAATATTCCTCGACCAGGCCGCCGCCCCTATCACGGACCTTTCGGGAAGCGTGACCCATGTGGTCTTCACGGGAAGCGATCTCACCCCGGTCAAGCATATGCGGGACAAGCTCGACTACCTTGCTTCCTATGACACGCTGACGGGGCTGCCGAACCGCGACCTCTTCACCGACCGCCTGAACCGGGAACTGATGAGCGATGCCGCGGTCCGGAGAACCCTGGCGGTGCTGATGATCGATATCGACCGCTTCAAATACCTGAACGAGATCTACGGCGTCGAGGCGGCGAACAGCGTGCTCAAGCAGGTTGCGGAAAGCCTGTCGGTCTCCGTGAACAAGGGCGACATCGTGGGACGCCTCGGCAGCGACGAGTTCGGCATCGTCCTGCACGACGTGGCCAAGCCTGCCGACGCAATCCTGTTCGTCAAGATGATCATGAAGAACGTCCCCCAGATCGTCATGTCCGGGGGAAAGGAGATCGCCGTGACCCTTGCCGTGGGCATCTCCGTTTGCCCGTCCGACGGGAACAATGCCCTCGCGCTCATGAAGAACGCCGACGCGGCGCTGGCCAAGGCAAAGGCCCTCGGCCGGAACCGCTACCACTTCTATACCCCCGGCATGAACGAGGGCATGACGGAGCTCGTGTTCATGGAGCGCCGCCTCACCGACGCGCTGCAGAACAAGGAGTACGTCCTGGCCTATCAGCCCTACTATCACCTCAGCACGCGGAACGTAGCGGGAGCGGAAGCGCTGCTCAGATGGAACAACGAGGAATTCGGAAGGGTGTCACCGGCGAAGTTCATCCCCATGCTCGAGGAGACCGGAATGATCAACGAGGTGGGGGCCTGGGTGCTCAGGACCGCATGCCGGCAGATCCGGGAATGGTCGAATGGGAAGTCGCACCTGCCGGTGGCGGTGAACCTTTCACCGGCCCAGTTCCGGTACGACTACCTGGCGGAGACCGTGGAGAATGCGGTCCGCGAGCACGGGATCGACCCCCACAGGCTCACGCTGGAGGTCACCGAAAGCACCTTCATGAGGGACCAGGACTTCGCCGTGGCGGTGCTCAAGCGGCTGAAGGGCATCGGGGTCTCCATCTCCATCGATGACTTCGGCACCGGCTATTCATCGCTCAGCTATCTCAAGAAATTTCCCGTTGACGCGATCAAGATCGACCAGTCCTTCGTCCGCGACGTGGCCGTGGACCCGGACACTACCTCCCTCGTCTCGGCCATCATATCCATGGCGCACAGCCTGAACCTGAAGACCATCGCCGAGGGCATCGAGTCCGAAGAGCAGTGGAAAATACTACGCCTGCTCAAATGCGACATGGGCCAGGGCTTCTACTTCAGCCTCGCGGTCCTTCCCCGGGAGTTCGAACAGCTGATGGGCTAAAGGGACAATGTGGCGCGAAGGGCGGACGAAGTGTCGCCGCCCTTGGGGGGCGGCGGGAAGGGCTTACCAGTCAAGCCAAAGCTCATACGATGACGCATCCCTGAATCTGTGCAGCCGGGAACACCCGGAAAGAACACTCCTCAGCGTACTACCTCCGCTGTTCTTCCGGAACCGGCGTTCCGCCACTGTCCTGCTGCTGTTCCTGCCTCATGGCCACTACTTTTTTCAGCTCCAATATTCTTTGCCGTATCCGGTCCAGTTCCTCCAGACCAAGTTCCTCCACAAAGGGCCGCATGGCTATCATGATGTTTTCCGCATTGATCTCGCCGGGAATGTTTTTCAGGATGAGCGTAACGATTTCCTTTACCCGCTTCTTATGGACTTCCGATGAGCGTATCGATCCGTGGGAATAAATGTAGTCTTTGAACGCCTGGTTCTCTGAGACCCCGCGTATCTCGATTCCCTCCAGGATCTTCCTGATATCGACGGATTGCTGTTTCCCCATTGTTTGTACGAGTTCAAGCGTCTTGTCCCGGTCCCCGCTGGCGAGATGATCGTAGAGCGTCACGCCTGCCTGCTCCAGTCGTATCAATTCATAGAGGCTGTCCCGGTACGCCGGCTCGATAATGCCGGTGTGTTCAAAATAGTCCAGGTTTTTTCTTATCTCGGGGAGCGGCTTCTTGGCCGTCAGCATGTCCACCAGGATCGCTCGTGTTTGCTTCTTGAACAGACTGTCATAGGGCAGCAATCCCTCCTCGATCCGGCTTCTTTCATCGATCACGCCGTCGATAGCCTTCGCCATGACTTCCAGGTCGGCGACGGTCCTGTTCATCAGCTCTTCCGGGTACGTGGTTAACACGGCAAGACCCTGAAAGAACTCCTCTCTCCAGTTCCTTTGCGAATCCTCCTCCCGCGTTCTGTTGAACCTGCTGTACCGCACCCTGAAGTCGTCCGGTTTGTCTTTGCTTTTCGCAACAACAAATTTGTATTCGATCCTGTCCTGTTCCGTTACGGCCTGCAGTTTTTCCCTGCCGATCAATAAGAGTTCTTCACCGGTCGCTTTGTTCTTACAGTAGAGGCTTGCGAATTCCTCCGCATCCACCCAGAGGTCGGGATTATCGCAGATCCCGGGCTCGAATCCCCTGTCCATGAGTGCCGAGATAGTCTTCATGCCGCGCAGGGGGAAGAGAATATCGCCGCTGCGGGCGCTCTCGATCCTCTTGAGCACCGATTCAATGCTGTTTTCCCGCTCCAGCCTTTTCTTCTCGGCCTCTCTGCGCTGCCGCAGATTCAACTGGTCCTTCCGGTAAATGTCCAGCGCCGTCTTGTACTCCTTCTCGATCCCCAGTTTATTGATCAACACAGGCACGGGAAGTACGGCGAGACGTCTTCGCAACAGCTGGTACTCCTGCTGCTCGATCGAATGCAGGGCTATCTCTCCGTTCATCTCACGAAAAATCTCGAAGGCCGAGGTTGCCCTGAATTGAATGATGTCCTTTTTCTTCCCGCCTTCAGCGTACCATCCGTAGAGCAGGCCGTTCTGCCGGCCCGTTCTCCCGATCATGCCTTCCGTGATCTCGCATAAAACGCGGCAAAGGTTCAGCGGGCTGCCGATAACGCCCCTATAGCCGGGCCTCATGTGCTTCAGCAATATGTCTATGGGATCGCGCGCCGGACTCCCGGGCGACGCATCTGAGAATGGCTTGGTGTTTGCTTGGTTCGATTCCATCATGGGTGTCAACCGCGTTCTCCTTGTTCCGGTATGATGTATACACGCGGCAGAAGCCGCGAGGGCGCTACCGTTTGTTCCTGCAGGCGGAGTCAACCCTTCCTGCAATGCCTGAATATCCGTTCAACCTGTTCGCAAAAAAGAGATCCGGGGCCGTTCCGACCATCCCCGGAGCATCAATTGCCGCTACTCTCCTCCCACGCCGATGGATTTTCCCTCTTCCATCCGCTCCCTGCGCTTTGCCGCCTCAGCGCGGGCCATGAGATCGTTCCGGCGCTCCATCGCCCGTTCCGCTGCGGCCTCGTCATGCTTCATCCCGTACAAGGCCTGCAGGGCATCATAGTAGCGGACCTCCTTGAGATAGCTGGCGGACCGCCGCACGCCGCCCTGGCTGCTCCCGCCCTCTTCGTCGGCGATCAACTTCTGGAGCACGGCGATGGCTGCGTCCGGCTTGTCCTCGCTCTTGTAGGCCATGGCCAGCCGGTAGTCCAGGACCTGGAGTTTGTCCTGGAACTCGATCGCATACACGGGGTCCTTCTCGACGCGGCTTTTGTCGAACGACGCTGCGATTCGTTTCTTCTCCCGCGCGATGATCGAGCTTTCCGGAGCGCTTGCCTGCTGGACAATATAGAATCCAGCCGCCAGCGCAACGGCTGCCGTGAACAGCGCTACCAGACGCATGTTGATCTTCATCTCCCCCCCTGAGAACAGGAACTCTCTCCCGGGGAAAAGATAGTATAAGCGGCCTGAAAAGGCAAGATGAAAACGATGAGCGTCCACGAGGGAGCGAACACGGCTCGTCCGGCCGCGGCGGTCACGCCGGAAGCCGGATCATTTGCCTATGCTCACGGGCTCGAGCAGGGCTTTCCGGAGGGTCGTGCTCGTCGTGAAGCGTTCTTTGAACTCCTGCTCCGCCCCCCGGTAGTCGTCGCGGATTGCCATCAGGACGAGATCATCGTGTTCGTCCCGGGAGAACTGGATCGTGCCGACATACACAGCCTCATCATCGCTGCTTATTTCGACCCGGGAGAGTCCGGGATAGACATGGGAAACGATGCTGTACGGAGGGTCGAACTCGGTGTAGAACAGGACGCCGCTGACATAGATCGTCGTGCCCTTGTTCACCTCGATATAGAATGTCTCATCGGGGGTAACCTCGTATGATCCTTCGTAGGCGTCGGGCCGCGACGTCCGGAAATCCCTGAATTGTGCTGCACAGTACAGGAGGAGTTTGTTTCGAAAACGCTCGCCGAGGGATGTTTTCAACATTTGCTCCCTGGGCTGAAGCGGCGGTGAAATGGCAACCTTGCCCACCAGCAGGACCTTTTGATCCGGCATATCGATGAAGCGTCGCACCTGCCCCTGGGGCATGGTCATGCATGAGGCGAGCAGCATCGCGGCGATGAAGGCACTAATCCTCCCGCGGCGCCGCTTGACGGGCTGAGCAAGCATGTCTTCTTGTCGGATTTTATAGGAAATTTCTTTAATCCGATCGGGGCTGGGTTCCGCTCACCATAGCCAGAAAGGGTCAATGCCATGCCCCGGATGGAGGATGATCAAGACTGACGTTTCACGTTTATTATGGCTTCAGTCCGTCCCCGTCTGCGCGGGCGTGTATCGTTTCCGACACGTTTATGTCACCTGAAAAAAGATGCGAAGCTTTTAGAACTTGCGTATACCAGGAATACGGGGCATACAAAAAATACTTGCCAAAAATAACTATTTTTTGTAAAATAGGAGCCTCTTTACTGTGACAGGATGAGAACATGCACCATATTTTCCGAAATATTCTATATTCCATTTCCTTTCTAGGCCTTTTCCCCCTGCTAACCTCGTGTCAGACCCTGGCCCCGGAAAGACCGCTTACTCTGCCGCGCGCTGATGCCGGGATCAGGTTCCTCCTGACCTTCGACGACGGTCCGGCTGCCTCGACTACTCCCTGCCCGACGGTTAGCGTGCTCGACAGCCTCAGATCCAACGCGGTGCAGCGCAATGTCAAAGCCATCTTCTTCGTCCAGACCAGGGAGCCGAAGCATGGCGGGGCAGAGGCGGGCAAGGCGCTCATGAAGCGCGAACATGCCGAGGGCCATGTGCTCGCCCTGCACAGCGGATCTGTTCGCGGCCACATCAACCATACCTTGATGGCGCCCGAAGAGCTCCAGCAGTCGCTCACGGACGGCATGGACGACATCGCCCGGATCACGGGCAGCCTTCCCCTCTTTGTCCGGCCCACCTTCTGGCGTTACAACGCCAAGACCCTCGGGCGGTACGAGAACAATGGGCTGTACATGGTCCTTTCCGACATTAAGGCCTACGACGGGAGCGGCGGCTTCTTTCAGTTCAGCAATGTTCTAAGCAGCCAGCGTCACGGGAGCATGCTGTCCGAACTCCAGCGTGTGCGCGGCAGGATAGGACGCGGCGAATTGCCGGTCGTGAACGGCGTGATCCCCGTCATCGTGACATTCCACGATACGAATTCGCATACCGCGCAGCACATCGCAGAATACATGCAGATCCTCGTCGAGGAAGCGAGGCGGGCCGGCCTCCGGGTGAACGACAAGCCATACTACGACAGCGCGGAAGAGATCCGGACGGCTGCCCTGGACCGCGCGGAGCACCGCGTTATCCTCGAGACGCGGCTCCCGGCAAGGCTTGCGCGGTTCTTCAAGGGAACCTGACGGGCGAGAGCTGCACCCCGCCGCAGATCCTTCAGAAACGGGTCGACAGTTGCCGCCTCCCCCTTCGGCCGTGCGGGCCGACGGCGCAGAGGCCCCGCCGTAAAGAACTTCGCCAAACCCCTACGCATCGCAAGGACCCTCCCACCGCCCACCATGAACTGTGCATCAGCCGCCATGATTTCTTTTTTATTTGCTTTCCCGGCGTCCTCTGGGGTAAAAGAGTACACCGGCATGAATGCTGACCTCAAACTCATCACCGTATCGCTCCGCGATTTCGCATTGCCCTGCCCGCGCATTGGCAGCATCGAGGCCCATTCCGGCTACGGGCGCGCAGCCGCTGAAGGACAGGACATCCACGTCCGGGTGCAAAGGAAACGGGCAAAATCCGATCCTTCCTATGAATCCGAAGTCCCCGTGTCGCATGAATTCCAGAGGGCCGGCTGCCGTTTCAGGATCGAGGGCAGGATGGACGGCATCTTCCGACGCAACCCGCCTGCCATCGAGGAGATCAAAACGGCCTTTGCGGTCAGCGACCTTTCATCCCGCCTGTCACGGGGTCCGCTGGGCCACCCCTACTGCCTGCAGCTCCTGACCTACGGCTACTTTTTCTGGCTCGAACACAACATCATTCCGTCGCTCTCGTTCCATCTCGTCTCGACCCGGAACGGGCGCTCCGAGGACCTCGAAGTCGCGCTCGAACTCCCCGCTTATGAGCAATGGTTGGACCTCCGTCTTGACGAACTCGTTCAGGAGGCAAAAAAAGCAGTGAAGC
>Ga0335079_10000766_pt1 | contig 36447 bp, 35 predicted proteins | sample Lox_Sample_33_FD_206719 | JGI IMG/M metagenome (GOLD analysis project Ga0335079, IMG submission 206719) | Soil microbial communities from Loxahatchee National Wildlife Refuge, Florida, United States - Lox_Sample_3.3 | ecosystem: Environmental > Terrestrial > Soil > Wetlands | place: USA...
AACATAAGTTGGCAAGACATCGAGAGGCAGTTTGCCGCCTGTGCCGCCGGGAAGGGCAGAAGCTGTTTTTAAAAGGGTTGCGGTGCTTTACCGAAAAGTGCGCGATTGAAAAGCGCAATTTCGTTCCGGGGCAGCACGGGCAGTCGCGGCGCCCAAAGGTTGCGGGCTACGGCTTGCAGCTGCGCGAGAAACAGAAAGTGAAGCGCACGTACGGCTTGCTGGAGCGGCAGTTCCGGTCGTATTTCGAGAAGGCCGTGCGGGCCAAGGGTCCGACGGGCGAGAACCTGATCATCACGCTGGAACGGCGTTTGGACAGCGCGCTGACTCGCGCCGGATTTGCGTCGTCGCACGCACAAGCGCGGCAGTTTATTTTGCACGGCCACGTGACGGTGAACGGCCGCAAGGTAAACATTCCGTCCTATCTCGTCACGGTGGGCGAAGAGATCGCCATCAAGGACAAGATGAAGCAAAACGCGATGGTGATGGACGCGCGCAACGTGGCGCAGAGCCAGAATTCGGTGCCGTGGCTCGAAACCGACCGCGAGCAATTCCGCGCCAAAGTGGTGGCATTGCCGAAGCGCGAGGACGTAACCGCGACCGCCTTCAACGAGCAGCTCATCGTTGAGTTGTATTCGAAGTAAGAAGCGGTGCTGCTAGCTGGGGAAGAGAAAAGAAAGAAAGCTAAACGCAGAGGCACGGAGTACACAGAGAAGGATTAGAAAGCGGTCGTCCTCACAGGACGACCTTACACATAAACCGCGAGCGGCGCGCAGCGCCAAAGTTTTAGGGGCCGTGCAAGCCGGTCCCAGAAGGAAGGAACACGATGTGGAAGGGTTTTCAAAAACCGAAGCGCCTGGCAAGTGAACTCGAATCGCTCACCGAGAAGTACGGGCGATTTTCCGCGCAGCCGTTCGAACGCGGATGGGGCACCACGGTTGGAAATGCGTTGCGGCGCGCGCTGCTCAGCTCGATTGAAGGCGCCGCGATCACGGCCGTAAAAATCGAAGGAGTGCTGCACGAATTCTCCTCGATTCCCGGCGTGGTCGAGGATGCGACGGATATCATTCTCAATCTGAAGCAGGTGCCGATCAAGCTGAACACCGACTTGCCGAAGACCATTTTCGTCAACGTCGAGCATCCCGGCCCGGTCACTTCGGCGCAAATCGAAGAAGACGCGGACTTTGCGGTGCTGGACAAGAGTGTGTACATCGCCACCGTCAGCGAAGGCGGCAAGCTGCAAATCGAAATGCGCGTGAAGAACGGCCGCGGTTACGTGGCTGCCGACCGCAACTACGACGAAGACCTGCCCATCGGGTACATTCCGGTGGACTCGGTGCACTCGCCGGTGCGCAAGGTCAATTATTCGGTGGAAGCCGCGCGTCTCGGCCAGATGACCGACTACGAAAAGCTGATGATCGAAGTCTGGACCAACGGCGCCATCACGCCGCAAGACTCGATTGGTCTCGCTGCCAAGCTGGTGAAAGATCACATGAGCATCTTCATCAACTTTGAAGAGCCCACGGAGATGGCGGAGCTGCCGGCGGAAATCGCCAACGATCCGCGGCTGGAACATCTCGACCGCAGCGTGGAAGAGCTGGAGCTGTCGGTGCGTTCTTACAACTGCTTGAAGAACGCCAACATTCAGACGATCCGCGAACTCGTGCAGAAGAGCGAAAACGAAATGCTGAAGACCAAGAACTTCGGCCGCAAATCGCTGAACGAGATCAAAGATATACTGACCAAGATGGGCCTCAGCCTGGGCATGAAGTTTGATGAGCACGGCCGGATTATCTGGCCGCCGCTGCCGAGCCAGACCGCGCCGCCGGTGATTGAAGACACGCTGGGCGGGGGACTGTAAAGACAGTTGAACGTCGAAGGTTGAAAGTCGAAGGAAGAGAAAACCTTCGACTTTCGACTTGGTTGGAAAAGCTAAGAGCTGACCGCCCACGGCGAGAAGCAGATCCCTCCGCCGCAGGCCGCGAAGACGCGACCTGAGGGTCGGGATGACAGAATCGGCAGCAACATATTTTCCCGTTCGCTCTAAAGCGCGGCGGCTGCAATTTCGCAAGATAAGAAGGAACAACGATGCGGCATCTGAATGCACACAAAAAACTCGGACGCAACCCGGCGCATCGCCGCGCCACCTTGCGTAATCTCGTTACCAATCTCTTCGAACACGGGCGCATCACGACGACGCTGTCGCGCGCCAAGGCGGCGCGTCCCGTCGCCGAAAAGATCATCACGCTCGGCAAGCGCGATACGTTGCAGTCGCGTCGCCAGGCCGCGGCGTACATCATGACGCCGGACGTTACGAAGAAGCTGTTCAGCGAGATCGCGCCGAAGTTCGCCGATCGCGCCGGCGGCTACACCCGCATCGTCCACGCCGGAGTCCGCGTCGGCGATGGCGCCAAAGTGGCCATCCTCGAAATCGTCGGCTACGAACTGAAGAAAAAAGAAAAGAAAGAAAAAGCCAAGAAGGAAGAACCCGTCGAAGCCGCCAGCTGATACGCCTTCTTTCCAACAGGTTTCTCACCTCAAACAAAACGCCCGTCGCAGCATAGCTGCGCCGGGCGTTCTGCTTTTTAGTGGCCGAGTCTGCTTTCAAGCTTCCAAGAGTATGAGGAAATTGTACGCTCACCCGGCTTGCAGGGATCTTCTGTGTAGGGAGGCCAATTCAGCAAGGGTGTTGAATCCGGCTTTTGCGGCTGCATCTGTCAATAAGCTGAGAACTTCTCCGATGTCATTGAAGTAGACTTGGTCCCAGCCAGCAGCGTAAAGGTCCTGGTAGGCCCGACTATACTCTCTGCGCTCAGTAGCTCTTTGTGCTTGACCAGTCCAATACCGACGAACGGCTCTATTCTTGAGAGCGTCCAAATATTCACGGGCTTGTGAATCCAAACCTGAGTCAGCAAGCGCGGTCAATCTCTCGGCGGCAAACTTGCCCTCCAGCAAGGAATTTATTCGAGTCCAATTCGAAGTAAATGATGACGACGAGCCCAACTTCATCAGCCCTGCTCGGTATGCATCCTTTGCAGCGGAAATTCTTCCGTTGCGCTCGTTTGCCCAGCCAACGACTGCGTAAGGCCAAGCGAGGTCGTCCCGCAATTTGAGAACGGATTCCGCTTGCTCAGCAGCGAGTGTCCAGTTCTGAGAAATCAATTCGCCAGCTTTAATTTCTAAAGACTCACTGAGGGCTTTGAGTTTGTCCTCCGGAATGAGCGACGGATCGAATAACCACGTCCTGAATAGAGCCCATTCAACACCAGCCAGCCTCGACAAATTGCGGCCGCCCGTTGCGGCGCAGACTTCGTGTAAGCGACTTTGCAGAGCGCGTTTGCAGTTAGTCTCGGCGACAACAACAGGCGACAGAGGAGCCGAGTAGACTGCAGATGCGTCGAAATTTACTCGATTCGCAGACAGGGCTTCTTGAATTGAGTATCCGCAATGAGTCCAGTCCGAGCCTTCGTGGTGCCATTCGACCAGCTCCAAGACGCTTCCGTCACCCTGGAATCTCATGCAGAGGCAATCACCCATACCATTTCCTAAGAGCGGCAGCGAATCGGGAAGCATCAGGCCACCCCAAATGTGCTTGCCATGGGCAACTTCGGAAGGACTAAATGCCTCGTTGTAGAGCGTGGATTCGCCTTGATAAGACTGCCAGCCTCCCTGGAACCAATATTGGTCTTCCGGGGACAGTACGAGACGTAGATCGTGACTAAACATAGGCCGGAAAGCCTCAACAAATCTGGCTTTGGCGTGAGAGTATCACGTTGTGGTATGTGCGGCGAACTCGGACGGGTTGTGGCCGGAAGAAAAGCGGCGGCGAGCTGCCGCCCTCCAAAGTTTAGCGGATGAGGTGGATGCGGACGCCGAGTCTTAGCTTGTCCCAGGACCTGTCGGCGGTGTAGATGGGGGCGTGTAAGGCGAGACCGAGGGCGAGGCAGGCGCGGTCGCCAAGAGACAAACCCAGTGGGCGGGTTTTTGCAACGAGATCGCCGGCGAGCCGGGCATGCTCGGAAGTAAAGGGCACAGCTTCAGAGATGGGGCCGAGCGTGGCTTCCCAGGCGTCGGCGGGCGGGAGGCCACGGCTGACAAGTTTGCTGTGAACCTCGGCAAGATTGACGGTGCTGGTAGTGGCCGAACGCAAAAGCTCAGGCGTGAACTGTTCGGATCCGGGCTCCTGGTTGAGAAGGGCGAGGAGCGCGGAAGCGTCCAAGACAACCGTATTTCTGCGCCGTGGTCGATTGGCTTCCAACGGTTTGAGCATGCGCGGGCCTATTCCTTGCGGGCGGCTTCGCGGCGTTCGGCAATCAATTCGTCGACAAGAGAGGCGCCGGCCTTGACGTGTTTGCGAACGAGGCGTTGGGCCCGGGCGATGTTGCGCTTCAGCGTGGTGATGCGCAGCTCGTCGTCTTCCATCCGCACGAGCAGCTCGTCTCCGGCGCGGATGCCCAAGCGCTTGCGGAAAGAGGCGGGGATGACAACACGACCGTTCTCATTGACGCGCATACTGGCTTTTAGCTTCATGTCATTATTCTCTACGATGACACTATTCTATCCCATGTCAGATCTTCCGGGAAGTGGCATAAGCTCTGTCGGCCAGGGCATGTGCGAAAAAAGAGAGAAGATTATTGAAACAGTCGTTTCAAATATGCTAGGATCTTGCGGTGGCCAGAACCGCCAATCCGGTGCGTCCCATGGAGCTGCTGGACCGCGTCGCGGACTACTTTGCGACGCATGGCGTGGCCGATCTGTCGCTGCGGCCACTCGCTAAGGCGGTCAAATCCAGCCCGCGCGTTCTGCTTTACTACTTTGGCTCGAAGGAGGACCTGGTGCTCAAGGCGGTGGCCAGATTGCGCGAGCGCCAGCGCGTGACTTACCAGCACATGAAAGCGTTACCGTACCAGACGCCCGGGGAAGCTTGCCGGGCTATCTGGCGGCATATGAGTTCGCCGCAAAACGCGCGCCTTTTTGCGATATCGCTGCAGATTTTCACACTGGCGCTGCGCGAGCCGCAGCGCTTTGCCGATTACCTGCACGGCTCGATCGAGGATTGGCTGGGTTTTCTGGCGGCGCCCCTCACGCAAAAGGGCTATTCGGAAACCGGAGCGCGCGCTTACGCGACGGTCGTTGTGGCCGGCTTTCGCGGATTTTTGCTCGACTACTGCGCCACGCAAGATCGCGCGCGCGTTGATCGCGCCGTGGAGTTGTGGCTGCAAGCGTTGGATAGAGTTTCGCTGGGAAATGAACCAGCCTCGCTAGGAGAAAGACGAACAGGCTGAAGCCTGTTCCACAGGAGAACGCCAATGGAGAATAAACGCCACGCCGCGCTGGGCTTCGTTTTTGTCACCGTGCTGCTGGACATGCTGGCCTTCGGCATCATCGTGCCGATTCTGCCCAAGCTCATCACGGACTTTTTGCACGGCAACATGGCCAAAAGTTCCGAGTACATGGGCCTATTCGTCACGACCTGGGCGCTGATGCAATTTTTCTTTTCGCCGATTCTGGGAATGCTGTCGGATCGTTTCGGCCGCCGGCCGGTGATTCTGCTCTCGAACTTCGGGCTCGGGCTGGACTACGTCGTGATGGCGCTTGCGCCGACGATTGGCTGGCTGTTTGTGGGCCGCATCGCGTCGGGAATCTGCTCTTCGAGTATGCCGACGGCCACGGCCTACATCAGCGACGTCACGCCGCCCGAGAAACGCGCCAGGGCTTTCGGGATTTTTGGCGCCGCGTTTGGATTTGGTTTTGTGCTTGGCCCGGCGATCGGCGGGTGGCTCGGCGCTATGAGTGCACGCTTGCCGTTTTGGGTGGCGGCCGCGCTCAGCTTGCTCAACGCGATGTATGGTTTCTTCGTTTTGCCGGAGTCGCTCGCCAAGGAGAATCGTCAGCCGCGTTTGAATTGGATCAAAGCGAATCCGGTTGGCGCGCTGAAGCTGTTGCGGTCGCACCGCGAATTATTCGGATTGGCAGCGGTAAATTTTCTGGCCTATTTGGCGCACGAAGTTTATGCCACGGTGTACGTGCTTTACGTCATGTACCGCTACAACTGGGATGAGAAGGCGATCGGGAATTCGCTGGCCGTGGTAGGCATCGCTTCGGTGATTACCATGGCTGGGCTGGTTGGACCAACGGTGAACCGCTTTGGAGAAAGGCGGACGTTGTTCGCGGGGTTGTTTTTTGGCGGCTTGGGTTTTGCGATGTTCGGGTGGGCGCCGGTCGGCTGGGCTTTTGTCGTGGCCATTGTGGTGAACGCCTTGTGGGGTTTGGGCACGGCACCGTCGCAATCCATGATGACCAGGCGCGTCTCCGCTTCTGAGCAAGGCCAATTGCAGGGTGCGCTCAGCTCGCTCCGCGGCCTGGCGATGATCTTCGGCCCGCAACTCTTCGCGCAGACCTTCGCCCTGAGCATCGCCCGCAACCGCAATCTCCCCGGTGTACCGTGGTACCTGGCCGCGTTGCTCCTGCTCATTTCTCTGGCCATCGCCGTTAAAGTGACAGCCGGTGCTCCGGTGAGTGAAGCTTCGCCGGAGCAGGAGGCCGTTGCCAGCTAACGAGATGCGCGCGCTAGAGTCATGCGCAGCCGCCGATTTCTGCATCCAGGTGCCCTAGAAAATAGGGGCTTGACAAACTAAACTAAACCGTTCAGTATGCTGTCTTCGCGGCCCCTACCAAACTTAGAGCACGGCCTGCCGTGCCCATCCTTCTCTTCGAGGTGCGCTCGAATGATTCGTGTCGAGAATCTGGTCAAGAAGTTCGGCGATTTTACCGCGGTGGACAACATTTCCTTCGAAGTGCCCAAAGGCGAGATTTTCGCGTTCCTCGGCCCGAACGGCGCTGGAAAAACCACCACCATCAAAGTGCTTACCACGCTGGCAAAAGCCACCAGCGGGACCGTCGAAGTGGACGGGCTCAATCCCGTGACCCACGAGAACGAAGTGCGTCAGCGCTTCGGCATCGTGTTTCAGGATCCCAGCCTCGATCAGGACCTGACCGCCTGGGAAAACATGGACCTGCACGGCGTGCTCTATCACGTGCCCGGTAAAATTCGCCGCGAAAAAACCGAAACGCTGCTGAAGCTGTTCGAACTGTGGGATCGCAAAGACGCCCTGGTCAAGACGTTCTCCGGCGGAATGCGCCGCCGCCTCGAAATTGCGCGCGGTTTTCTGCACACGCCCAAGATTCTCTTTCTCGACGAGCCGACTCTCGGCCTCGATCCGCAAAGCCGCAATCAGCTCTGGACGCACGTCAAGCGGCAGAATGAAGCGGACCACGTCACCGTATTCCTCACCACGCACTACATGGACGAAGCCGACCGCGTGGCTGATCGCATCGCCGTTATCGACCACGGAAAAATTGTGGCCATCGGGAGCTCCGCGGAGTTGAAACAACGGACCGGAACGGAATCGCTCGAAGAAGCGTTCTTGAAATTGACCGGCTCGACGATTCGCGACGAAGCAGCGAGTTCGGCAGATCAGATGCGACAATTCGCCAAGATGTGGCGAGGAGGAGGAGCGCGCCGATGAGTGCGATTTATATTTTGTGGTTGCGCGAAGTGAAAAAATATCTGCGGTCGCGGGTGCAGATTATTGCTTCGCTCGGCCAGCCGCTCTTGTATTTGCTGGTGCTCGGCTTCGGTCTCGGGCCGGTGTTTCAAAAGGCTGGCCGCGGCAGCTATCTGCAGTTCATGGCGCCGGGAATTATTGGCATGTCCGTGTTGTTCACGTCGGTATTCTCGGGCATCGCTCTGTTGTGGGATCGCCAGTTCGGATTTTTGAAAGAAACGTTGGTTGCGCCCGTGCCGCGCATTCGCATCATGATCGGCCGGACGCTGGGAGGAGCGACCGTGGCCATCTTGCAAGGCATTTTGATCATGATTGTTTGTCTGATCGCCGGTTTCCGACCGGTCAGCCTGCTGTCCATCCCGCTAGGTTTCGTTTTTATGGCTATGATTGCAATTCTCTTTGCCGCGCTCGGCACGACCATCGGCTCCAGCCTGCAAGACATGCAAGGCTTTCAGCTGATCATGAATTTTCTGGTGCTGCCGATTTTCTTTTTGTCCGGCGCGCTCTTTCCGCTCAACAATTTGCCTAAGGCGTTGGCTTTCGTCACCAGCCTTGATCCGCTTTCCTATGGCGTAGACGGATTACGCGTTGTGCTGATTGGCGCCGGGCACTTCGGCTGGTTTATTGATGCGATTGTGCTCGGCGCCGTAGCGATCGTGCTGCTTGGCTTCGGCGCCTGGCGCTTCTCGAAGATCGAGATTTAGCGTTATGCCGCGCGGTCTCAGTCAACGGGCCCACAACAAAGTCCTCGAGACCGCCACCAACCTGTTTGCCGAACGCGGCATCGACGCCACCAGCGTCGACGCCATCGCCCACGCTTCCGGCGTCAGCAAAGCCACTATCTATAAACATTGGGCCGATAAGGACGCGTTGTGTCTCGAAGTCATGATGTACGTGCACATGCTCGATGACGGGCCTCCCGAGCGTGATACCGGCGATCTGAAAGCAGACTTGACAGCGTTTTTGCGTTACGAGCCATCCCGTGAAAAAGCCGAGGTATTGAAGAAGCTTACTCCGCACCTTCTCGCCTATTCGGCCAAAAATCTGGAGTTCGCCAAGGCCTGGAGAGCACGTGTGATGGACCGCGCGCGTACCAGCTTGAAAATGCTATTGCGACGAGGCGTGGACCGCGGAGTTTTTTCTGCCGCGTTGGACGAAGACTTGGGTGTGGCGCTCCTGCTGGGGCCCATGATGTATCGCCATATTTTTGGATCGAGCGTAAATCAGGAATGGCTGGCGGAAGGCGCCGTCGAATCGTTCTGGAAGGCCCACGCGCGCAATCGCTGGATTCAAGTCCGGTCGACTGTAACGCCCAAGCGACGCAAGACTTGATGAAGATTGGCCTGATTCTGCAGAGCGAAATATTCGAACCGTTTTAGAACGAACCGACCTGCTCGTTCAGCGTTAGACCGGAATTGGATTTCGATTCGCAAAAGTTCCGCGCTGATGCCAATACGGATAGACCAGTTGCGTCGCGCTCGCCGCATCCAGCTTCGCGACCTGCTCTTTCGTAAGGTTCCAGCCGACAGCACCGAGGTTTTGCCGCAACTGCTCTTCGTTGCGCGCGCCCATGATCACGTTAGCCACGGTGGGCCGTTGCAGCAGCCAGTTCAACGCAATCTGCGGCACGGTCTTGCCGGTTTCGCGCGCCACTTCTTCCATTGCGTCCACGACTCGGTACAAATATTCGTCCGCAACCTGCGGCCCGGCGTCTGCCGTTTTGTGCAGCCGCGAAACTTCTGGAATCGGCCGCGTCCGGCTGATTTTTCCGGTCAAACGCGCCCAGCCCAGCGGGCTCCAGATCAGCGCGCCAACTTGCTGGTCTAATCCCAGTGGCATGAGTTCCCACTCATATTCGCGCCCAATCAGTGAGTAATACACCTGGTGTCCCACATAGCGTGCCCAGCCGTACCGCTCCGAGACCGCCAGCGACTTCATCAAATGCCATCCCGAAAAATTCGAACACGCGATGTAGCGCACTTTCCCGCTGCGCACCAGCGTGTCCAAGGTTTCGAGAGTCTCCTCGACTGGCGTCAGCGCATCGAACCCGTGCATATGGTAGATGTCAATGTGCTCGACGCCGAGCCGCCGCAAACTGTCTTCGCAAGACGGAGTCAGGTGATGCCGCGACGAGCCCAGATCGTTCGGCCCGCGACTCATCGGGAAACTCGCCTTTGTGGAAATCAGCAAACGATTGCGCTTACCGGCGATCGCCTTGCCCAGGATTTCTTCCGACAGCCCACGCGAATACACGTCCGCGGTATCGAAGAGATTGACGCCGGCCTCCAGGCAGATGTCGACCAGTCGCGTAGCTTCGGCTACGTCGCTGCTGCCCCACGCTTTGAAAAATTCATTGCCGCCGCCAAATGTGCCACAGCCAAAACTCAGAACGGGAACCTGCAATCCAGAGTAGCCAAGTTGTCGGAATTCCATGCTGCGTTCGATGCCTCCCAGGACCTGAGGGATACAGAAAGCCGAGCTTAAGCCTAACTGGTAGGGGCACGATAAATCGTGCCCGCGGTGTAAGCGGCGGCTAGACTGCCACATTCGCCGCAATCACTAACATTCTCTTTTCACAACACGCGCAAAATCACCAGCGTCATATCGTCACTCTGTGGCGCTCCTGACGCGAAAGCATCCGCCGCCTGAACAATCCTGGCGATGCAATCTTGCGCCGGCAATCCATCGCAATTCGCCACGGCGTTAAACAGCCGTTCTTCACCCCACTCTTCCTGCGTGGGGCTCATGGCCTCACTGAACCCGTCCGTATAAATCACCAGCAGATCGCCAGCGGTCAGGCACACTTCCGCTTGCTGGTACTCACAGTCCGGCAACAAGCCAACGACCGTCCCTCCAGCTTGGTCCAACCGTTCGATCTTTTGTCCATCAGCGACGCTGCGCAACAAAATTGGTGGACAATGCCCCGCGTTTACATAGCTAAGGCGCCGCCCAGCCGGGTCATACTGCGCGTAAAACAATGTCGCGTAACGATCCTCCGTCGACGCGTCATACAGCATTCGGTTGACGCGCGTAATCAGGCCGGCGATATCATCGCCTGCACGCATGGCATCCGCGCGCAACGACGCCTGCAAACTAGCCATAGTCAACGCCGCGGCGATTCCTTTTCCAGACACATCACCGAGCGCGATTCCCAACTTTCCGTCCGGCAACGCCAGAAAGTCGTAATAATCTCCACCCACGCCCAGCGCGGTCCGGCAGCGCCCAAAATAATCCAGTCCCGCAATCGGCGGCAGATGCTGCGGAAACAACCGTTCCTGCACCTCCCGCGCAATCTCGATTTCGCGGTTCAGTTTTTCCCGTCGCGCCACTTCATCAGCAATCGCGGTCGTCAGTTCCGCATTCGAAAGCGCCAAAGCCGTCTGCATCGCCACAGACTTCAGCAGCCGCACGTCGGTACTCGAATAAGGGGCTTCCGAGCGTTTTTCGCCAAGACTGATGATGCCCAGCAATTTCTGTTTGACGGTCAACGGAATCAGCAGTTGCGGCTGTAGCGCCGCCAACTTCTCGCGCTCCTCTTGACTAACCCCGGGTCCATTCACCCAGGATTTCTCATCGTCAAGATAGACTCGCTCTGGCGCAGCATCCTTCTGCATCTGGCGCACGGTTGCGCTGCCGGCGCCAAAGCTCGCATTTACCGCACCGCTATAGCCGACAGCAAACGCCGGCTGGTACGACCCCCCTTGCTCCAGCAGTACGGCCACGCGCGGGATGTACAGTGACTCTGAGATCTTCGTCGCCACGCGCTCCAGTAGCGGCTGCTTCTCTACGATCGACCGCACCTCTTCGCTGAGCGCCTCCAAAACCTGCTCGGCATTGTAGGCATCCCGGAAAAAGCGCCTATCAATCCATTTGCGCGCCCATTCGGCGCCACGTCGTAGCCAGATGACAATCACCACGCCCCAGGCAATCACGGCGATTTTCTGCGGTTTGCTGCGCGTAGGATCCAGACTCAAATTCACCGCCGTCCAGATCACCACAAACCCCAAAATAACTTGCAGAACTCGCGTTCCGGTCCTGGCCAGCGCGTATTGCAAGCCCTGCCGGATCACGACGCGTACATCCATCGCGCGATGCACCACGATCACGTAGGCCAGCGTGATGGGAAAGAGCAGCATCATCAGCAGAGCAGTGAGCACGTACCATTCGGGAAAGATCTTCTCTGCTTCGTCGCCTCTGAACGCTTGTGTGATGAAAAGAATGCAGGCGGGAGCTAACGCTACCGTGGAACCAACATAGAGCAGGCGCAGGCGACGCTTGGCGTCCGGCGTGACTGCTTGCCCCATTTTTGCGGAGACGCAGGCAAAGAAAGCGCCAGTGGCGGCGAAACCAAATGCGAATTGGACGAGGCTGAGACGGCCCAGAAGCCGCGCGAGCGATGCGACCGCGGCAAAATTCTCCAGTTCGCCGACCTGCAGAATCACGTTCAGAACCGTGAACACAAGCAGCGCCGAGATTACGATGCGTTTCGACCACTCCCACCACGCCTTATTTTTTCCAGGAAAAGGCTCGGGAAAGTAGATTCCGAAAAGCAGCATGAAAATAGGCCAGGCGTTGCCGATGGCCACGCGATAGATCCGCGCAATATCCCGCACCACCGGCCCCCAGCTCTCCACGCCGGGGCTGTAAAACGTCGAGAAGAACAACATGATGCCGCAGAGCAGCCAGGCCGATGGATCGCGGGGACGCACAGCGACAACCCAAAATCCAAGCAGGATGCAAAACACCGGCATGACGCCTTTAATGGACAGAACGGTGACGGAAGCCCAGGCTATGGTCGGGGCGACAAAAGGCTCCAGGCGCATGGAGACCTGGCGGGGAGCCGCTGTACCGGGAGTGAAAACCTCGACGATGAGCGTGTCACCGGGACGAGCCTTGCGCATGGCCTCCCCGAACACAGCAAGGCCGATCGCTGGCCGGCCGTCAACGCTGAGGAGCGTATCGTTTTCCTTGACGCCCGCCTTCCGTGCGGCTGGCGTGACAAATTGAGTTACAAGGCGGCTGCCGACATAGTCGGGCACGAACGGATACGCCGCAGCATGAAGATGAAAATAGGAGGGAAACGTGTAGACCGTAGCGCGCAGTTGGTAGAACGCAGCCAGCACGAACAATAACGTCAGGGCCATGTACTGAAGTATCGGAGGACGTTTTCTTTGCATGCCGGCTCGCTACCCAACCGCATCTCGTGCCCAGCAAAGTATCATCCCGCGCCATTGACTTGGAAGTGGGCGGCCACCCTGGGTCGTTCTAATGCTTAGACAGGCTCGGTTGCAGCGTACGATTTCCGCAGGCGAAACCACAGCAACAACACCACAAACGCAAAGAACGCCCCGGTCGAATCGAGCAGAGAGTCATAGGGAGACGCTGTCCGGCTGGCCACAAACGCCTGATGAATCTCGTCCATAACGGAATAGCCCGCGGCAATCCCCAACGCTGCCAGGCCCCAGGTCCAGCGCCAGCCCCGGTGAATACCCCGCACGCCTCGGAATAAAAACAGGTAAAAAATAAAATACTCCGTGAAGTGCGCGCTTTTCCGGATCAGGTGATGTACGAATCGAAACTGCTCATCGGTCAGCGCGGGATAGATCCATTTCACTACGGGTGCCAGGATCGAGGCTGTGTGTTCGGAAGAAAACAGATCCGTAGACAGCGTGAAAATCACGCCCGCCCAAACAAATGCCGGCCACCACGCGCGCAGCCATCCGGGAATCAGCTGCTTGTGCAGTTGCGGTTGCAATTCCTGCAAGTTTGGTGCGGGCCGAGGGTTCCGCCAGGGCTGGTCAGACAAAACAGTTCTCCGTGAGCGAACATCCGCTGCCTTCTGGAAGGGAATCATTCCATCCGATAGTTCGGTGCTTCGCGCGTGATGATCACGTCATGTACGTGCGACTCGCGCAATCCCGCCGCGGTAATCCGCACAAACTTCGCGCGCTCCGTCAACTCGCGCAATGTTGGGGCTCCCACATAGCCCATGCCGCTCTTCAGTCCGCCGACGAGTTGATCCGTCAGTGCCGCCAGCGGCCCTTTATACGGCACGCGCCCTTCCACTCCTTCGGGCACGCTCTTGCCGCGCTCTTCCGTGTCCTGCACCGTCGCGTAGCGGTCTGATCCTGCATCCATCGCGCCCATCGAACCCATTCCGCGATACGACTTGAACGTTCGGCCCTGATACAGAATCGTTTCGCCTGGCGACTCTTCCGTTCCAGCAAACAGGCTGCCAATCATCACGCACGACGCGCCTGCTGCAATGGCCTTCGTGATGTCGCCCGAATACTTGATGCCGCCGTCCGCAATCACCGGCACGCCCGTCCCTTGTGCCGCTTTCGCCGCTTCCATAATCGCTGTAAGCTGCGGCACGCCCGCGCCCGTCACCACGCGGGTCGTACAAATCGATCCCGGCCCAATCCCCACTTTCAAACCATCAATTCCCAGCTCAATCAAATCCTTCGCTGCATCGAACGTCGCCACGTTGCCTGCGATCAACTGCACTTCCGGTAAGCGATGGCGAATCTCTTTAACTGCTTCCATCACTCGTGATGTGTGCCCGTGCGCCGTATCAATCGCCAGCACGTCCGCCTTGGCCTTGGCCATTTCCACCGCGCGCTCCAGGTAATCCCCTGTCGCGCCAACGGCCGCTCCCACGCGCAACCGCCCTTGCTCATCCTTTGCTGCTCGCGGATATTCCAGTTTTTTCTGAATGTCTTTCACCGTGATCAAGCCCTTCAAGTTGAAGTCCTGATCCACCACCAGCAATTTCTCGATGCGATGTTTCTGCAAAATCTTCTCGGCTTCTTCCAGCGTCGTCCCGACGGGCACTGTCACCAAATTGTCTTTGGTCATCACCGAACTGACCAATTGCGAATGATTTTTCTCGAAGCGCAAATCGCGATTCGTCAAAATGCCCGTCAACCGCGTTCCGCGCGTCACCGGCAAGCCCGAAATGCGGTACTTCGTCATGATCTCCAGCGCCTGCCGCAGTGTAATGTCCGGCGAAATCGTCACCGGGTCGACGATCATTCCGCTTTCCGACCGCTTCACCCGGTCTACTTCTTCCCATTGCCGGTCAATCGGCATGTTCCGGTGCACCAGCCCGATACCGCCCTGCCGCGCAATCGCAATCGCCAGCCGGGATTCCGTCACCGTGTCCATTGCCGCCGAAACCAGCGGAATATTGATCGCCAGCTTCTTAGTGAAACACGTGCGCGTGTCCACTTCCGTCGGCAGCACCGATGACTTTCCCGGCAGCAGCAGCACGTCGTCGAAAGTTAGACCCTCAGCAATCGGACCGTCGATCATTCCAACCTCGCGTCTGGATTGGCGCTCTAAGCGCCCGCTCACGCCCTAAAACAGCGCAGCCCAGCGGGTGGCCGCTGGGCCGAAAGTCGCACGCATCAAATTGAAAAAATGCTTCACGTGAAACCCTATTTTATGGGCCAACTCCTCCTCGGTCAAGTTAACCGCACCCCTTCTCTAGGGCAAAATCAGTCTAGTTTTCCTCCGGCTCCGCCAGCAGCGCTCCCAGCCGGTCAAACCGCTTCTGCCAAATCGTCCGCCGCTCATTCAGCCATTTCTCCGCTGCGCTCAACCCCGCCGGCTCAATCCGGCAAGTCCTCACCCGCCCGATTTTTTCCGTGCGCACCAATCCGCTGCTCTCAAGCACTTGCAGGTGCTGCACCACCGCCGCCAACGTAATGTCCAGCGGCTTGGCGAGCTTCGACACCGAAATCGGCCCCGCGCTCACCCGCTCCACGATTGCCCGCCGCGTCGCATCGCCCAACGCATGAAACACGCGATCAATCTGGGACGCCGAATTTTTGCTCATCCGGCCCCCTCATTCACAGCCAGCGTCTCCCCCAGCCGATTCAGCAACGCTTCCCACCCTTTTTGCCGCAGCTTCGTCCCATCCGCTCCTTCAAAGAACGCCGCCTGCTCTGTAAACACCAGCAACGTCCCCTGCTGCGTCGCCAAAAATTCGAACGTGGCCAACGATGCTGAAATCCGCCGCTCTCCCACCGCCATCGTGTACGCCACCACAATCCGCCGCTCCGGCACAATGTCCTGATAGACCGTTTCGTTCGTCAGTGGCGTTCCCGGAAACGGCGTATTCGGTCCCATTCGCGAACGCCGCCACTCCCGTCCACCCACGCGAAAATCCATCTCAAACTCTTCAATCTCTCCTTCATCCTCATCCGCAAACCACCGCCGCTTCTTCGCTGGATCCGCAAACGCCGCGAACACCCGCTTCGGCACGACCGGATAGCTCCGCTCAATCACAAAACTGCTATGCGTCACCGAACCTTCGTTCATCTCTCGCCCATCCTAGAACCTATAGGAGCACGATACATCGTGCCCTCGGTGCAATCCGCACCACGCTCAAACGACATGCGCGATCACCCCAGATTCCTCGCCTCCTCTTTCCCACCCCTCACATCCCATACTTCCAATATCGCGACTTCCCCTGCGCAATTTGCGCCATAGCCTGCTTCAGCCGTTTTTCCTTCGTTTCTGGCCGCTTGGCTCCCGCGATCCACAAGCAATACTCTCGCTTACAACTCGGACTAAACTCCGCAAACGCCTTTGCCGCCACTTTGTTTTTCTTCAACGCCGCCGCCAACTCGCGCGGTACCACTACCGGCGTTTTCTTCATTGCCTTCTTTGGCCGGGCGATCGACTTCGTCCGCTCCCCGCTTTCCACCAACTCCGCCGCATTTGCCATGTACGTAAGCATCGCTTTGTCCGAAGGCAAATCCTGCAGCTTCGTCAACCGTCCAAACGCGCCCATCGAATTACTCGCCTTCAGCCCATCCGCCGCCAGAATCTTCTTCATCTCCGGGCCCCAGAATCCGAACGCGCAGTGGTGCTTGAACGCCGCCAGATGCGCCAGAATCACGCCCTGCTGCACAAAAAACGGCATGCCCCACTTGACTGTCTCGGTCGCGTGCGGGCACGCCTGGTGCATCAACTTCCGCAAATGTTCCAGAATCGGCTGCGCAAACGGCGCCGCCCGCTCAATGTACGCATCCACCCGCGGGTCCATTAAATCGCCGCCCATGAAGTCCTCCTCGGCAATGTCGAAGCAATGTAGCAGACCCGCCCACGAAAACGCAGCCGTTCATTCGATACGAACCTCACGCCCGCTCATAACACAGAAACGCACAGCCATTCTTGAACGTCCGCATCTTGGTCAATTTCAACCCGATCTTCTCCTTCACGCCTTCAAACATCGTCCGGCCCTTCCCCAACGCCACCGGATTCACCACCACCTGAAACTCGTCAATCAGCTTTTCCTCCGCCAAACGCGCCACCAGCATCCCGCTTCCCAGAATGCACAGACCTTGGCTGCTCTCTTTCTTCAACCGTCGAACCTCTTCTGCCGCATCACCCTTTAGCAGCGTCGTGTTGCTCCACGTCGCCGTTTCCAATGTCTTCGACACCACAAACTTCCGCATCGCGTTCATGCACTCCGCCACCACCGGATCGTGTTTCACCGCCATCGGCGTCGGCCAATACTGAATCATCAGCTCATACGTTTTCCGCCCAAACAGCAACGCCCCATCCCCCTTGGCGTTTTCCGCCACAAAATCATTCCACTCCTTGTCGTGGTCAACCATCTTGGCCCAATCCATCCGGCCATTCGCATCCACAAAATACCCGTCCAGCGACACATGATTGAAAACGATCAGCTTCGCCATCGGTGTTCCTCCCGCTGTTAGTTCCACTGCTCTTTATAATAGTTCAGTGGACGCTTAAGTATTACCGCAGGCTGGACAAATAGTCAAGTTAAGGCTTAAGTGTAGGGCGCGCTCGTTCTTCGGGCGTTAAATTGTGGCCGCTGAATTTCAGCCTTCGAAAACGCCAAGCTCCAACTGCTGCAAACGCGCCGGATCGCCGATGATTTCGGCCTGCGTGATCTTGCCGCCTTCGATGGTGAAGCGCAGTACACGTTGCGGCTGCCCACCAGGCGCCAGCACCAATCCCGGCAATCCGTCCACCAGCATCGGTATGGTTGCTCCCGCCCTTTGCGAGATTGCCTTCGAAAAGGCAATCGCCCCTCGTGCCCAGCTCGCTGCGCCGCGAACTTCCTTCGGCGCCTCCGCCCGCGCCGCAACCGCATCGACGCGTACCACCACATCCGGATCGAGCACTGCCAGCAAACCTTCAAAATCTCCGGCTTGCAGCGCCGCTAAAAAGGCATCGACCACTCTTCGTTGTTGCGAGCGCGCCGCAACCGAAACCTCGCCTCCGCCGTGCACCCGTCGCCGAGCTCGGCTCGCCAATTGCCTCGCCGCCTCCGGAGAACGCCCCACGATCCGCGAAATTTCTTCGAACGGCACATCGAACATGTCGTGCATCACAAACGCCAACCGCTCTGCCGGCTCCAGCCGGTCCAACACCAGCATCATGGCGAGACTCACCGAATCCGCCAGCAGCGCTTCTCGTTCCGGATCGCGTGTCGACGAATGTACAGGAGGCGCAGCCGTCGCGTTTTCCTCCAGCGCATCTTCTCGGCGCGCCGTCCGTGATCGCAGCATATCCAAGCAGACTCGAGCGACCACCGTCGTCAGCCAGCCGCCCAGATTTTCAATCTCGCCGGCATCCGACCGGCTCAACCGCAACCACGACTCCTGCACCGCGTCGTCCGCTTCCGTCCCCGAACCCAACATGCGGTACGCCACGGCGCGCAAGTGTCCGCGATTCTCCTCGAATCGATCCGCCAGCCAGTCCTTGTCACTCATAGTCGCATTCCTTACCGTTGTCTTCGGCGGCCGGACCTTTAGATCCGCCATCACTTATTCGTTTCTCACGCGGCTTTAGCCGCTGAGGAACTGCGGCTCTCTCACTGGCACGATCTTAAGGCATGGTTCTTTACAACTTCATCGTCACTATGACGAATGCCGCGGACTGGACGTGACCATCGGCAGTCCGTTCAGGCTGACAGTCGTGGCCGAGAACAGCGTGCCCAAAGTCCGGCTCGCCGGCCGCGTTCCCCACGAAATGACCGCCAGCGCCGCGAAGCTTAGCGCGACAATCACGCGCCACGCCGGGTCTCCACACGCCAGATGCGAAATCATCGCACCGGTCATATTGAAAAATACTCCCGCGTACGCCCATTCCTTCAGCCGCGTAAACCCGGGCGCCAACAGCGCTCCGACCGCCAGCACCTTCCACGTCCCGATAATCGTCATGAAATAAAGTGGATAGCCCAAGTGTTGTATCGCCGCAGCCGTATCTTGCTGATGCGTCAGCTGCGACAATCCGCCCGTGAACAACCCCAGCGTCAGAATGCCCGTACTCGTCCAGTACGTGATCGATTTAACTTTCATGACCTTCTCCTTTGTCTTGCGCAGTGTCGGCTTTGCGGTTTCCGGAAGAACTCTTTCTTTAGGAGGTGGGGGCTTTAGCCCCCACGTAAAGACGTGCAATCAACAGGCTTTAGCCTCTGAAGAAAGCATCTTCCGCAAATTGTTTAGCTACCAGCTCTCCGATCTTCGCGTCGGGCCGGTCACATTCCCTTGCCGCGCTTCGTCAGGGTAGTGACGAAGCAAACCCACCCGATGTGACAAAGGAGACCGAACATGCAAGCTCGAATGAAAGTCGTAAATCTCGAAGCCGTCCAGGCGCTTCAATCGCTCGGCCAAATAGCCGAAAAGGGAGGAGTGCCGCCGCAAACGCTTGCGCTCGCCCACCTGCGCGCCAGCCAGATTAATGGTTGCAGCGTCTGCGTGGATCTGGCGCTACGCTTCAAAAAACCCGAAGAAACCATGGAACGGCTCTTCGCCGTTTCCGCCTGGCGGGATACGCCCGTTTTCACGGACGCGGAACGTGCCGCGCTCGCCCTCACCGAAGCGGTCACTCGCCTCAGCGATCGCTCCGATCCCGTTCCCGACGAAATCTGGAACGAAGCCCGCAAACACTACGACGAGCAGCAGCTCGCATCCCTGCTTCTCTCCATCGCCCTAACCAATGTCTGGAATCGCCTCAACGTCGCCACCCGCCAGGTCGCCGGCGAGTGGGCCAAATCCGCCGACGCCCAAAAATGGGCCCAAAAACACGCTGCCGCCAACGCCAAATCCGCCAGCTAACTCCTCAGCGCTTTTTCTTCGCACGTCATCTCGATCTTCGTGCTGCGGTCTTCCGCAGCACGAAGCGGAGAGATCTGCTTTGCGCCTGGCATTCACTTCAGCCGTACGCGGTCGTACTGCTCCCAGGCAGACATATCGGAAACGATGATTCTGTCACCTTCGAGCAATCCGCTGGCTATCTGGATCCTGTCGACAGAGGCCCAGCCGAATTTCACATCCACATACACAAATTCTTCGCCATCTGGCGAGATTTTGAACAAGCCCTTAGAGCTGTGGGCTCGCGCACGGATCGGCCGCTGAACGTACAGCCCGTTTTGTAAATCAGAAGGAATCGCCGCACCGAAGAGATCGTGCGGTAGGAGGCCGCGCTTCACCACGCCTATGGCAATCGCGGATGAGTCGATGCTTGGCGGACAGACGGTTACGCGCGTAAGCCCTCTTACAACCAAAGCGACGAATCCAATAGCTACAATGCCGAATAATATTCGCACCGGCAGCCGCATATGTCAGGCCCATTTTCAGGACGGACTCGCAACGCGAGTGTTTCACTCTTCTCGCAGCACTTGCATCGGCTCTACGCGCGAGGCCCGCACCGACGGCAACAGCGACGCTAGCGCCGTTACGGCAATCACCAGCAAAATCACGCCTGCCAGCGTCGGCGCATCGGTCGGCGACACGCCATACAACAAGCCCACCAGCACCCGCGAAAACGCCAGCGCCAGCGCAAATCCCGCCACACATCCCAGCAAACACACCGCCAAGCCTTGCCACAAGAACTGCTTCACGATCTGCCCGCGCAACGCGCCCAATGCGAGCCGCAGCCCCACCTCCCGCTGCCGCACATTCACGTTGTAACTCAGTGTTCCATACAACCCGATGCACGCCAGCGACAGCGCCGTCGCCGCAAAAAACGTCAGCAAAATCGTTCGCATCCGATTCTCCGCCAGCGCATCCGAATAGCGCGCCTCCAGCGGCATAAAATCGTACGCCGAGCGCAACGGCTCGATATCCCGCAACCGCTGACGAATCGTTTCCGCCATGGTCATCGGCGCGTTGTGCGTCTGCACGAGAAAGTACGTGCCCGGCTCCGCGATCGGCGCGCACCAGTACACCGTCGGCGTCGGGGCGTGATCCAGCCCGCTTTCCCGCGCATTTCCAGTGATCCCGCGAACTTCGAACAAGCCGGTGTAGCCCAAGCCTGTGGGTTCTACGTGGTGCCCAAGAACGCTGGTCCCGCCAAAATAAGCGTCCGCGAACGCGCGATTCACCAGCACCGCCGCCGGGTTCTGATTGTCGTTGCAGGTCTCCCCGGCCAGCAGCGGGATGCCCATCGTTTTGAAATAGCTGGCCGAAACAAAACGATTCGTCGCCATGAGTTTAGGTTCGCTCGCGGCGCGCTCCTCTGCCATCTTGATCTCCGTCTCATATTTGAAAGGCTCGCCCGGCACGCCCACCGAAATGGCAATCGATTCCAGTCCCGGCGTGGCGCGCAGTGTATCCAGGAGTCTGTCCGTAAACTGCCGCAATTTCTTGAAGTCCCCGGTCTCTCCATAGTTGATGCTGAGCTGGAACGTCAAAACGTGGCTCGAATCAAAGCCCCGCGACACGCGCCCCAGTTCCTGAAAACTCCGCAACAACAGGCCCGCGCCAGCCAATAGCGTGACGGCCAACGCTACCTGAATCCCGACCAGCGACCATTGCAACGGATTCCTTCCAGAGACCTGCGATCGGCTGGTCTGCGCCAGCGATCCCGACAGGCTACGCCGTGTTCCCCGAATCGCCGGCACCAAGCCGCAAAGCAGCGTCACCACCACCGAACACGCCAACGAATACAGGACAATCCGCGCATCTAGATGAATCTCTTCGACCCGCGGCAGTTGAGCCGCCAGCGACCGGAAAATATCGGAAGCCGCCGCAGCCAGAAACAGACCAAGCCCCGATCCAATCAACGCCAACACAAACGTCTCTGTCAGCAGTTGCGCAACTAGGGCGCCGCGCGACGCTCCCAGCGAAAACCGCACCGCGATTTCATGCTGTCGTTGCGTGGCACGCGATAGCAGCAGTGCCACGATATTCGTGCACGCAATCAGCAGCAGCAGCGAAACCGACCCGAACAACAACCACAGCGAACGCCGCGACTCGCCCACCGTTGAGTCTTTCAGCGGTTCGAGGGACACGGATAAATCGCCATCGCTCTTTGGAAATTGCCTTCCCAACTGCGCCTGAATCGTCGCCAGATCGGCGTGTCCTTGAGAAATGGTCACTCCCAGTTTCAGCCGCCCGATCACTACGAACCAGTTGTTTTCCCGCGCTTGGCCGTACGAAAGACCAGCGGGAATCGGGCACCACAAATCCGTTTCGCGATCCGGAAATAAAAATGACGCGGGCATCACTCCAACGATCGGATAAAGATTTCCGTCCAGTCGCAGATTCTTTCCGACGACGCCGGGATCCGCGTTGAAGCGGCGCCGCCAGAACCGGTCGCTGATCAGCACCGCATGCGGCCCATGGAGCGTCTCTTCCTCCGGTGTGAACTCGCGCCCGACCGCCGGAGCCACGCCCCACACGTCAAAAAAGCGAGGCGATGCCCACGCCCTGGTCACTTTCTCCGGCAACGCGCCCGTGGATTCAGAAACATCTTCGGTGTAATAGCCGGTCATTCCTTGAAACGTCGAGCTGAGTCGATTCCAATCCTCCAGCCGCACAGGCGCCACGCGCGTCAACATCGCCGGGCCAGTCGACTTGTGCTGCTCCACGATCACGAGTTGCTCGGCGTCAGGAAACGGCAACGGTTTCAGCAGAATCGCGTCAATCGCGGAAAACACTGCGCTGTTTGCACCAATCGCCAATGCCAGCGTCAGAATGACAGTAGCGGAAAATGTCGGAGACTTGCGAATAAAGCGAAACGCTGACCTGAGATTTGCCCGCACGGCATCCAGCATTCGAATGCGGTACACATCGCGCAATTCTTCTTTCAGCTGCTCGCGTCCGCCAAACTCCAGCATCGCCCGCCGCCGCGCTTCTTCCGGACTCATGCCCTGCGCGATGTTTTCGTCCGTCAACTCATCCACGTGAAACCGCAACTCCGCGCTCATCTGCGGCTCCGTCGGCTTCTTCGCAAACCACACTTTCCACCAGGCCATGTTCCGCTCCTATCGCGTTCCGCCCCGCCAAACTCTCGATGTCTTCTGCGCTCCGGATCTCTGCGCCCTCTGCGTTAAAAACAACACTCAGCACCTTCACTCAAGTGACCTGCCAGTCCGCAATCCTCATCGGGCCGGCTCCATCCGCATAATGCTCGCCACCGCTTCCGCGAGCCGATTCCAATTCAGTTGCTCCGACTCCAACTGCCGGCGCCCCTCCGCCGACAACTTGTAAAACTTTGCCTGCCGCCCCTTCTCCGACTCACCCCAATCCGACTCCAGCCATCCCCGCTTTTCCAATCGGTGCAGCGCCGGATACAAGGACCCCTGCTGCACCTGCAGCACTTCCTTTGAAATCTGTCGGATACGCACCGAAGTGCCGTATCCATGAATCGGTCCCAAAGCCACCACCTTGAGGATCAACATATCCAGCGTCCCCTGTAGCAGATCTGACTTCTCAATAGGCGCCATGCTCTCTCCTAGACATTCGACATACTATAGACGGAGGAATAGGTAGAATGTCACAGAGAAAAAGGCAAAAAAAGCCTGTGACTTTATTTAACCAGGCAGTTAAATAAAGAATGTCTGACGTATTTAACCCGCAGGTTAAATACTGTATTTAGCCAAAAGGTTAAATAAGGGCGGAGCTTTTGTGGGTTAGAAGCCGCCGCTAGAGACTGTCAGCTAGGAATTCCAGCTAACTTTGCTGAGCTGCTCTTTGCGTGATTGCCACTCGCCGGTGCTGAGTATGCGGGGCGTAACTTCGATCAGGCGGGGAATCAGGCGAAACACGGAAGCGGCGGTCCACGGCTGGCCGCCGCGGGTGCGATAGTCGCGCACGTTTAGCGCGTCGGCCATGCTCTTGAACGAGACGTCTTGTACGATCAGTTCAGCCAAGAAGCGCAGCGTCTGCATCTCCAGCGGGTCGTCTTCCAGGTGGTGGCAGTCCGTAGCGATGCGCAGGCCGAACGGCACTTCTTCCGCAGCCACCGGCTCTTCCGGCACTTCGGGCTGACCGGAGAATTCGATTTCGCGCTCCCATTCCAGCGCGACCAGGGTCCAGCCGGCATCGTGCATTTTGGAGAGATACATCGAGGTAGGAAGAATGGTGACCTTTTCGCGAATGCGCTCGTGTTTTTTCATGGATGCCCTCCGCTAGAGCGAATGGACAGACTCCGCTGAATTGTTAGACGTGCAATTCGTTCACCGCATCCAGAAACCGCTAAGTCTCAGCAAGATAACGGATTAACGATGCTGCTCAAGATCGTGATCCTTCGCGCGTGTCCGCTGATGGGATAACGCTGTGCGGCACCGGACAGACGCCCCTGACAGACATTCCGGATGCCGAAGGCCAGAAGCTCTCGCAGCCTGTCCTTCCTGAGGGCAAAGCCGGACCAGCATGGTACAGGTAACGGGCAATGGCAAAGCCTGAACCTCAACAGCCTTGACCGCCTCTACGGTGAACGCTGTATCCTACTCTCCCGTTGTACCTGCCCCAACGTGGCCCGCTGGCCTAAGCGCCTGCGGGATCCTACGTCCCAACCCAGCCAGAAAGTAGCGCGGTGTCTCATGCCAAGTCAATCGCGCCGCGGTGGCGACCGCACGCCGGTGCACGTAGCCGTGGATCTTTCCGCATCGGACGTACACACGGCCGCGCAACAGGGCATGACGGAAAACGTGAGCCCTCGCGGTGCACGGGTCGTGACCAGCCACCCGCTGCAGCCCAATGATCGCGTAACCGTCCGCTCCCTGCTCGGAAGCCTGCGGTCGAGAGCGCGCGTCGTGTATTGCCAGCCTTTGGCAAAGGGGTCCTTCGCCATCGGCCTGGAGCTGTTTGTAAAGGTGGGTGAGTGGACCCTTCCTGACGTCGCCCGACGGAGCACCGCTTAAGTCGGGGCGCCAGAGTTGCGCGGAAAGAGTTGGCTAGTTTGACCTGCAACTCAACGCAACCAGCCTAGACAGTTGTCTGCGGCGGCACTGCGGCTGTTGCGTCTACTGCGAAAGATAGGGCGAGTCCCCGGGAGGAACGGCTCCTCCAGGTATGACCAGCTGGTTGCACGCCAGGCGAAACGATTCGTACCAGGTGCGGGTAAAGCTGGCGAGCAGTTCCTCGACGGTGCGGCCGGCGATGGTGATCCCGGAATGGACGACTTCGCCAAATGTGTGGACTCGCGTCCCCTCCATCCCGCGATCTTCGAAAATTACCCACTGAGCAATAGCAACTCCCAAAGCATGATCAATCCAGCCCACTTTTTTTCCGGGCACGCATGTGGTAATTACGTGGTCGATGATGGCGTTGACAGGCCGGAGCAGTTCAATTTGTAGGCGGCTTCCGGGCTGCCAGGGGGAACCGTCGCGCCAGCGCAGTTCGCCGTAAACGTTGGCGAAGGTGTTCCAGCGTGAAACATCAGAGAAAACGAGCCAGGCAAGCGCCGGGCTGGCTTTGGTGTGAACGGTGTACTCAAATCGGGACATGACGTAAAGCAGACTTCTCCTTGCAAAAGGCTGTGATACAGATCACCAAGACTTGCGTTCATTGGTGAGCAATACTTATACGTCGTTTCTTTAACGTTGTCAAGATAAATTTAAACGATTAAACTAAGGAAATAGAGGGGAAGATTCAGGGATGCCGAGAAAAGCAGATGAACGGTTGGAAGGCCGAATTGTGGATGCAGCCTACCAGCTTTGGAGCAAAGGTGGGGAGCCTGCGTTGACCATGCGCGCCGTGGCCAAAGCGGCCAAAACCACCACCCCCACGCTGTACGAGCGGTTCAAAGACAAGCGCGATTTGCTGACCTTTCTGCGCGAGAGAGCAAGACAGCGCATGTTTCAGACGCTGAAGGACGCCAGGACCGCGAAGGAGGCGTGCGAACTGGGGTTGGAGTTCATGCTGGCCAATGGCAATGAGTTCCGGCTGCTGGTTTCGGATTGGGCGACGCGGAGGGGGCGGAACGAACATCTGCCTTCTTTTGATTTTTTGAAGAAAAAGCTGGCGGGGGATCTTGGCGGTAAGCCGGAAGACCACGAGCATGTGGCGCTGGCGCTGGTTGCGCTGATTAACGGGGCCGCGTTTATGGTCGGGACCGAAGGCGTAAGCGGGGAGCTGCTGGCGGACCTGGCGACGGCCTGCCGGGAAGGAATCCGGAGTTTGATTGCGGGGGACACGAACAGCGCAGGGAAGAAGTAATAGGAAAAATCACATCTGTACCCTTCGGGCCTTTCTGGCTCGGTTTTGTTTCGGTTCTCTCTCAGCTCTCTTTCGGTCAACTTCAACGCGGTGTTTGCTGCTGGGCGAGGCGCTGGATCACGGAGTGAAGTGCAGACGCTGCGGGTCGTCGGCGACGGCCGCGGTGCTCAGAAAGATGAGCTGCACGATTTTCGTCATTTTCGGGTAGTTGATGCGGTCCCAGGTGTCGTATTCGGTGTGGTAGTCGGGCTGCTCGCCGGTGTTGAAGAACACCTGCGGGATGGAACGAGTGGCGAACCAGAAATGATCGCTGCGCGAGAACCACGCGGCGCTGTCATGCACGTCCTGTTTGAAATCAAGCTTGAGTCCAACCTGCTGATTCTGCTGCTCGATCATTTTGCGAAGCTCGGGGTTGTAGAGTGTTCCCAAGACGTTGACCATGTTGCGGTTTTGCTCGGCCTTGTTGTTCCACGCCAGGGATTCCTCGTCGCGGCCGATCATGTCCATGTTCAGATTGGCGGCCGTGTCGGCGAGCGGAACCAGCGGATGAGTGATGTAGTACCAGGAGCCGAAGAGGCCCTCTTCTTCCGCGTCGAAACAGATGAACAGGATGCTGCGCTTGGGTTTGATGCCGCCGCGCACAAAGGCCTGCGCGATTTCGAGAGTGCCGACGACTCCGGAGGCGTCATCGTCTGCGCCGGCGTACAGGCGCGAGGAAACGATGCCCATATGATCGTAGTGACCACTGACCACGACGTACTGCTTTTTCAATTCGGGATCCGAGCCTTCGAGAAGCGCCGCGACATTGCGGCCTTGGAACAGGTGTTGCGACTTGTAGTTTTTTTCCAACTTGACCGACACACCGGGCACATCGAAGGAATTCGGCTTGGAATTTTCGTCAATTTGTTTTTGCAACTCGGCGATGGTCTTGCCGCTGGCCGACAGCAGAAAATTGGCGGTTTCCGGAGTGATCAAGAAGACCGGCAGGTCCCAGAGGCCATCGGCCATGCCGTAATTCGCGCTGGGAAACGTGTAGTTGGGCGGCGCGCTGGGAACGCGGGTTTCCTTGAAATGCAGAGTGGGCTGGACAATCAAAACTGCCGCGGCGCCGGCAGCGCGAATCTGCTCGACCTTGAACCAGTCGTACGCATGATAAGTGTCCCAGGTGCCCCGGAACTTTGCCTTAGGATCATCGGCGCCCGGTTCGCGGGCCAACACCATCGCGACTTTGCCGCGCAGATTGGCGCCGGCGAAATCGTTGTAGCTGTATTCTGGCGCATTGGTACCGTAGCCGAGAAACTCGACCGGCCCTTGCACGCTCTGGTTGTTTACGCTCTGCACCCACCAGCGTTCGTAATCGTAGCCCGGCTGGAACGTTTTTTGCTGCCCGCCGATGGTGGCGGTCAAGGTGGTTCCATTGGGTTCTTCGGGCCAGGCGCTAACCATGTCGAAATTTTGGAAATAACTTTTGTCCTTTTCGGCGGGCTGGAGGCCCAGCTCCATAAATTGCGCGGCGATGTAGTCGGCGGCAATTTCATGCTGCGGAGTGCCGATGAGGCGGCCAGCCATATTGCTGTTCGAGAGGAAATACATTTTGGCGCGAATGTCTTCGAGTTGGATGTGGCGAACACCGGAGGCGAAATCAGCGGGAGAGGTGCCGGCGGTTTGCGCTGCGACAGAAGCCGCCAGCAAAAGAAGAAACAATCGTTTCATTGGCAATCCCCTCGAGCAACGGTTGGAACTGCGGAGCGGGGGAAGCATACAACGAAGCGGAAGTTCTTCCAAAGATTCGCGATTCGATGCTATGTGGCAACGAGCCTGCCTTTGTTGATAGTAAATCGTGATTAAGGTTTGAGAATTTTTGGTCTTTGAGGGTTGCGCCAGCAAGTCTTTTAGAATTAAGTTTTTTTATCATTTCGGTTGCGCCTCTGGCACAAAGACCAAGTCGATCTCATTCCGAGTACAATCCGCGAACGTGTCAATGGGATAGACGACGGAAACTGGAGTCCAAGTCTGATCCTCGAGCAATCGTTCGAGCTGGGCGAAGTAGTAGAGATGAGTAGCAGTTGGATTGTACGTGAGAAGCATAGGGTAACGAGCGCCGGCTGTAGTCTTGCCAACGACAACCTTGGTATTGAGGCCCCCGCCCCAGAAATGAAGGTTTAGTTTCCCCGGTTCAATAGGCTGTCCCTCGTTATCGTAGGCATCGACAAACACACCCAGGCGACCGCACGGCTGGCTCGTTTTGTATCGCGGCTGGGCAAGCCCTTGCTCGTCGCGCAAACGGTAGCGCGGCTGACCTGGATTGACTTCCAGTTCTACACCGGGTACGGCGGTTCCAGGCCTACGGATGCAAACTGGCTGGATGGGAGCGACATCTAGCAGCGATCCGCCAAACGTTCGAGTCTCGCGTTTCTCCTCATTGCTTTGAATTTCGCTGAGGAGTTTGCCAGCTTCCGATTTGAAATAGGAGGCCTCCGATGCAGGAATCCCAAACCACGAATCGTTAAACGCGGCGCAAATGTAAGCTTGCGCCAGATCCCAGCGAATTTCGTCATTCACTGCATTCAGAGGAATGCGCTTCGCCCTAAGAATTTCGATTGCTTCGTGGGGCCGTGCCTGCCCCAGCAGAACCTCGGCAAGAGTCGACTGGTAGGTCAGCTGGCTTTCCGCGGGGATCTTGTCAGTTACAAGCCGCACCGCGTAGCGAGCCCAAGCTTCGGCGGCCTGAGCGATGTCCGAACCTGGTCCCAGCGGCGGTTTGGCGTCCGGCAGGTTGTCCCGCCAAGTCCAGAACGTATAAGCATATTCGTTGATCGCATTGATATCATTCGGAATGCGCTGAACGGCTTGCCCGTATTCCCCCATCGCGAGCCTGAAGTAAGCGGCGGCCTGCTGCTGGTCTCCTCGGCTCAGCCAGGTTCTCGCGGAGTTCCGAAAAGCACTGCCCAGAACCTGATGGGCAGCAGCAACGTCGTTCACTCTTTTCATTGGTGCGGCATCGCCCAGGGCCAGACTTGCTGAGGAGGCGTTGCAGCGAATGACAGGATCGTCGGGAGTAAGAGCCAAAGCCTTTTGGTAATAATGCAGAGCCGGGTGTTCGTACGGGCTTACCCAGTGCTGATATTTTAACTTCAGACTCTGACTCCCCTGTTCTACGGAAGCTATGTCGCTACTTGAGCAGCGCCACTCTCTGTTAGCATCCGTCACGAAGTGCCCTTGTAGATCCGGCACAAAGTGCCCTGCTCTCCGAGCTAACACCACACCGGTCGTGTTCAGTACGGCGGCTTGCGTTTGCTTGACTTGCAGATTTTCCTGCAAGCTGGGCGATGATTTCGCGTAGGACTGCTCGGCTCGTTTGCAGTAGAAATAGGCCGGACGATACTGTTTTGCTTGGAGGGCGACACTGCACAGGCCGTAGTAAGCGGAAGCGCGGTCGGGCGGCGAAACGAGCGCCGATGGGAAGAGGAGTACTTGTTGCCAGAGGCTGTGGGCGCGTTGTACCCGTTCGCTGGCAGCTTCCGATGAGGAGGGCTCAAAAGGTGCCAGGGCTGCAGGAGGTTGAAAATGGAAGCGATCAAAATTGTACTCGGTGTCGGCCAGGGCGATGTAAGACGGTACAAAATTAGGCTGTTCCTTGAGACCACTGTTAAAGGCCTCGACGGCGCGTGCCGGCTGTCCATCCGAACGCAGCGCGAAGCCTAAACGATAGAAGGCGAGAGCAAAGGAGCTGTCTTCCTCGGTCGCTTTCCGGAAGTCCTCAATCGCGAGGCTTAGAGCCTCGTAGGAGCCGGCCTCGGCTTTCCGCCACTCTTCCAAGCCGTTTTCAAAATATTGAAAGGCGGGCCAGGAGGAAGTCATAGCCAGAGAAGTGGCGCTGGGCTCTTGCTTGATGATCTGCAAGGCCAATTGATCCGCGAGTTCCGCCGCAGCATCGTCGGACGACGCCGATGGGGGATCCGGAGTCTCCCGATCAGCTGTGGAATGAGCCTTGGTTGGAGGAGGTACGCGCCAGGTTTCCCCGGTGGAGGAACTGGCCAAGAGCACAAATCCATTCGGCTCCCAGAGAAAGGCTCCGTGAATCTCGCGTGCCCGCAAGAGCGACCGAATAGGGGGCTGGAACGGAGCTATCAGCAGATTGAGTGGAATTTCCACGCTGCCGAGCTTCAGAGGTTCACTGCGACTACTTACGGTGGTATCCAAACTGACTACGCCTTCGGTAGCCGAAACAAAACTGGTGGTCGCGCCAGACTCTCCGGACCTGAGGGTCACGATGTCGGCCCGAAGTTCTTTTTTGAGGCGACCCAAGGAATTCAGCAGGCGAAAGGCAAGGAGTTTGTCCATATCTTTCTGCGTGGAAGCGACGTGTACTTCAAACGGGTAGATGATCGTCCTGCCGGCATTCGGAAGTTGCGCCAGGGCGACTAGGAGTCCCAGCGCGAACACGGTCTTCAACAGCACTACAGGGACCTTTCGTATGAGCGAGCCGGAGGCTGAGCCGTTGGTTTTGAGAGCTGGTATTGGCAAGGCATCGGGTTGAGGGCTTAGCGACGAGGAAGTGGCGAGCTCATTGGTTGGTTGTGCCCCTAAGACATGCTTGGCTGGACTTTCCTGTTTATGTAGCCAGTTGGGCACAAGGTGGTACGTCCGTATAAGAGAGGGGGTGGTGCCTCTGACGGTTCGTTCGCGAGCCGCGGCGTAGAGTCGTCCACTAGCCGCTGCCTTGAAGATCAGAAGCCAGGGGAGCAAGAGAAGAAGCAGATCGATGAAAGGACCGAACTGGGCGAGATAAAGTAGGTCGCCAAGGCTGAAAGCGACGATACCGAGAATCAAAAGGAATAGAAGCTCATGCCTTTGACCCGGGGCTGCAAGGTCAAGGATAAGAGATTTTCTACTGCGCCAAGCACGTAGCGAATTATATGCGCTCGAGAAGAGGAGCAAGCCCAAGCCGATCGAGAATACGCACCAGAGAGTCAGCACGGAGAGCCGATTCGGCTCCTTCCACCAGATGCGACCGCTTAGCAGTGCCAGATAGACAGCGCCGACGGCAAGAGTGAGACGCAGCAGAGCGCGACGGGGGGAGACGCTTTTTGCCTTCAGAAAAATCGGGAAGAAAAGCTGGATACCTAACAAGCCGACGAGTATGGGCAGTGATGCCAGAAGGGAGATCTTCCACAGGACCAGGGACCTCGGATCGTCAAGCTCGAATCCCCACTGCTGCTTCTGTGCCACCCAGATGGAGAGTCCTGCGGGAATTGCCGAATGCAACCACACGCGCTTCCAAGGATCACGTAAGTGACAAAGCGCCAAAATACAATCCAGGAGGCAAGCGAAGACCCACAAAGCGAGAGGTGGCCACCAAAGGTCGTAGGTATAGAGGTGTAGCGCAGAAGGATCTTCTGGATTCAGGGGCCGCATCATTCGAAAAGAAGCGGACGCACCCACTGCGAATCCAGCGCAGAGTATCAGCCATAACGGACTGACAGAATGCGTAGCCAAGCGGGACACGTAAACTCCGATCCCCGCAGCAAGAGGGATGCCCATTAACAGCAAAATCAGGCTAACGTATGCCCAGTGACCTTGGACGATTGCTACGCCGAATTCTCGCCCAAGCACAAGATTCCCGGATCCCACCAAGAAGAAAGAAACAGAGCCCAGGACGCCAACGAAGATGGTGAGAAAGCCGAAAAGACGCGCATAAGCGGCATTTTCTCGTTGGAAAATCAGCAAACCACCTTGCGCGATGAAGAGCGCAAGAATTGCTGCGGCCGCGACGAGGGTCTTCCAATCCATCGTTCCCACCGTTAGGAACCCAGCGGAGTCGGAGCGGGCGAAGGCAGAAACAAGATATTTATTGTTCTGCATAATTGCACTTTTTTTATATAACTAACCCTAAGAATGCTGTATTCGGAATGCAGTGATTTAACTCACAGGGCCGTACGATGTGGCTCACAAATGGCTTTTTGGGGAGGCGAATCTTGGGCAAGAGTAATAGAGCAATAGATGGTCACAGGGAAGAAATCGGCGTCGAGCCGGCGCGTCGCGACTACTTCAGTGGAAAGCGGTGTGGCTATGTGTGAGCGCGGGTGGGCGAGTGATGATAGGAAGGTTAGTGACGGGGGGAGTTTTTGCGTGGCAAGCAGTTCGGGCTGAGTTGCGCCGGTATAGAGGATCCGTGAAGGATGGGCGCAGCATGCGGCACAGGTGCGCGACTTTCAGAGCAGGGGGCCGCGGGATTTGAGGTAGCGCTGCGCGACAGCATCGGCGGTGCGGAGGGTTTGGGCGAGGACGGCAGAAGCCAGCAACAAGAGAAACAATCGTTTCATTGGCGGTCCCTCAAGAAGCGTTTGAAACAGCGGAGCGCGGGAAACATACAACGGAGAGGCGCAGATGGCGACGTGGCTTGTTGAGTAACCAGAAGCGAGTAGCAGATAAGGCTGGAGGCGGCGCGCTGACTATCCTGAGCGAGGGAGTCCTGCCGGATCCTTGCGGTGCGTCGAAAGAGGCGGTAAAACATCTCGTCGGGGGCTCGCGTCCCGAGCGCAGCCCATACACTGCAAACCGAACCATCGCACGTCACGGGAATGCAGAGGAGGACGAATGGAACTGAATCGCACGGAACGTGTGCAATGGCTGGCGCTGACGATTCTAGGTTTGGTGGCGGGACTGGCTTTGGCCTTGCCGCTGGGAGTACCGATCTTCGCCGTGTTGGGCGCGATGGCGGGAACGCCGGTGGTGCTCGCTATCGTGGGATTGGCGCTTGGTGGCGCGCAATGGCCCATTATCCGGCGACACATTCCGTCATCCGGTTGGTGGGTCGTGGCCAGCACGCTGGGCATGGCCGCAGGGCTTACACTGGGGGTGATAGTAGTTGAGCAGATTGGGCGAGCAATGGTGGGGGGGCCCATCAACTTCCGGGTGCTGAGCGTTGCGGCGCGAGCGGCCAGTTTCGGCACGATTGGCTTGATCAGTGGCGCCTTGCTGGGGCTGGCACAATGGCTTGTTCTGCGCCGTAGCTTCGCGGACTGCCGCCGTTGGATTCATGCCAATGCGCTGAGTCTGGCGATTGGGCTCGCCGCGGGTTCTCTGCTGGCTGACGCGCTCGTGTCGAGGTCCGGCTCATTTGTCAGCGTTGCTATTCTGTTTTTTGTCGGCAGCGGCGCAGCGGGAATTTCGACTGCACGGGCGCTGACTGCGGTGTTGGCTAAACGAGCTGCTACGCGCGCGTCCTCCTAAAGCGCGCTACTAGAGAGACGAGGCGACGCGCGCGCACGAAGCGTCGAAGCGAGTTAAGTGCTCACCCTTAAAAACGAAGCGTGCGGCGCTCGGCAGAGGACACGGGCTGAGGCCCCGCACCCACACGAGCTGCGGTTATCCGGGCGCTAACGCGGACAAGCGGAGGATGGTCCTATAGTTGACCGTGGTGAAACGCGCTTGGCGCCATTGTCACAACTATTTCAGGTAGTAGAGGGAGCCCGGCCATTGTGACGGGAAAGACGGAGCGTCCTCCCGCTTAGCGCGGGGAAGCAGAAGGATGAACGTGCAAAGTTGACGTTGCGCTGCGTGAATCCTGCAGATAGGAGTGTGGCTATGTGTGAGCGCGAGTGGGTGAGTGCGGAGTGGGTGAGCAGTGACGAGGTGATTTTTTCGGCTGGCAGGTGGAAGTGGGTGAGCGGAGGTGCAGCACGCTGCGCCACTACAAAGACTTCACGGCGGGTGATGGTGGCGTGTGCGATGGTGGTGCTGGGAGTGGCGTTGTTGGGTGGGTGCAAAGCGGAAAAGGGTGGAGGCGGTGCGAGTGGCGGGAGTGGTGCTAGCGGCGGGAGTGCGACGGGAGTGTTGAGGAATTTGGCGGAAGCGGCGAAGTTGCCACAGGTGAAGGCGCCGCTGCCGAGGCCGGGCGTGTTTGAGCCGGTGGAAGAGCCGGAGTCGCCATCGCGGCCGACTACGGGAAAGCGCAAGGAGACGCAGCCGTCGGCGAAGGAGGCATTGCCGATTCGACCCTGCGATATCGCGATTTTTCCGTGCGCGTTCGACGGAGTGACACAAGGAAATTGCACCAGTTGCGGCGGGCAGCCACCAGACCCGAATGCGGCGGTGGGCGACGACAAGATTGTGGAAGTGGCGAACGACTTGATGCGGGTGACGAACCGGTTCGGCGCGGAGCAATGCGGCGGGCCGGTGACGCTGCAGACGTTGCTGGATACGACGATTGCGTTGACCGATCCGCGAGTGCAGTTTGACGACGTGAATCAGCGGTTTAGTTTTGTGGTTACGGTGAGCAGTCCGGGAGCGACGGATAAGCCGGCGATGTTTGTGGCGGCGACGGCGAGCGCCGATCCGTGCGGAGACTGGTTTGTGTACCACATGACGTTTCACGACGGCCCCTTCGCGGCGGGAGCATTTCTGGATTTTCCGATGCTGGGGCAGGATCAGAACGCGTTGCTGATTTCGCTGCGCGTCTGCAAGAAAGTGGGCCAGTGCGGGGATGCGAATTTCTCGGTGTTTGGAGTGCCGAAGTCGCTGGTGTACACGAAACAAGACGTAGCGTTTGATTGTTTTGCGGTGGATTCGTTGACGGCACCGGTGAGCAATGCGGGGAACCCGTTGATCCACAGTCCGGTGAGTTTCTTTTTGGCGGCGGTGCCGGGAACGGGATACAAGCTGTACCGGTTGACGAATAGCGGCGGAAGCGGAGCGTCGATCTCGAAGACGACGCTTAACGCGTCGTTTGCGAAGCCTTCGCGAGCAGTGAATCAGCCGGGGACGACCGCAACGCTTGATGCTTCGGACGGAAACATCGTGAGCTTTCCGTATTTTGATGGTTCGCGAATCTGGTTTAGCCATGACGCGGATGATGAGGGATTTCCGACGGTGCTGTACGGGTTTGTGGACGTGAGCAAGAACGCAGTGGAGAGGACGTTTGCATTTCACAGCGGGAGCAGTGACGACTTCAATTCGTCGCTGGCGGTAGGGTTCACGCCGGGCAAAGAGACGGTGTACATGAACTGGGCGTTTACCGACACGCTGGCGGGGAAGCCGACGACGGCGGTGTTTGCGGCAGGAGATGCGAATGGGCCTTTGGTGAATATTGCAGGAGCGGGGACGCCGTTTACGTCCGGCGGCGGGGTAGCGAGCGCATGCGGCACGAGCGGGCAGTGCCGGTTTGGAGATTTTTCGTCGGTGTCGGTGGATCCGAGTGTGGCCGGATGTGCGTTTGCGACGCAGCAATATTTTGCGACGGATGGAAGCTGGAAGACGCGGGTGGGGCCGATTGGGACGTGCGAAAGCGTTGTGGTGAAGTAGACAGCGGCTAGGGGACGAGGTCGAGAGCGCGCGAGAAGTTGGGGCCGACGCGAATCGCGTGGAAATCGCGATGGTCCGTGGTTAGGACGCGATAGACTTTGCGGCGTTCGGCGACCGCAGCGACCGTGCCGTCGACGAGGCCGAGAGCGAGTTGCTGGAATTTGGCGTCAAATTCGAGAGCGCGAACGAGGTCGGAAGGCAGAGGCAGTTCGTACTCGTAGCGTGTCATCGGATCGAAGATTTCAGCGAGAAGCTTGCGCATCGCAGCGCGATTTTCGCGAAGGAAATAATCCACTTCCGCGAGGACGAGAGCCGGGACGATGACGACGGTCGCGGTGAGTAGAATTTCCTGATATTCAGGGAAGCTGGGTTCGCCATGCGAGGTGCGGGCCAGTGCCTTGAGGAGTCCGCCAGTGTCAGCGACGACGGGGCTTCTCAATCTTCGAGATCCTTGAACAGTTCGGATTCGTCACCGAGCTTTGTGTCGCTGGACTCGAAGAGCAAGGTGGATGGTGGGCGGCGACGGGAGTAGTAGCGAGAGGCCACGACGCGCAGACCCTTACGGACAAGTTCTGAGGCGGAATGGCCCGCGGCGCGCGCGCGCTTGAGAGCGCGGACGTCTTCTTCGTGGAGACGGATCGTTGTTGAAATCATGCGTGCCATACACTCACCATACAACTAGATAAAGCAGACAGCAAGCCCAGATATGTGCAGAGCGCGAATGACGCCTTTCAGGCGAGGAGGCTTGGAGATTTGAGGTAGCGCTGCGCGACGGCATCGGCGGTGCGGAGGGTTTGGGCCAGGATGGTCGGAGTGGGGTTGGCGGCGGCGTTTTGCGGGAAGGAAGAGGCGCCGAGAACGAAGAGATTGGGAGCTTGCCAGTGCTGGAGGTAGGAGTTGACGACGGAAGTTTCGGGCGAAGCGCCCTGGATGGCGCCGCCCTGGATGTGGCTAGATTGATAGCGGCTGGCGTCGTAGTGAGTTAGCGTTGGCGAGGCGTTAATTTCTTTGGCGCCCATAGCGCGGGCGAGTTCAACGGCTTTTTGCGCGGCGAAGGCAGACATGTGGTGTTCGTTGTCGCGCCAGTCGATAGTGAGGCGGAGAAGCGGATCGCCCCAGTGGTCTTTGTAAGTGGGGTCAAGGTC
>Ga0335079_10000767_pt1 | contig 36438 bp, 34 predicted proteins | sample Lox_Sample_33_FD_206719 | JGI IMG/M metagenome (GOLD analysis project Ga0335079, IMG submission 206719) | Soil microbial communities from Loxahatchee National Wildlife Refuge, Florida, United States - Lox_Sample_3.3 | ecosystem: Environmental > Terrestrial > Soil > Wetlands | place: USA...
ATTTCGATTCCAACATACCGGGCATCCAATGGTGGAACCCAGCTGCGTTTTGCTCGCCCGGAGGCACGGCCTGCCCAGGCGCCACCGGCAACCTCTCACGCAACAAATTTGCAGGCCCGGGATTCGGAGATGTCGACATGTCGTTGATCAAAAACATCCCGATTACCGAGCGAGTGAAGATCCAGCTGCGGGCGGACTTCTTCAATCTCCTGAACCGCATCAATTTTGCATCTGGCGTCGGAGCCGTAGGTGGGGTCTGCTCGCCAAATGCGGTCACCGGCGTGTGCACCACGGCCAGCGGTTTCGGCCAAGTGTCCGACACCATTGGTGATTTCAACGGTGCACCGGCCATCGGCCCCGGCGAAGCCCGCAACATACAGCTGGTAGCCAGAATCGTCTTCTGATTCCAAGCTGTAAAACCTTTCGGCCTAAGCGCCCTGGAGAAATCCGGGGCGCTTTATTTTTGCGCGACTTTCTTCAAACACCGCGATGAACCGCAGCATCGCCTTTCGAGAACAGCGGGGATACGGTAGATTGGAAGATTGCCAGTTGAGCAAAAATCTAGGTTGCAGCGCTTATCGAGCGTCAGCCAGCCAAGTCTCGCCTAGCAGAAAGAGAAGCGGTACAAGTTTCAGGAAATGATGACTAAGCTTCCATCGTTGGTGATTCTGGGGCGGCCGAATGTGGGCAAGTCCACGTTGTTTAATCGGCTGACGGGGACGCGGCGCTCGATTGTGACGAATGAGCCGGGAATTACGCGTGACCGGATTTATGGCAAGGCGGAGTGGCGCGGGAAGGCGCTGGAGATTGTGGATACCGGCGGGATCATTCCGGATGACAAAGCGCTGATTCCGCAGGAAATTTTTCGCCAGGCTCGCGTGGCGATCGAGAAGGCGGATTTGCTCGTGCTGGTGGTGGACAGCCAGGCCGGTGTGACGCCGCTCGATCAGGAGTTGGCGCGGCTGTTGCGCGGAACAGGCAAGCCATTCGTCGTGGCGGTGAACAAGGTTGACTCCGCAGCGCAGGAAGTGAATGCGGCGGTGTTTCATGAGCTGGGTGTGCCGGTGTTTCCAATCGCGGCGGAGCATGGGACCGGCGTCGATGACCTGCTCGATGCGGCACTGGCGGAAGTGGAAGGCACAGCTGTTTCGGACATCGAGGGCGACGACAGCGATAGGGGAATCGTCGAGGTCGCGATTATCGGACGGCCTAATGTAGGCAAATCCACGTTGCTGAATCGCATGTGTGGCGAAGAGCGTTCGATTGTTTCGCCGATTCCCGGAACCACGATGGATAACGTAGATACAGATGTGACGCGCGACGGGCACGTGTATCGGTTTGTGGATACGGCCGGAATCCGTCGTAAGGGAAAGACCAAGCTAGTTGCCGAGAAGTTGAGCGTGGTAATGGCGCGGCGCGGACTGGAGCGCTGCGATGTGGCGCTGCTGGTGGTGGACGGCGAACAAGGCGTGACGCAAGGCGACGCGCAGATTGCTAATTATGCCGAGCAGTCGGGGCGGTCGGTGATTATTGTCGTGAATAAATGGGATTTGGCGGTGCAGGCGGCGCGCGACGCCGCGGACCGGCAACCCAGCGGAGAAGGGAAGCGAGCGAACGGGAAACGCGATTCGCATGGCAGAGACGAAGGAGGCGCTGGTCGTCGCGATCGCGACAACACGCGCCGGGTCGATCCGGGCGTGCTGATGCACGACTACGAGAAGCTCATTCGCGGCAAGCTGAAGTTTCTAAGTTACGCGCCGATTGTGTTTCTCTCTGCAAAAACCGGCGAACGAGCCAGCAAGCTGTACCCGCTGATTGATCAGGTCGCGGCAGACCGGAGGCGCCATATTTCCACGCCTGAATTGAATCGTTGGCTGAAGGAAGATGTGGATTTGCAGCGCGGCACGACGCCGAAAGCGCGGCCGGTGCGTATCTACTACATCACCCAGGCGAAGACGGCGCCGCCAACGTTTTTGTTGTTTACGAACCAGAAGCAGCCGTTGCATTTCAGCTATGAGCGCTACCTGGAGAATCAGTTACGCTCGAAGTATGCGTTTGTGGGCACTCCGGTGCGGTTTGTGCAGAGATTGAGGAAGAGAGAGAAAAAAGCGAGAAGAGAAGAATAGCTCAACGCAGAGGCGCAGAGGACGCAGAGAAGAGAGGCAGACCCGGCGATTTGAGATCGCGCTCTCTGAAGAGGGCGGCTACAGCGGACAACCTGCTACTGAATTGCAGCGCAAACTGCTACGATAGCGCGTCCCCTCCCGACAGGACGGCTATGCCGAGCACCGCGATAGCAGCGCAAACCGACACCGAAAAAGAGTTCTACCGGATTGGTGACGTCAGCCGGATCACGAACCTGAAGCCGTTCGTGCTGCGCTATTGGGAAACGGAATTCCCGATGCTTGAGCCGATGAAGACGCCCGCGGGGCATCGGTTGTATCGCCAGGAAGATTTGGAACTGGTGCTGCGCATCAAGCGGTTGCTTTACGACGAAGGCTTCACGATTGCCGGGGCGCGGCGGCACTTGCGGGAACAAAATGGCAGCGGTGAAGGCGAACCGGCCGCAGCTTCGGGCGGTTCGGTTGGTTCTGGTGCTGCTGCTGATGCCGGCGCGGGCGCGGCGCAGATGCTGAGCCGCAAAATGTTGCTGGACCTGCGTGATTCGCTGCGCGCATTCTTGACGCTTCTCGAACGCAAGTGATAGCCTGATTACGCTGTTTACCCCATCTCCTAAGCAGTCGGGACGTAGCGAAGCCTGGTATCGCGCACCCTTGGGGTGGGTGAGATCGCTGGTTCGAATCCAGTCGTCCCGACCATTTTTCCAGCTTGCGGAAATTCCTGCTGAGCTTTTGTTCGTCGTTGCGACATGTCGGTTCTGAAAAGTATCTTTGACGATGGACGAGCGACTCTGCGCAGTTGGAGAGTCTACACAGACCAGACTGGCGAAACACCCTGGCTTTGGATCGCCGTCCACGTTCTGAACTGGATCACGATTATCGCGGCAATAGCTCTGCCGATACCGATCTCCAGGAAATACCATCTGTCCAAAGAGCAAGCCTTGGGAGTTTTAACTGCGTTAGCAGTTCCTTACGGCATTCTGTGGTTGTGGATAAAGAGTAGAGTCAGGCTGAGTCACCTAAAGAAGCAGCGGAATTTTGCGAAAATCAAGAAGCGGCGTTGATAGATCGATGAAAAATATATTGTTGACCAATGATGATGGTATTCAAGCGCGGGGGTTGAATGCGCTGGCGGAGGAGTTGGCGGATTTTGCTACGGTGAGTATTGTGGCGCCGAGTCGGGAGCAGAGCGGAACGGCGCAGGCGTTGACGTTGCGCCAGCCGATCATTTGCCATCAGGAAGGCGAACGCGCGTGGGCCGTGGATGGAACGCCGGCGGACTGCGTCATCGTGGCGATGCATAAACTGCTGCCGCATAAGCCCGACCTGGTCATTTCGGGAATCAATCACGGCGGCAATCTCGGAGAGAATGTGTACTATTCCGGAACGGTCGGTGCAGCGCGCGAGGCGGCGTTACATCATGTGCCGGCGCTGGCGATGTCGCTCTGCTCCAAAGCGCCGAATGTGAGCTTCGAACCGGCAGCACGGCTGGCGCGCTCCGCAGCAGAGCTCATCCTCAAGGAAGGCTTGCCGGACCAAGTTCTGCTGAACGTGAACGTGCCGGAGCCGTGGAGCGGGGGAGTCAAGTTCACGCGGCAATCGAAGAAAATCACGCGCAACCAGCTTACGGAAGGCCGCGATCCGCGCGGACGCATCTATTTCTGGCTGACCGAGCAGCGCATCGACGGCGACGTCGAGCCAGACACGGACTACGCAGCGATTTTTTCCAGCGCTGTGTCCGTCACGCCGCTGCATCTCGATCCTACCGACACGCGCTCTCTCAACCACCTTTCGCACTGGGCAAAGAGCTTAGCGGCTGCCTTGTAGCGGCGTGTTTATTCCGCTGCGCGGAGGCACACGCTACGGCTGCGCGGGTGTTCGTGGCCGGCAGCGGCGTAAAGCCGCGCTCGAGATGAGCAACGAGCCGTAAACCGCTTTATCGACTCGGCTGGGCGGCGGATGGCGCCACGTTGGGAACGTTGTTCTTGCGCATCGTGTCGTTGAGCGCCGGCAGATCCTTTGACAACACTTCGCGCCACTTCGCCAATTGGGTGTCCAAGCGCCCATCCAGGTCTTTGAAAACGTCTTCTTCCGCCTGGGTCGGCGCCGTATCGGCGCTGTCTACAACGTTCTGCAGATAGGCGATTTTGCTGTTGAGCATGGTGGGGTAGTTGGCCTGGTCTTCGCTCGACTTCGAATTTACCTGTACCAACTGCTCCTCGATTTCGCCGATTTTCTTCCGCAAATCGGCACACGCCGCCACGACCGGTTTTCCACCGTCGCCTGAGCCGACGCGCCGCTCAATCGCCTGTAGTTGCGCGCGCAAATCGCGAATGGCGATCACCACGGTATTCATTTCGTGCTGACGGTCTCGCAGTTTGATCATCAGATCGAACTGCTTTCGCAGATCTTCCGGCGAAGTTTGCACGCGCGGATCCATTTTTATTTCGAATGAGGTCGTTTGCGACTTGCCCGCCACCGTTAGCCGCGCCTGATATTTTCCGGGCAGCGCTAGCGGTCCGAGCGGCTCTCCGGCGTCGTAGATCAGCAGCGGAACCTTGGTCGGCAATTCGTAGCGCAAATCCCAGACGAAGAGGTTCAGCCCCGCCTTCGCGGGAATGTGCTCGATCGGTTCGTCGCGTTCACCTTCCTCCGGCGCACCTTCCGTCTTTTTTTCTTCGCTATTGAACGCTCGAACCACTTTGCCGTTCGCATCCAGCAATTCCAGCTTCGCGGGCTCTTTTGGAGCCTCCTTCAGGTAGTAGTAGAGAATGACGCCCGCAGGTGGGTTTTCCCCCACCGGATACCGCCGCGGGCTTCCGTGGCCTTCACGCGTGCGGTAAGCCGTGTCCGGCGTAAAGAGGTGCGCATCTTCCTTGGCGAGCGACGCACTTGCCTGCCGTAGCGGCCCGAGGCCATCGAGCGCCCAGAAGGAGCGGCCATGCGTTGCGACGACCAGCGTATCGTCGTGAATAACCAGGTCGTGAATCGGAGTGACAGGCAGATTGAGCTGCAGCGACTGCCAATTCGCGCCATCGTTGAAAGAGACGAAAATGCCCGTTTCGGTTCCCGCGTAGAGCAAGCCTTTCCGCTTGGGATCTTCACGCACCGCGTGCACATACACGTTTTCCGGCAAACCCGTGACGATCTTGGTCCAATTCTTGCCGAAGTCGCTGGTCTTGAAAATATACGGCTTGAAGTTGTCCAGTTTGTGCGCATCCACGGCTACATATGCCGTGCCCGCATCAAAGGGCGACGCTTCAATCAAGCTGATCGCCGACCATTCCGGCACATCCTTCGGCGTGACATTGGTCCAGCCGCTCTTGCCTTCGTCGCGTGTCAGTTGCACAAAGCCGTCATCCGTGCCCGCCCAAAGAAGGCCCTGCTGTTTCGGCGACTCTGCCAGACTGAAAACCACGTCGTAATACTCGACGGTGTATTGGTCTTTCGTCAGGGGGCCACCAGAATCCTGTTGTTTGGAGGCGTCATTGCGGGTCAGGTCCTTGCTGATGGTGGTCCAAGTGCGTCCCGCATCGTTCGAACGAAACACATACTGCGACGTGTGATAAATCACGTCCGGGTTGTGCGACGAGATGACAATCGGCATCGTCCAGGTGTAGCGGTATCGCTGCTGCGCTGCGGGATGTCCGTTGGGATCTTCCGGCCATTCCTGGATGCTTTGTGCCTGATTGGTGCGGCGATCGTAGCGCGTAAGGATCGGCCCTTCGTCGTCGGCGTAAACAATGTTCGAATCGCGAGGATCGGGAACGATGTAGCCGCTTTCGCCGCCACCGACGGCGTCCCAATCACCCGGCAGAATCGCGCCATGATCGCTGCGCGTGCGTATCCCGATAGAAGAATTGTCCTGCTGCGAGCCATACACGCGGAACTGAAAATCGTTGTCCGCCGCCACATGATAAAATTGAGCGGTTGGCTGATTATTTTGAGTAGTCCAATTCTTGCCACCATCCACGCTGATCGTTGCCCCGCCATCGTTGCCGTTCATCATGCGGTTAGGATTGTTCGGATCGATCCACAGCGCGTGATTGTCGCCATGCGGCGAATTCAAACGTTCGAAGCTCTTTCCTCCATCCGTGGATTTATAGAGGCCGGTATTCGCGATATACACGCCGCTCATATTTTTCGGATCGGCCCAGACATGCGTGAAATACCACGCCCGTTGCGTGAAACGATGGTCGGCATTCACAAACGTCCAGTTCGCGCCGCCATCCTCGCTGCGATACAGGCCACCCTGTTTCGCTTCGACCAACGCGTACACGACATTCGAATCCGCCCCAGATACGGCAACGCTGATCTTTCCCAACGTTCCTTCCGGCATGCCGTTGCCTTCGACGCGCTTCCAGGTCGAGCCATCGTCGTTCGAACGATACAGACCATCTTTGGCGCCGCCGCTGTTCAGCGTCCACGGCGTGCGCCAGCCTTCCCACATCGCGGCAAACAGTACGTGCGGATTGTTGGGATCGAACACGATGTCAATTCCCCCGGTTCGATCATCCAGGTACAAAACCTTTTCCCAGGTCTTGCCGCCGTCGCGGGTACGAAAAATGCCCCGCTCCGTATTTGGGCCATACGCGTGCCCCAGCGCCGCGACAAAAACAATATCCGGATTCGTCGGATGAATGATCACGGCGCCGATGTGGCGCGTATCTTTGAGCCCCACGTTCGTCCAAGTTTTTCCAGCGTCAGTGGATTTATAAACGCCGTCGCCGTAGGAAATATTGCCGCGAATACACGCTTCGCCTGATCCGGCATAAATCACGTTCGGATCGGAATCGGCCACTGCAATGGCGCCGATCGAGGAGATCGGCTGCTTATCGAACAGCGGATCCCAGGAGTTTCCGCCATCGGTCGTCTTCCACACGCCGCCGGCCACCGCGCCGAAATAGTAGGTGTACGGTTGGCTCGGCACGCCAGCGACGGTGATCGCACGCCCGCCGCGAAAGGGCCCGATGAGCCGCCATTTCATGGCGTCGTAGGTTTTTACATCAATCTGCTGAGCGCGCGACTCGTAAGACGCTCCACAGCTGAGCACGACCGCAACGAGAAACCACGCACCAATTCGGCGAACCAGGTTCACGGCAACCTCCTGAAATGAGCGGCGAAACGCAGCATGGTACCACTGCCGGACTGCAAAACTACAGTTGGTAGTAGAGCCTTTTTCCTGGTGCGGCAAATGCGATAGGATGCAGCGGTATGGCGGCAGGCAAAACATTCGATGTTGCGGTGATTGGCTCGGGCGTTTTTGGCGCCTGGAGCGCTTGGCATCTGGCACAACGAGGACAGCGCGTCGTGCTGCTCGATGCCTACGGGCCGTCCAACGCGCGCGCCAGCTCCGGTGGCGAATCGCGCATCATTCGCATGGGCTACGGGGCGGACGAGCTGTATACGCGGTTTTCCCAACGCTCGCTGCAGCAGTGGAAAAGCTTTTTTTCGGGTACCGGACACAGCCTCTTCCACGAAACAGGTGTGTTATGGCTGGCCGGTGCCGATGACTCTCGTGTTCGCGAGAGCATGGCCACACTTAAGCGCTGCGACGTACCGTTCGAAGCCATGGAGCGCCCCGAGTTGGAGCGCCGGTATCCGCAAGTTTCGTTCGAACATGTGACCCGCGGATTTCTCGAACCGCACAGTGGTGTGCTGATGGCGCGGAGAGCGGTGGCGGCTGTGGCGGAAGACGCGTTCAAACGAGGCGTCGAGTTCCGAATCGGCAAAGTCGAAACGCCACAGAGCCATGGGCGTCTCGTGGCGGTGAAATGCAGCAGCGGCGAAACGGTCGCTGCCGGCCAGTTCGTGTTTGCCTGTGGGCCCTGGCTCGGCAAGGTTTTTCCAGAAGTTCTTGGCCAGCGCATTTTCCCGAGCCGCCAGGAAGTGTTTTTCTTCGGCGTGCCGGCCGGTGATGCGCGGTTTTCGCCGCCTGCGTTGCCCACTTGGCTCTTTCAGGAAGACGAATACTACGGAATGCCGGATATCGAAGGACGCGGCCTGAAAATTGCACTCGACCATCACGGCGAACGCGTCGATCCCGACACGCAGGAGCGGATCGTCACTGAGGAGGAAGCCAGAGTCGTCAGCGACTATGTCGCCAAACGTTTTCCAGCTTTGCGGAACGCGCCGATCGTCGAAACGCGCGTCTGCCAGTACGAGAACACTTCCAACGGAGATTTCCTAATAGATCGCCACCCGGAGATGGACAACGTTTGGCTACTAGGTGGCGGCTCGGGCCATGGCTTTAAGCACGGACCTGCCGTCGGTGAATACGTTGCGGATCGAGTGATGAACAAAGGTGCCGTCAAGCCCCGCTTCTCCCTGAAAACGAAAGAAACGGTTCAGCACCGCACCGTTTTCTAGCTCGAACTTGCGGCTCGGCCTGGCCTGCGCCTTATCCGCTCATTCAGTACAGAAACTTTAGGTCGTGCTCTTCCGCGCTCGTTGCCGCGCGTGGTACGCCGCGATTCCCCGCTTCACGCGCCGCGCCTTCTCGGCATACAAATCTTGGTCGGCCTCCGAAAGCAGTTTTTCAATGCGCTCGCCATCTCCGCGATAAACCGAGATGCCAATACTGGCAGAAAGCCGCGGCTCGTCCTTGTCTTCCAGCATGACCTGGCGAATTCGATTGGCTACCTGGTGAGCTTCTACATCTTTCGACTCCGGCAGCACCAGCGCAAACTCGTCGCCGCCGTAGCGCGCTGCCGTATCAATGGCGCGGCAATGAATCCGGAGAATCGCCGCGACTCGGCAAAGCGCGCGGCTGCCCACCAGGTGGCCATAGTTGTCGTTTATTTTTTTCAATCCATCGAGATCGAGCAGGAGAACCGCAAAGGAACGCCCAGTACGATTCGTTCGCTCCGTTTCGCTTTCCAGCACGTCGAGTAGGCGGCGGTAATTTGCCAGGCCAGTGAGCGGGTCGCTGACCGCCAGATGATGGACCTGTTCGAAGAGATGGGCGTTATCCAGTAACGCTCCGCCCAGAGCCAGAGCGTAACTGCTGACCGTCAAAACCTGCGCCAGCACAAATGGCGCGTCGAGCAGACGCTCTGACTGGCACGCTGCCAACTGCGCCGCGAAATTCATCCAGGCTGCTGCATAGATCGTACGGTCGAATGCGGAGTCTTCCGTGCGCAGACGCCGGCGATACCAGATCATCGCCGCTAAGAAAATCACTCCCGGCAGAAGTTGCTGCGGGCTGGGGATGAACGCCACCGGATGGCGCGAAACTTCCGGCGGAAGCCGTCGCAGCGCGAAAGCCAGAAGATATGTGGCCGCGACTACCGTCAACAGCGCGCCCGTGATCTCCGTTTTCGTGTGCCGCGAACGAGGAATGAAGCGCTCCACTAGCAGCGCGACCAGCAACAGCAATGCCAGAATCATGCGGCTGAGCCACCAGGCCACGGGCGCCCAGGATGCGCGGGCCGGAGTGTCTTGCAGAAATTGAAAAAAGAGAACGCTCGACGCCGAGAGCACCGCTCCCGAGAGCAGATATCCGCCGGCCAAGATCAGCGAGATGCGATCTTGCGTGCCTTGAAAGCGAACGAAACTCAGTGCGGAGAAAACAAACGCCAGCAGCGCGCCAATGACCTGCAAAAATCCTTGCAAAACCGAATCTGGTTCCAGGGAAACGTTGCGCAGCGAAAAGGCGGCAAAAAGAACCAGCAACAAGCCGAAGATATGCCACAAGATCAGCTTGAGAGTGCTAGGCCGGGTCACAGAAAGGTCCTCGTCCATACGGATGGGCCCTCGGGCTGGGACGAGGTGCTACCCAATTAGACTATGCGGCGCGCAACGGTGGCACAGCGAAAGTTAGATGTGTTTAACCAAAGAAACACCGACTGTGGAAAAAATGCACACTGTACGTTCGTACAGGCGAGTTCGAACGAAAAATGACAGCGGCGTTCTGGACAGCGGACAAGCCGCCGAAATGCGTTCGCAGTTTTGTCTTGCATGAATCCGCAAGCTTCTGCAAAATGCAGCATTGAAACGATTCAATACACGGATTTGAAGTCTTGACATCGATTGTTTAGCGTCGCAACGACGAAGGCATGGAGCCTGCAGCTTGCGTTTGAGCTGCTAAATTCGCGTGAAGAAAAAATCGCCAAAGACTTTGAAGATGCAAACGGGTCGGCGGTCGAATCGCGAAGCATTAGCAAAAAGTGGAGCAAACACGCTTCGAGAGATTCTCTCCCAACCGGAAACCTGGACGGAAACTGCGAAGCGCCTCGCGAGCAGCTCGGCCTTCGCGGAAATTCCCAAGCTGTTTTCTCCGGGCGAGCCGTGGCTCTTTGTCGCCTGTGGCTCCAGCTATTACCTGTCTCGGATGATTGCCGCGCAGTGGACAAAACTGCTGCGCACCACCTGCGCGGCCGTGCCTGCATCGGAGATGCTCTTCGCATCGGAGGAAATACTCACCCGGACAGGCGCGAAGCAAGTGGTGCTGGTTTCCCGCTCGGGCAAGACTACGGAAGTCTTGCGAGTCGCCAAACTGCTCGCCGCTCGAGATGGCGTGCATACGCTCGGTATCACTTGCAACGAACACAGCGAACTGGCCGATTCATGCACAGTCACCCTCAGCTTGCCTTGGGCCGACGAGAAAAGTCTGGTGATGACGCGCTCGTTCACGGCGATTCTGCTGCTGTCCGCCAAGCTGGCGGCTGACTTCACTGGCGACGCGCAACTCACTGCTGCGCTGGGACGCCTACCTGCAAAAGCTTCTGCTTGGCTCGCGAACAATGCTGATAAGATTCAGGCCTTCGGGGCGGGGCGCAGGTTCGGCGATTTTGTGTTTCTCGGTCAACAAACCCATTACTGGCTGGCGCAGGAGGGCGCGTTGAAGATGACGGAGATGTCGTCTTCTTATGCGCAGGCCTATCACACGCTCGAGTTCCGCCATGGACCGAAGTCCATGGCGAGTCGGGATACGTTGATCACGTTTCTGCTTTCCGACGCAACTGCGGCAGAAGAGAGCCTGCTCGTCGGGGAAGTGAAGGGGCTTGGCGCGGCCGCGGTGGTAGTGGGCAATCATGTTACTTCCGCCGTGCGATGCGCCAGCGATTTGGCTGTGGAACTGGAATTCGACGAGCCCGAATTCGCCCGGTTGGCTCTCGCCGCGATTCCAGCGCAGCTCCTCGGCTTGGCGGTGGGCTTGCGCAAGGGATTGAATCCCGACCGGCCGAAAAACCTGACACGCGCAGTTGTTCTCGAGTCCGACCATGATTCGTATGCTGCAGCGTCACGGAAAAGGAGCAGCGATTGAGCAACGAAATGGGCGGAAACACGGGGCCGCATCTGCGGCGTACGCTGACTCTTTGGGACCTGATCCTTTACGGGGTCATCGTCTTGCAGCCGGTCGCGCCCATGTCCGCCTTCGGCGCGCTCAGCAATCGCGGCCACGGCTTGGTCGTTTCCGCGGTGCTGATCGCGATGGTCGCCATGATGGCGACGGCCGTCAGCTACGGCAAAATGGCGCGCGTTTACCCGAGCGCAGGTTCCGCCTTCACCTATGTGGCGCGCGAAATTCATCCCGCCGCGGGCTACATCACCGGCTGGAGCATGGTGATGGATTACATCGTGAACCCCCTCATTTGCACGATCTGGTGCGCGGGACAGGCGCACGAGTTTGCGCCCGGTTTGCCGGTCTGGGCCTGGAAGATTTTTTTCGCGGTAGTTTTCACGCTGCTGAACCTGCAAGGGATCAAGACTTCTGCTCGCGTCAATGCGGGACTCGCTGCGGCTATGAGTGCGGTGGTCGTAATCGTCTTTGTCACCACCATCCGGTACATCCTTGGCCATCCGCACAACGAGCCCGGATTTTTCACTCGGCCCTTCTACGATCCGCAGACCTTTACCGCTGACAATCTGTTGGGCTGCACGTCGATCGCAGTCTTGACCTACATCGGATTCGACGGCATTTCTACGCTCTCCGAAGAGGCCGAAAATCCCCGGCGCAACATTATGTTGGCCACCGTGCTCACCTGCCTCGCCGTGGGCATCCTCTCGGCCAGCGAAGTTTACGTCGCCCAACTTGTCTGGCCTGCCTCGCAACCGTTTCCCAATGAAGATCAGGCGTACGTTTTCGCTGCGGCGAGAGCCTGGGCTCCGATGTTCAAGATTGTTGGAGCGACTCTGCTCGTGGCGAACTTTGGTTCTGGCATGGGCGCGCAAATTGGCGCTGCGCGTTTGCTCTACGGAATGGGAAAAAGCAACGCGCTGCCCAAGTCGTTTTTTGGTGAAGTGGACGCCAAGCATGGCGTTCCTCGAAACAACGTGCTCTTCATTGGCGCCATCGTTCTGATCGGCTCGTTTTTCCTGACGTTCGGCCGCGGCATCGAGCTACTCAACTACGGCGCGCTTCTGGCATTCGTCGGCGTCAACGCCTCTTCCTTCGTTCACTATTTCTGGAAGGGCGCGGAACGAACTTTCCTCAACTTTGTCATCCCGCTGGTCGGTTTTGTGGTTTGCGCGTTCCTCTGGTGGGGCTTGAGCACGCCCGCGAAGACACTCGGGTCCATCTGGATGGCGGTCGGGATTGCGTTCGGCATCTGGAAAACCAATTGGTTCCGGAAGCCGCTTTCGTTCGATCCGGTCACTGAGTAGCTCGGCGGCAGCATTTCGCTAGGCAGCCGGCGAATTCATATTCTCGTAAAACAAACAAAGGAAGTCTGGCAGAATGGCGTTGCCCGGAGAGATGCAGGTGAAGCGCGGAAGCGGCAGAAACCAGACCGTCACCATGCGGGACGTCGCGGAAGACAGCGGCTTTTCGCCCGCGACCGTTTCCATCGTCTTGAACAACGCTCCCCTCGCCCGCTACATCGCACCCGCCACCAAAAAACGCATCGAAGAATCCGCCAAGAAGCTCGGCTATCGTCCCAACGCCATGGCCCGGTTCCTCCGCAGCAAGCGCAGCCACAGTGTTGGCGTAATTTTCTTTGACATCACCGACCCGTTTTGCACGCCGGTGTTGCGCGGCATCGAGAACGCGCTGTATCAATCCTCGTATGTCCCGATCTTTGCCGACGCGCACAACCAGCGCAATCGTTTCGAGCGTTATCTCGAAATGCTCCTAGAACATCACGTCGAAGCTCTGATTGTCGTTGCCAACTGGCTCGTCGTCGACATTCATCTGCTCGCCGATCTGAGCAAGCGCAACATTCCTGCCGCCACTATCGGCTGGGAACTGCCGGGCGACATCGTTAGCTCCGTGATGGTCGACAACGAGACCGGTGGCCGCATGGCTCTCGAACATCTCCATCAACTCGGCCACCGAAAGATTGCTTTTATTCGCGGCCCCAAAATGATTATTGACAGCGCTCCCCGTTGGCGCGGCGTTCAAAAATATGCGCACACCGCTGGCATCGAGATCGATCCCGCTCTGGTCGCGCAACTTCCCGATTCCTTCGATCCAAATTCCGGCTTCGACGGCGGCTACCGTCTGGCCGAAGAGTTTTTGCAGAAAAGAAAAAGGTTCACGGCGCTGATGGCGTTCGACGATCTCACCGCGTTGGGCGCGATTCGCGCGTTGACCAAAGCTGGCGTGAAAGTGCCAGAGCAATGTTCGGTGATTGGCTTTGATGATGTGGCTCCCGCCGCCCTGAGTGTGCCCTCGCTCACTACTGTACGCCAACCGCTCGAGACTATGGGCACCAACGCGGCCAACATCGTCATGGACGGGATCAAGGCTGGCCTCGAGAAGCGCGACTGGAGCGCTCTCCGGCAGAAGGCCACACCCGAACTGGTCATCCGCGATTCGACGCGCGATGCTGCGCACGGCGCCTCAGATTAGCAACTCAATTTGTCGCGGCCCGTCGGCCCTTCACCACGGCAGCGAAATCCCGATCATCGCTATTGCAAAACGGCCCTGTGCTACCTTCATACGCGCGCCATGCGCATCATCGCCGGAAAATATCGTTCGCGCCTGCTCAAATCGCTCAAAGGTGACGCGCTCCGTCCCACCAGCGATCGCCTGCGCGAAACGCTGTTCAACATTCTTGGCGGCGATGTAGCTGGCTCGCGGTTCCTGGATATCTTCGCCGGGACAGGCGCCATCGGTATCGAAGCGCTCAGCCGCGGCGCCGCCGAAGCTATCTTTGTCGAGAAGCACGCTGCGGCCGCGAAACTCATTCGCCGCAATCTCGACTCGCTTGGCATAACGTCTGGCGCCACCATCATCCAAGCCGATGCGCTCTTCGCTCTGCAAAAGCTTGCCGCACCTTCCTCTCGTTCAAAGCCGCCAATCAATTTGGTTTTCGTCGACCCGCCCTACGCCGCTCACGACGCCTACTCCAGCGTCCTGAAGTTCCTCGGCTCAGACGAAGCCACTTTTCTCGCCACGGACGCCTTCATCATTTTCGAACACCACCACAAATTCGCCCTGCCCGAAAACGCCGGTCAGCTCATTCAAACTCGCCTGCTCAAACAGGGCGACGCCGCCCTCTCCTTTTACCGCCCGGCGGATTCTTAAAATCCCATAATTTCTTTTGCCTGGGCATCCTCCCGCCTGCCGAGCGAATCACATGCTTTCTGAGCCCCCAGCCACGTTATAATCAACGGATTCATGTCTTTGGGTCAGGTCCATAGTTCACTCAATCTTTTGGGACAGGGCGGCGCGGCTACTGCGGCGCGCATGGCTCCCATTCCCTCGCATCCGGCCGGCAAAGCACCAGGAATCGCAGCGCCCGTTGAGCCCAAACTGGGCATTGCCTGGGGCGACTTCCATCAAGGCTTCTTCAGCAGCGTCCGTGCATTTTTTACCGGTCCTTTCACGCTGCGCAAATTTCTTGGCAGTGAATATTTCCGCGATTGCTGGGTCGAACGCCGCCTGCCCAAGCGTGCAGTACTGGCTGCGGCACTCTGGCATGGGGTCTTTCTCCTGGCGCCTTTCTCACTTTTGACCGCGACGCTTCGCCATAATCCCGCTTTCGACCACACGCGGCTCACCTGGTCTGGCCCCATCGAGGATTTTCCCCTGCTCGAAATCCCTGCCGCCAAACCTAAGCCGCTGGTCGCACGCAACGAACCCGTCAAGCCCGTGGCCCCGCCAAGTGCCGAAGCTTTCCATCCGCGCCAACGCATCGTTACCGATCCCGTTCATCCCAATCATCCACGACAGACGCTGATCAATCCCGCTGCGCCCAAACTCGCACCGCAAATCGCTCCCACGCTACCGAATATCGTGCAACTCCAGGGACCTGCTGCACCTGCTCGTCCGCGTGTTGAAATCAACGCCGATGCGCTCGCCAAGCTCCATCCTCGCGCGCAGCGCCGCGTTGCTGCCAACACGGATGCTCCCGCGCCTGAGGTTGCCGCGCTCGACCAAAAGCCCGCCGAGATCACCTTGAATCCCGCGGCCAGCGGTCCCGCGCGCCCCAAACTCGAGTTAAACGTCGGCGCCGCGCCGCGTCTCGCGCAGCACTCGCAAACTGGCGACACCGCCGCCCCGGAAATCGCAGCGCAAAACGGCAACGCTCCCTCCACTTTGATCGCCCTTTCTGCCGCGCCCGCTCCTCCACAGCCAGAAGTCCAGCCACCGGCCGGCAATCTCTCTGCGCGCGTTTCCATTTCTCCCGAAGGCAAATCGAGCGCTCCGTCGGCAGCGCCGAACAGTGCATCCGGCGCGGCTGCAGGCAAAAGCGACGTTGGCGTCAGCATCAGCGGTGGCAACCCGCAACCCAAAAGCAATCCTTCCGGGACCGCGCTCGGTGCTCGCTCAAACCTGAGTCTACCGTCCGCGCATTCGTTGATGACGCGCCCGGAACCCAGAGCCGATGACCCCGCGGATTCCAGCGCTCCTCCTAACTTCTCCGTTCTCCCGCCGGGCGCCAAGCCCGAGCAAGTGTTTGCCTCTCGCCGTGTCTACACTCTCGCCGTCAACATGGCCAACATCAATAGCGCCAGCGGCAGTTGGATTTTGCATTTCGCGGAACTGGGCTCCAGTTCCGCGGGAGCTTATGGAACAGGAGCAGCGGCAGCACCGTCAGCGGGAGCCGACCTCGCGATGCCGGTGCCAACCAGAAAAGTGGACCCCAAATATCCGCCCGAGCTCATCGAGCAAAATATTCAGGGCGAAGTGGTACTTTATGGCGTGGTCCGTGCCGACGGCACCGTAAACAGTATTCAAGTCGTTCGCAGTCTCGATCCCCAACTCGACGCCAACGCCAAGTCAGCCTTTGCCCAATGGAAATTCAGTCCCGCTTCCAAAGCCGGCACACCCGTCGACCTTCAAGTCATCGCCCACATCCCCTTCAAGATCCGCGACGATCGCTAGTCTCTCTTGGTCTGCTTGGTTGATTCCGTAGCACCCGCTTGCGCGCTCAACGTCCTCTCGTGGCGGCGCGCCGGCGATCTCGTTCGATGTGCTCGGAGCACACCTGCAATTCATCATCGAGCTGGCGGATTTCCGCTGCCAGCCGAATCTTGGCCGGGTTTCTCAGCAGGGAGTCGAACAGTTCCTTCCGTTGATCAAGCAATCTCTCCCGAACGCTTTGCCAATCGATCGAACTTGTAGCCATTGCAGGTCCCTTGGCTGTTCGCTCAGCAGATTAGCTTGCCAAGGCGAGCGGCAGATGTCGGTATTCGATCTCACCAGGGGCGGTGACCATCGGCACCAGTGGCTTGGATCGAGCGCTACAAAGCTAAGAAGCAACGGACGCAGCCGTCTTGGCAGCAGCCGCCTCGCCCAGCTTCACCAACGCATACAGCGCTTGATTCACCGGCGTTGCCACTCCCAATTCCGCGCCCCGCCGCGCAATGTACCCATTCAACGAGTCAATTTCCGTCCGCTTGCCCCGGATCAAATCTTGCGCCGTCGAAGAATATGCCTCCGGCAACTGCGTTGCGATTTTTCGCGCCATCGCGCTCGCTTCCGGCAATTGCGCCAACGTCCCTAGGTCTACTTTCGATGCTTTCGCAACGGCCAGTACTTCCGCGAGCGTCTGCTCTACAAGCTTCCACGTATCGGTGTCACTGGCCACGTGTCCATATCGTGCGCGGCTCAGCGCCGAAACTGCATTCAGAGCGCAATTCGCTAAAAACTTACTCCACAAATCACCCTCAATATTCGCCGACAGCCGCACCGGCACGCCCGCGCGCGTGAACACCGCTGCCAACCACTTGGTCTGCTGATTCTCGGGCCCAAAGACCAGGTCTCCGCGTCCGCCGTGCTTCACCGTTCCTGGCTGCGGCACAAACGCCCCGATGTACACCACCGATGGCAACGCTGCGATTCCTGAAGCCTCGCGGATCTGCTCCACATTATCGACACCGTTCTGCAAACTCACCACGATCGCGTTCGGAGCCAGCATCGGACCCAGCGCCTTCGCAGTCGCCGCGTTATCGGTCGTCTTCACGCAAAACAGCACAATCTCCGCCCCGCTCGCGTCTTTTAGATGCGTTGAGGCCTCCACCCGCACGGTTTCCTTGAATTGCAGCGTGTCCAGAAACAGTCCGTTCTTTCTTGCTGCCTCCACAAACGCAGGCCGGCCAATCATCATTACGGGCGCTCCCGCGCGCGCGAGCATTCCGCCAAAGTACCCGCCAACCGCTCCCGCGCCGATCACCGCAACCCGCGGCCATCTCCCCTCCGCGCTCATCCGGTGATCACCGCAATCAGCCGGTCAATGTCCCGTTCCGTGTTGTACAGGTGGGGCGATACGCGAATGTTCCCCTCGCGCAAACTCACTACGACATTTTCTGCGCGCAGCTTCTGATACAACTCCGTTGTTTTCTCGGCCGAACGAGCCCGGAAACATCCGTAAGGTCCGCGTTGCGCGGCATCGAGCGGACTCGCCGGAACGCACCGATCCTTCGGCAGACGTTCGAACATAAATTCGATCAACCTGCGGTTATGTTCTTGCACCGTTTCAGCGCCCACCCGCAGTAGAAATTCCAGCGACGCGTCCATCGCCACCAGGTTGAAATTGAAGTGACTCGCCCACTCCGCGGCATCCCATCGTTTCGCGCTATTTTCCGGCTTCGGGTCTTCGAAGTTCAGCTTCGAGAAGTTATGAGAGTTTGGCAGGGCCATCCAGTTGAACGTGTCCGGGCGAACCTCTGCGAGCAGTTCGTGCTTCATCCAGAGAAAGCCCGCTCCGTAAGGGCCCAGCAGCCACTTGTAGCCAGCGCACACTAGAAAATCGGCATCGAGCTCGCGGACATCAAGTGGAATTGCGCCGCAGCACTGGCTAATGTCGAGCAGCAGCGCCGCGCCTTGGGCGTGGCATGCCGATGCCAGTTTTTTTCCGTCTAGCATCACGCCATCATCAAAGCGCACCATGCTCACCGACACCAGTTTTGTTTTCGGCGTCATCGCGGCGATCAGATCTTCGGCGGTCAGGAAGCGGTCGCGGGGCCGCACGATCTTCAGTGTCAGCCCGACCCGCTGCTCCATTGGTTTCCAGGTGGTGTATTGCAGCGGGAACTCACCCGTTGCGGTAATTACCTCGTCGCCGGGCTTCCAATCCAGCGCGTGCGCCACCGCGATCATCCCGGTGCCCGCACCCGTCGTTACGGCTATTTCCTCGGGCCGCGCTTTAATAAGTTGCGCTAGATTCTTGCGGATCCGGTCCGGGACTTCATAGAAGACCGCATCCGCGCGGTGATGTGGAAATTTTTTATCCGCTATGGCCGCCTGAACGGCTCGCAAGGACACCTTGGGCATCGGCGACTCGCCTGCCAGGTTCAGATACGTCGCGTCTTCAAATTCGAACCACTCTTCGCGCCAATTCGTCGGTGCTGCACTGATCGCTGCGGTGGACACGTGGAACCTCCAGGAAACAGCAGTAGTCGACTAACCTACGCCAGTCCGGGTCCGCCACAACGTCCAATTTGGGAGGAATCGCTTCCGCATCCGCACCGCAGAAACTGTAGCGGCGCGCTTTCTCGGGCTGAGCCCCGAAGCCAGCCCGTTCCCATCAGCTTCAAAGCCGATTCTGGCCCCTGCAGGGGCACGATTCATCGTGCCCTCGGTCTAGTCCGTGCCGCGCTCAAATCGGCCTGCCCCATTTCAACTGCCCGGCGCGCTACTTCTAAAAATGCGCCCGCAATTCCCGAAACGACGGCACAATCACTAATTTCCCGTGTCCCGCCATCACCGGCTCATGCTCCAACTGCCAAGTGTGCTGGTGCGGGATGTATACCGCATTCAGTCCAATCTGCATCGCGGGATTAATGTCGCTTCGTGGACTATTCCCGATCATCCAGCCCTGCGCTTTCACGATTTTGTGCTTTCGCACCAGCGTCCCGTACGTCTCGGGATCTTTCTCGCTCACGATTTCGATAAACTCAAAAAAACCCTGCAAACCCGAGCGCTCCACTTTTGCCGCCTGTTCCGCCGGCTCGCCTTTGGTGAACAGAATTAATCGATGCCGCTCCGTCAGATACGCCAGCGTCTCCGGCACTCCATCCAGAATCTTCGGCGGCGTCCGTTCCAGCTCCAAGACGCGCCGGTGAATCTGCGCCAGCGTTTCCCGCCGCACCATCTGATCCGCCAGTTTCAAATACGTTTCTTCCAGCGACCGGCCAAAGCTTCGCACGCCATAACCATACTGCCGGATATTTTTTCTTTCGGTCTCATTCAGAATGTGGCGAATGTAGGCGCGCGTGTAACCGCAGGGCTCTACCAGCGTGATAAAGTCTTCGATCAGCTTCTCGAAAAACACGTTGTTCTCCCACAACGTGTCGTCGGCATCGATCATTAACGTATGGCGTCGCATTCGGGGACTCGTGCTCCGCGCTGAAAAGCCGGACCATAGCACACGCGTGGCGCCCGGCAAAACTTGCGGCCAATTCAGTGTAACAGCCTCAATGCATCTTCCGCGATTTCGGCGGCCGCGTCTGGCTTGCCCATACGTTGCGCCGCCTCGCGCATGCGTGCTAGCCGCTCAGGATTATCCAGCAGTCGCGCGATTTTCCACGCCGCCGCAGGCAGGTTGTTGCAGCGCATCGCTGCTCCTGCTTCCAGCAGGTGATCGGCATTGCGTTCTTCCTGCCCCGGAATCGGCTCAATCAGCGCCATGGGCAGACTCCGCGCCAGCGCCTCGGAAGTCGTCAGCCCGCCCGCTTTTCCCACCAGCAGGTCCGCCGCGGCCATGTATTTGTCCATTTCCTTCGTAAAGCCGACCGCCACTAGTCGTGCTGCTCCGCTCGCCAGCTTGCCAGCGCCCCGCGCAATCTCCTCCAGTCGCTTGCACACCTTTGCCGCTTTTCCAGCAATCGCCACAATCTGCCACGGCTTTTGCAGCGCCACTAGGTCCTTCACCAACTGCTCCACAGGCCCGATCCCGTACCCGCCCGCCGAAAGCAAGAGTATCGTTGCGGCTGGATCGAGTTGCAGCGCCCGCCGGGCTTCCGCGCGATCCAGCGGGCTCGCGAATAGCGGGTCTACCGGAATACCGGTGATTCGAATCTTTTCGCGCGCGACTCCGATCCGTGCTAAATACTCTGCCGACTCTTCCAACGCCACAAAATACCGGTCCACCGTCTTAACTAGCCACATCGCATGTACGTCATAGTCGGTCACCACGATTGCATTGCGCGCCGCCAGTTTTTCCTTGGCGATCAGCCACGCAATAATCTCTCCCGCCAAAAAGTGCGTCGCCACGCACAAATCCGGCTGCATGCGCTTCAACAGCCGAATCAATGGCCTACTATTGACCCGGTCCAGCGCCAACCGCCGCCGCGTGTTTTGCCACGGCTTGTCCGTGCGGTCGTACAGCAGCCCCATCAAGTCCGGGGCGCGTCGCACCATCGAGATGTACGTTTTGTCGTAGACGTTTTGAACAATTTGCTGACGTAGTGGATCGTGTCGATGTGCTCGACCGTGCAGTCGCCGCGCGCCGCGAACGATTTCTCCAGCGCCTGCGCCGCCCGCACATGCCCCGCTCCGCTCGATGCGGAAAGCAGCAAAACGCGCGGCTTGGTTTTTCCCGCCGAAATCCCCCGCAGTGTAGCCACGACAGCTGTGGGCGCCGGTCTTTTCGGCATCAGGAGGCCTTGCGATGGCCCGCGGCAATCTTCTTCAGGATTTCGCGCGCAGCGCTTTGCAGCTCCCCGAAGTGGGTCAGGTATTCTTGAAATTCATGATTCAGCAGTTTGGCCTGCTCGGGATCAAGTTGCGTTCGCAAGATCATGTCGCGCAACTTCACCGGGTGCGGCAGCAGGGCATCTTCCTGTAATTCTTCCAGCGCAATGTTGGCGTCGTAGTGGTACATGGTGCCTCCCGCGGAGAAACGAGTCGCTATTCTCTTAGACGCGGTCGTGAAGGCCGCCGTTATTGTACTCGCTGCATCCTCTCGGAGCGAATGCGTGCCGGCGCGACGGCGTTTCCGCGAAAGGTGTTCCCTCGGTAATACATTGGGCACAACTGGCCTGCGGTTCTATTCAGCCCCGCAAAACCAAACGCCACAGTAGCGGGATATGCACAAGGAAAAGCGTGGACTGCGTTTTGAGTTTAGGGCCGACGCCGAGGTCTGCCCGGAAGGCTCGTCCAAGTCGGCTAGCGGGCGCGTCAAGGAATTGAGCTTGCGTGGCTGCTTTGTGGAAGCGCCCGGGACGTTTGCCGAGCACCAGCGGGTGCGCGTGCAAATGCATCATGAAGGGGAGTCGCTGGAATGCTGGGCTGAGGTGATTTATGTGCTCCGCACCGGCGTGGGATTGTTGTTCACGGACATGACCCCGGATGTTCGCGAGGTGCTGCAGAAGTGGGTGCTCACCGCATTGAGTCGTCAGACGGAAGAAGTTCCCGCCCGATAGAACTTCGCACGGCAGCTTCGGCCTTTGCGGGGCCGCGAAAGAGGCGCCAGTTGTTTCCAAACAGAATCAGGCGGCAGTAGCCGTGGCAGGCAGGAATTCGTAGCGCTCGATTTTCGCGGCAATTCCCGTACGTCCGTTGCCGTCGGGTTCGACGCGGACAATATGCCCGAGGCAGCGAATGTTCACGTCGCTCGACTGCGTCACCTGCTGCGGCAACGTAATTACGAATTCAATTTCGCTGCCAATCTCCAAACTATTTTCCGTTAAGAAATACAGCCCTTGGTAGCTTACATCGCGCGTTTGTGCGGTAAAGATGGACCCGTGGGAATCATGCGGCAGCACGCGCAGCGGCAGCGTCATACTAAAACGCCGGGCTTCGCGGCGATCAGCTCCCTCGCTCATCAGTCCTCCCAACCGGCTGGGATTTGGCTGAACCGTAACATCGGCCTTGCCAAGTTGCAACGCGAAATTTGTCCTAGTACGTGATTTTGCAAGCCTGCGGCCCGTTCTGGCAGCCTAGTACTCTCAACGAAGTACCATAGCGTGTCCTCAACTTTGCTCCGAACATGTGTGTTCGACGTCGAATTTATGCAAGTCAGTTTCGCGCCTCGTAGCGTCTTCCCTTACTTAATCGATTAAAGCCCAACGGCTCGCACGCGCATGCTCGCGCGCGTTCGGTGCATCCCCTGTGATGCGCTACACTTTGTCTTCTTTTTCGGAGTCTCCATGGACGTTACACACGAAAGTAAACACTTCTTTCTCACCGGACCCACTGGTCAACTCGAAGCCGTGTTGTGGACTCCGATGGGACGCGCGCCGGTGATGGCTTCCCTCGTTTGCCATCCGCATCCGCTGTTTGGCGGAACGCTGCACAACAAAGTCGTGTACAACACGGCGAAGTCGCTCGACGCGCTCGGCCTTGCCGTGCTGCGTTTCAATTTTCGTGGCACGGGACGTAGCGAAGGCAAACACGATCGGGGCGATGGCGAACGTGATGACGTGCGCGCTGCGTTGAATTTTCTCGCGAGCGAGTTTCCCGGCCTGCCGACGCTCGTGGCGGGCTTCAGCTTCGGGTGCTGGGTCGGCTTTCGCGTCGGCTGCGAAGATGACCGCCTGAAGTTGCTGATCGGCTTGGGAACGCCGGTGAACAGCACTGATTTCTCGTTTTTACGGCGCTGCGCAAAGCCCAAGCTATTCGTTCATGGCGGCAAGGACCAGTTCGGCGACGCCGCAAAATTGCGCGCGCTCGTCGACTCCCTGCCCGGCGAAAATCAACTCGTCGTTGTAGATGACGCCGACCACTTTTTCGCCGGGAAACTCGACCGACTCAACGCGGCCATCACCGACTGGACGGCAGCTCGACTCCCGATTCCCTTGTAGTCCTGGTGTTCTCTCGGATCCACATTCTCCTGCGCCTCGCGTTCTCTTTGAAGTTAGGCGCCTTCGCCGCGCGTGAAGAGTTTCGCGAATTGATCTTCGGTGGCTGGCGCAAGCGCAACGAGCTTGGCGTTTTCGTGAACATGTTCCGGTTGGGACATGCCTACCAGTGCGGTGGTAATGCCCGGAGAGGAGCGAACAAACTGCAGGGCGCGCTGCGCATCGTTTTCGAGGCCGAGAGCTTGCGCGACAAAGTCCGGCAGATTACGCGCGACCTGGCCCTGCAGCAGCGAGGCGCTGGCCACGAGCGTTATGCCCAGTTCCTGCGCGGCTTCCATCGGAGTCTTGGTTGCGCCGCTGATCTTCTGATTGCCGAGAGTGAGTGCTTCCGTCATGCCGAGGTTGAAAGGAAGCTGTACGAAGCGAAAGTGATGTGAATCGCCGGCAATGTCTTTCGCGATTTGTGCGATGTCCGCAAGTTGCATCGCGTCGCGGGCACGCGCATCCTGGCGGAAACCGTTCCAGGTAGCCATGCCGTAGAACTGAATTTTGCCGGCCTTGGCAGCGGATTCGAGATAGATGAAGGCGTCGCGAACGCGTTCGAGAAAATCGGGACGGGGAACTTCCGTCAGTTGGGTTTCCGGATTGTGGAGATAGTAGACATCCACGCAGTCGACGCCGAGATTGCGCAGGCTGCGATTGAGTTGATCGGCGAGAAACGTCGGCGTCATGCAGTGGCTGCCGGCGACGATGTCTTCCGGGCTCAAGACGCGCGGCTGAATGTACTCGCGATAGAAATAGTCGTTGGGGTCGCTAGGCATGCCGCCGTCAGGCGTGAGATAGCCGCCCTTGGTGCAAAGTATGAGTTCTTCGCGGGCGAAGCCTTTGGCGGCGAGTTCTTTCAGCGCCGCACCAATGCTGCGTTCGCTGCGCTGGAAGCGGTAGCTGATCGCAGCGTCGATGAAGTTGATGCCGGATTCGACCGCGGCAACAATGGCCGCCGCGTACGACGCATCGGTTTTCGGGTCGGGCTTGCCGAGATAGGTGCCGATGCCAAGCGAAGAGACCACAAGATTCTGCGCTTCGCGGAAGTGGCCGTGAGCGGCGCGGTTGGCAAAGCGCTCGGCATAGTGTTTGGTACCGACGGGAGTGGCGGATTGGGTCATGGATTTCCCTGGGTTGGTTTTTCAGGAACTGACTGCGGCGCGGACGTTTCTGCGGTCTTCGGATTAAGGAGCCGCGAGCAGGCGCGAAGAATTTTACGGTAGGGCCAGTCTTTTTCGCGAAAGAAAATCTCGCCTAGGCGAGGATTGCTGTAGTACCACCGCGAGAGCAGCGCGAGATGTTCCCCGAGCTGTTCGCGGGAAGCGGAGACGGAATCCGGTTTGTCCTCCAGTTGTGAGGTGCCGCCTTCGAGGTAATCCTTGAAGATGTGTTCGGCGGAGCGGGGCTGGCTGGCGATTTCGGCGAAGCGAACGAAGAGCGGTTCGGCGAGGCGGCCGGAGCGATAAGCAAAGACAGCGATGGTCTGATCTTCGGCGCCGCGCTGGAGAATGACGGCGTTCAAATCTTCGATCCGGCGCGCCAGTTCGGGCTGGAGCCGCAGTGCATCGCTTAGCTTTTCGAGGCGCTTGTGGAGCAGAGCGGCACGCTCGAAATCGAGATCGACGCTGGCTTGTTCGCGATCATTCTCAATCGCCGCACGAAGAGAACTGCCGCTGGTGTCTAGGAATTGCACAAGCCGCTGCACTTCGCCGGCGTATTCTTCTTCGGTGCAGCCTGCGAAACAAGGCGCGAGGCACATTTTCATTTCGGAGTAGATACAGCCGGGAAACGTGGGATCGCGGCGAATTTTGATTTGGCACCGGCGCACTTTAAAAAAATCGAGCGCCCGTTGTGCGAACGCATCCGCGGCTTTGCGGGAAGGGAAGGGTCCGTAGTAAGCGCCGGCGGTGGGTGCGCCAGCTTCGTCGACGGGAATGCGGCGGGTGACGTAGCAGCGCGGGTACGCATTGCGCAGGCTGACTTTGAGAACGGCCGGAGGACGCAGGCGGGTGAGTTTGCGATAGCGCTTCGGGAAAAGATGCTTGGCGCTTTGGTAGTACGCGACATGCTGCTCGAACCGGGAGCCGGTGAGGCGATAGCGCACGCGGGCGGCGAGATCGCGCAAATTGAGGCGCTTGGTGCCGGGCTCCGGCGGGCCAAGGAGACGTTGGAGTCGCCGGCGCAAATCCTGCGTGCGAAAGAGAAAGGGCTCGGCGTTCTCCGCGCGAGTTTCGATGAGGCAAACGGCCGGACGCGTCGGAACCGCCGCGAAAAAATCTGCGTCGCGCGACGGATCGAAGTCCTGCCCGCAATCCAGTTCCAGCACGTTCTCAGCATACTACGCCTCGAATTTGGGAAAGCGCCTAGGGCCCCGTCTGACCGAGCGAACGAACACGAGCGCCGTGGACGGCGTATGATGCTCGCACCAGGTAGGAGGCGAAAATGGCTAAACGAGCGATGGCGGTCGCAACATTTCTGCTGGTGACAACTGCGGGTGTGGGAGTGGGTTGGGGTCAGCAGGGCGTGGCGGCACAGCAAGTTGCGCAGGTCGAGGCGCGCACGGGTTGGATCAGCGATGAGGCGTGCGGGGTGGAGCACGCGAAGCAGGGCAAGCCGGACTGTGTCGAGAAGTGCTGGAGAGGCGGCGCGGCGGTAGGACATCCGGAGTGGAAGCCGCAGCGCGCCGTGTTTGTGGCAGACGATACGAAGACGATTTGGATCGTGGAGAATGCAGACGCGGTGAAGCATTTTCCGGCGGCGCATGTGCGCGTGAGCGGGAAATTTGACGGCGAGAAAAAGAGCGTCCAGGTGGAGACAGTGGAGGCGGTGAAGTAGGCGCGGGTCTCAGGCGACGAAGTTGGTTAGCGTGCCGATTTGGTCGATCGAGATGCGGATTTCGTCGCGGGGGTGGAGAGTGAAGTCGTCGGGCGGGACGATGCCAGTGCCGGTGAGGAGGAAAGCGCCGGTGGGGAAGACATTGTCGCGGAAAAGGTAGTCGACGAGTTCTTGCGGGTCGCGTTTGAGCTGGTCGAGCGTCGTGGCGCCGGAGAAGACTTGAGCGTTGTCGCGGAGAATTTCCAGAGTGATGTTGGTGGACTTGGGGAGCGGTTGTTCGGTGACGAGAATCGCGGGGCCAAGGGCGCAACTGCGGTGGTAGACCTTGGCTTGCGGAAGGTAGAGGGGATTTTCGCCTTCGATGTCGCGCGAGGACATGTCGTTGCCGATCGTGTAGCCGATGATTTTGCCGGAGGCGCTGCAGACGAGGGTGAGTTCGGGCTCGGGTACGGACCACTTGGCGTCGGAGCGAATGGCGACTTTGTCGAGATGGCCGACAGCGCGGCTGGCGGTGGATTTGAAGAAAAGTTCGGGGCGTTCGGCGCTGTAAACGCGATCGTAGAACGTGCCGCCGCCGGCGTCTTTGGATTCTTCCATGCGGGCGGAGCGGCTGCGGAAGTAGGTTACGCCAGCGGCCCAGACTTCCTGGGAGGAGAGGGGAGGAAGAAGAGGCGAGTTGGGCGTGAGCGGGCCGACGGTGGGAAGTGTTGGGATGGTGCGGAGGAGGTGGGCGTGGAGATCGTCGCGGGAGAAGAGTGAGTCGAGGCTGGTGTCGGGTAGGGTGTAGGTTTGGCGTTCGTGTTCGAGCAGGAGGGTGGAGGCGGTGCAGTAAAGGCGCATGGTGCGTTTAACCTAGCACAGGAGAGAGAAGTGTGCCGCACCTTCGGTGCACGGATCCTGTCTCTCATGACTTCCCAGCGCTGACGCGCTGGGTTAACGTATGCCGCGCCTACGGCGCTCGTTAAGCGGGATTGGGGCCGTTGATCTTGCGAAGTTCGGCCACAAGCCCACGCATGAGGTCAAGGCCCACTTTATTGCAATAGTGTCCCTTCTGGTCAGCTGGATGGGTTCGTTGTAGATCACTACATTGGACCCGGATCGCATCCAGATACGAATCCGCAATCGGAAAAGAACAAAAGTCATCCCAATCGTATTTGCCGCCGGTTCCTTCGAGGAAGTCTTCGATGATCTTTGCCACTTCGAGCTTGCTTCGCTGGATAGCACGCACAAAAGTTCCGGTTATCCGCGGAGCAGCCAGGAGGAGATGACGAGGCGCTGGATTTCGGAGGTGCCTTCGTAAATTTCGGTGATGCGGGCGTCGCGGTAGTTGCGCTCGACGGGATATTCGCGGGAGTAGCCGTTGCCGCCGTGAATTTGAATGGCTTTATGCGTCACGCGAGTGGCCATTTCGCTGGCGAAAAGTTTAGCGATAGCGGCGTCCATGCTGAAGCGGGCGCCGGTGTCCTGCTTCCAGGCGGCTTTGCGGACGAGCAGGCGGGCCGCGTCGAGATCGGTGGCCATATCGGCCAGCATGAATTGAATGGCCTGAAATTGCGAAATGGGATGGCCGAAAGCGAGGCGCTCCTGCGCATATTTCGCGGCGGCTTCGAACGCGCCTTGCGCGATGCCGACGGCTTGCGCGGCGATGCCGATGCGGCCGCCGTCGAGCGTGGAGAGCGCGACTTTGTAGCCTTCGCCCTCGTTGCCAATGCGATTCGCTGCGGGAACTTCGCAATCCGTGAAGACTAATTCGCTGCAGGCTGTGGCGCTGATGCCAAGTTTCTTTTCTTCTTTGCCGACCTTGAAGCCCGGCGTCCCTTTCTCCACGACAAGTGCAGTGATGCCCCGTTCCCCTTTTTCAGGATGCGTGTTGACGTAGACGATGGCGGCATCGGCAGCGCCGCCATTGGTGATCCAGGCTTTGGTGCCGTTGAGAATGTACTTGTCGCCGCGGAGAACGGCCTTGGTTTGCAGCGCGGCGGCGTTGGAACCGGCTTGCGGTTCGGTGAGCGCATAGCAGCCGATCTTTTCGCCGCGCGCAAAGGGTTCGAGAAATTTCTTTTTTTGTTCGGGCGTGCCGTAGCGGTGTATCGGATCGCAGTACAGCGAATTCTGGACGGAGAGGATGACCCCGGTGGAAGCGCAACAGCGGGAGATTTCTTCAATGACGATGGTGTAAGCGACGTGGTCAAAGCCGGCGCCGCCTTCGGATTCGGGAAGGGCGATGCCGGTGAGGCCGAGCTCGGCGGCTTTGGAGAAAAGCACCCGGGGAAAGTGGCCGGTTTCGTCGTGTTCGCGGGCAAGAGGACGGACTTCGGATTCGGCGAAGTCGCGAACGGTTTTTTGCAGGAGAGATTGTTCTTCAGTGAGCGCGAGATTCATGGGCGAGGAATAGTTTAGCGCAGTAGCAGAAGAGCGGATAGCTTACGGTCCGCCGCGTGCCGCAGCAAGCTCGCCCGGATTCTTCGCTTCGCTCAGAATGACATCACTCTAGGATGAGGCTGCCGGTTGTTTGAGCGCGGCGGAGAGAGTTTGGAAGGTGGCAGAGAGCTCTTCGGGATGGAGGCGGGTTTCGCCGACGACGGACATGAAGTTGGAGTCGCCGAACCAGCGCGGCAGCACGTGCAGATGGATGTGGCCGGCGACGCCGGCGCCGGCGGCCTTGCCGAGGTTCATGCCCATGTTCATTCCATCGGGGCGGTATTTCGTTTTGTAGATGGCTTCGAGGCGCTGCGCGAGTTGCATCATTTCGTCGAGCGCTTCGCCCGCGGCGAGATGGAGTTCGGCGATGTGTGCGTAGGGAACGATCATGGCGTGCGCGGTGGTGTAGGGGTAACGATTGAGAATGACGAAAACTCTTTGGCCGCGGTAGACGACGAGCGTGTTTTCGTCGTCTTTGCGGGAGGCGGCATCGCAGAAAATGCAGTCCGGCTGCTTGCCGGAAGTGACCTGCGCCATGTAGGTGTAGCGCCAGGGAGTCCAGAGGTAGTCCACGAGTTCCTCGCGAATGAGATTGGCGGGACAGAATAACGCAAATTGCTTGATGAGTCGCGGAAGAGAAAATCGCCGGCGCTACGAATCCGAACTTATTTCACCAGCCGTGCTGATCATCACCGGAAGGGTGACCCTACAGTTTGCCGTCGGCGTTGGCCGGCGAAGCGTTGGCGGAAGCGGCGGATTCAGGATTGGAGTTGTTGACGAAGTCCTTGAGTTCCTTGCTGGGCTTGAAGAACGGAATATTTTTTGGAGGAACTTCAACTTTTTCGCCGGTCTTGGGATTGCGCCCCACGCGGCCGCGACGCTGCCGGGTACGAAAACTGCCGAAGCCGCGAATTTCGATCTTCTCGCCCTTTTGCAGGGACTCAATGATGCTATCGAAAATAGTCTCGACGACCGTCTCCGACTCCTTGCGGGGGAGCTCGGTGATGCGCAACACCTCTTCGATCAGGTCGGCCTTGGTCAGCGTCAGTTGCTTGCTCATCGTGCGTATGCCTCTATGCGAGTGGACTAGTATAGCCACCGCAAATACAAGGTGCAAAACGATTTAGAGGGGCAAGTGCGGCCCGGTTGCCCCACTTACTATCATCAATTTGACCCACAGGTAAATGAAATTTGCAGCCGAGCCACCGGGCTCGCTGGGACGAGCGCGGTGAAGCGTTAAAACACCACCCCTGGAAGCCGGTTAATAGAACGCAATGCTAAACCCATTGTCAAGCGGGCGACCGAAAAACAGCGGACCTGGAGCCATAGCGGCAACGAAGTCACTGCACCAAAATAGTTTTGTATCGCCGCCCAAGCTGCACAGACAGGAGTGTCTGTGCTACTAGCGCGCGGAGAGCTTGGACTTGAGCGCGTCGCCGATCGTCGCGGTCGAGGAAGACCTCGACGTAGAGCGATACTGCTCGATTTCCTTGCGCTCAATTTGCTTGGCAGCGGCGCGATAGCTGAGGCCGATGCGCCGCGTCTCCGGGCTGATCTTGATGATCTTGAAATCGTATTCCTTGCCCGGTTCGAGCGGGCCAGCGCTCTTGAGCGGGCCGGTGGTCGGACGGAAGCTGGACGGGCCCTCGTCGCGGCGCTTACGGTCTTCGATTTCGGTGTTGTGGCAAAGCGCTTCGATGTTTTCGCCGAGTTCGACGAAGGCACCGAAAGTAGCGATGCGCGAGACCTTGCCCTTCACGATCTGACCGACCCGGTGCTGCTTGAACCAGTCGCCCCAGATGTCGTTGACCTGCTTGATGCCCAGAGACACGCGGCGATTGTCCGGGTCGATTTTGAGGACCTTGGCGGTGACCGGCTCGCCCTTCTTGAAAACCTCGTGCGGATTCTTGATGCGCTCGGTCCAGCTGACATCGCCGACGTGCACGAGACCATCGAAACCCTCTTCGATTTCCACAAATGCACCGAACTCGGCGATGTTGCGGACTTTACCGGTGACGATGGTGCCGACGGGATATTTTTCGGCGATGAGCAGCCAAGGATCCGGAAGCGCCTGTTTGATACCGAGCGAAACGCGGCGGTCGCTGGGCTTGATGTCGAGAACTACGACGTCCACTTCTTCGCCGACTTTGAAGAGCTTGGAAGGATGCTGGACTTTTTTGGACCAGCTCAGCTCGGTCACGTGTACCAGGCCCTCGATACCTTGCTCGAGTTCGACGAACACGCCGTAATCCACGACGCCGACAATTTTGCCGCGCACTTTGCCGCCGGCGGGATATTTTTCTGCGGCGTTCACCCACGGATCAGCCATGAGCTGCTTGAGGCCGAGCGAGACGCGCTGCTTGTCTTTATCGAATTTCAGAATGATGACGTCGAGTTCTTGTTCCGGCTTGACGACGTCGGAAGGGTGCTTGACGCGGCCCCAGCTCAGGTCGGTGAGATGCAGCAGGCCGTCGATGCCGCCGAGGTCCACGAAGGCGCCGTATTCAGTGACGTTCTTGACGTGGCCGTGTACGACTTGCCCTTCGCTCAGCGTTTCCATTAGCTGAGCGCGCTTGGCGTGCAGCTCTTCTTCAAGAATAGCGCGCCGGCTGACGACGACATTGCCGCGGCGGCGATTCAGCTTGGTAACGCGGACCTGCACCTCCGTGTTCATCAAGTCATCAAGATTGGGAGCGGGCCGCAAGTCGTATTGTGAGCCGGGGAGAAACGCGCGAACGCCAATGTCCACGACGAGGCCGCCCTTGATGCGGTCGACGACTTTGCCGGTGATCGTCTCCTTGTTCTTGTAGGCGGCTTCGATCTTTTCCCAGGTGCGGCGGCGCAGGACCTTTTGGTACGACAGAATCGTGAAACCGTCTTTGTGCTCGCCGGTGCGCTGCACTTCGATGACCGCATTAGGCTCGGGGCGAGGGATATCGGTTTCGGAGAACTCGACCGCTGGAATGAGGCCTTCAGTCTTTCCCCCGACATCGACCAAGACGCCGTGTTCGCTGTAGGCGACCACCCGCACTTCCACAATTTCGTTTTGCGAGGCAGCTTCGTGCTGCTCGTCGTACTGCTCCATCAGCTTGGACATTTCCTCCGAGCCGGCGGCTTCTTCGGCAGCGGCGACGGCTTCGGGGTCAGCTGGAGCGGAGGCAGCTTCCGCGTGCGGCTGCGCAGCGGGAGCGGGCGCTTCCGGCGGAGCTGCGGACTCGGCCGCGGCGGCAACGGGCGCGCTCGCCTCGTGCGGCGCGGATTCCGGCGCACTGGGAGGAGCGGAGTTGGCCTCTTCTGAACTGCTGTGGGGAGTTGAACCAGAATCTGCTGCGGGAGCTGCGGCGGTAGCGGAAAGGTTGTCGTCAGGAAACATGGTTGTTGGCCTCCGGTAGATTGGTGCTCTTTTGTCCAGCCCCGGCTGAGCCGAGGCAATGCAAACAGTCGATAAGGTTCCTTGCAAATTCCGAAACGGAGTTACTGCAAGGAGGTTAACCGCCAGGCGGTCATTCGGGACAATGCTGCGGGCGTTTTCGAGGCGCGCTGCAACCTTGAAAGCATACTCGCCGCATTGCACCGGTGTCAACGAAACTGGTTTCGAGCAGGGGTGGTGCCGTTGACCGCTGGACGTTGAGAATATGGATGCCGGGAAAAGCGGAAACGTTTTATGTGGGCCTTAGATTTTACGGTGTGGAAAAGGTCTTTAGCAGTTTGCGGGCGCGGGCTTTCATGGCGGCAGTGCCGGAGTGGAGAGCGTCTTCAAGGAGTTGTTTGGTTTCGGAGCGGAGCGTCGCGTCATTTTGAGAAAGTTCCGCGAGAGCATTAAGCGACCAGGTGCGGACGACGGAGCTGCCGTCGGTTTCAAGGTAGCGGCGAAGGGAAGCGGCAGCGCGTTGGCGTTCGCGCGCGGCGAGTTGGAGGCGCGGAAGCATTTGCGCGAGGTGCCAACGCAGTTCGATTTGCGCGGTTTCGGCGAGGAGCCCGAGGAGTTGGGATTTGTAGCGGGCGAGCAGGCGGGGATTTTCGCGGGAGACTTTTTCGGCGGCGTCGGCGGCGCGCATGCGGACGACGGGATCGTCATGCCAGAGGCAGGCGATGAGTTCGCGGAAGAGCTCTGGCTGCTTAAGGACGAGTTTGGCGACTTGGTCGGCGCGACCGATGGAGCGGCGGTCGGAGCCTTCTAATATGGCCGCAATTTTGCTTGTGGACATGACGTGAAGCTGCCAACCTCATCTAATGAAGAAGATGATGATGGCAAAGAAAAAAGCATTGAACAAAAAATTCCCGAAGCTTGTTGAAGACATAGCCAAAGCCATTGAAGAAGGCCTGGATCGATTCTCTCCCGAGGAGCGCAGCGCGAGGTTAGAAAAGATTCATCTCATTCTGGCTGGTGGCACGCCGCCACTAAGCAAGGCTCGAAAATCTCGATCGGCTTCAACTCGCAGAGCAGCCAACTAGCTCGGTGCAGAAACTTCAGCAATCTTTTTCAGAACCAGCTCCCGCTGCGCCGGCTGGGTTATCGCGTTTGCGGCGGCTTGAGCTCTCTCCGGCTTCGCTTGCTTTGCGAACGCGGTCGCGATCGCGAACAGGCATTTCCATGCCTCTGCGTCCCGAGCTTCCTGACTGGCGAGCGTTATTTCTATTGCCTCTTCAAGGTACTTTTCGGCTTCATCCTTGCTACCACATTTGAAGACGAGTTCGGATGCCTGCTCCAGGTCGAAAACACGATTCGTGCAGTTGCCAGTTCCGACGACAGCGAGTTCGGCCACTGTCCTGGCGATTTGTTGGGCCTGAACAGTCTGCCCATGGGCGAGACGGGCCTTGCCCGAGGCCAGAAGAACGTCCGTGTTCTCCGGGCAATACTCAGCGGTGGAAGCGAGCTTCTCAGCCCAATCCAGCTCTCCCGCGCGGACGAGTGAGTGTCCGGCTCCGTAAAGTATCGTCGCTCGATCACCATCTTGTTCGGGAACGGAGGAGAGCTCGCCCTCTACTTCACGCAGCAGGTTCAATCCGCGCGCACGAAGTTCGGGGCTCGGCGGCGAAAACCGTTCAAACTCGCGGGCTCGCTTGAGCAACTCCGCCGCGACTTGATTCATCGCGCTGAGGCGCCAATACACGTCTGGAATGGATCGCGCAATCCGCTCGGCCAAATCGTGCTCGATAGGGCGTTCCGAGACTACCCTGACGAGGGCGTGCAGCAAGTGCGAACGTTTGAACTCCTCCTTTAGGGAGTCAGCGAATCTCCAAAGCGCAACGAAATTTTCGCGCGAATGCGCCGCGAGCATGGAGTGAAAAACCTTTTCACGTCCATCGTCGCTCAAGGGCGCATCGGGATCTGCGGCAAGAATCGATCGAAGCAAATTCTGGAGGTCTTCGTCCATTTTGGGGCTCTAAGCGCGGGCGCGGCCGGCTTGGGTGCTGGCGCGGCGGAAGTCGTGGGACGTGATTTCGACGGTCCGGCACATTTCGAAGAGGCGGGAGCGCATGCGGCTGCCGATGCGTTGTTCGAGGGAGTCTTCGCGAACGGGCATGACTAGTTTGCCGCGCGGATCGCGGACGGCTTCGCCTTCGGCGGCGGGATTGTCTGTGTAGTTGGTGGTGATGATGGTGGTGCGGCGCTCATTGTAGCGGGCGTTGAGGACGATGCCGACGATGTCGCGGACCCAGTCGGAAGGTTTGCTGGCGCCAAGGTCGTCGAGGACGAGAATTTCGACGGTGCGAATCGGCTCGAGAATGGCCATCTCGGTGGATTCGCTGGCGGGATTGTAGCTGGCCTGAATTTCCTTCAGCAGTTCGCGGTAATCGCAGAAGAGGCCGGCGTGGCCGCGACGAATCAGTTCGCGAAGCGCGGCGACCGCGAGATGCGTTTTGCCCACGCCGCTCGGGCCCATAAGGAGCAGGCCCTTTTCGGCGGCGCCGGGATAATCGCGAATGAAACCTTGCGCGAGGAGCTTGGCATTTTTGAGCGAGCTGATTTGTTGCGGCGTGGCGCCGACGTCGGTGCTGTAGCTTTCGAAGTCGCAATGTTCGTAGCGTTTGGGAATGCGGGCGCGTTCGATGACGCGTTCGGAACGCTCTTCCATGCCGCAATCGCACGGCGCAGCGGCTTTGCCGGCGTTGTCGGGACGCGCGACGAGCTTCCAGCCGGTGCCGCGGCAGAGTGGGCAATTCTCGAGTGGCATGGACAGAGGATACGTTCGAGCAAGCCGTACGGCAAGATGACAGCTTCTGCGGGCTTGTGGGTATCTGTGAGTTTCTCGACGCCTGAATTTGAGCGAGGGTCAGGCTTCCTGTACGGTGGTGGGATGAGAGATGTCGAACAGCGTCGCGCTTCACGATTGGTACTTTTCGATGACAAGAACTGTGTGCTGCTGTTTCGCCATTCACGGAAGGATGGAAGCTCGTTCTGGGCACCCCCCGGCGGAGGACTGGAAGCGGGAGAAACCTTCGAGCAAGCGGCGTTGCGGGAAGCGGCGGAGGAATTAGGGTGGACTGCTGCCGCTCTCAAATTCCTATGGGAAGGTACGAGCGATTTTCCGCACGTTCTTGGGCGGGTTCGTCAGCACGAGCGCTTTTATCTACTGGAGGGCGAGTGTCCGGAACTGTCCGACGCGACGAAAAAAATGCACGAACAAGAGGGTATCGTCGAAGCACGTTGGTGGTCTATTCCAGAAATCGAGTCGACCGAGGAGCCGGTGTTTCCGGAGGAATTGGCTTCTGAACTGAGAAAAGTCGCTTCTAGAGGCGGTTGATCGCGGAATAGGCCTACGCGCGGCGGCGGGGGGTGTGGAGGACGATGGCGTGGCGGGAGGGTTCTTGCTCGCGTTCGCGGGCGGAAATGACGCGGGAAAGTTCTTGTTGGACGGCGCTGGCGAATTCGGTCATTTGCTTTTCCATCTCGACCATCTTTTCGCGCATGTTGAGAATGATTTCGATGCCGGCGAGGTTGACGCCCATATCGCGAGCGAGCGTCAGGATGACGTCGAGGCGTTCGAGATCGGCGTCGGTGTAGAGGCGCGTGTTGCCTTGCGAGCGGGAAGGCTTGAGCAGACCGACGCGTTCGTATAGGCGAAGCGTCTGCGGGTGCAATTTGTAAAGCTCGGCCACGGCGGAAATCATGTAGCCGGCTTTGGCACGTTTGCGAGATCGCGGTGGCATTGTGGTTTACGTCCTCAAACCTCGGAGACGCTGTGCAGCGGGTTCCTGGGTTTTGTTCGTGCTCGTCGGAGCATTGGTCAGTGTAGCCTCAACCGTGGGATGCGCTAAAGCGCGCCCCTACACGAAATCAAATTCGTCAGACTCCAGCTTTGGTGAATAAATCCTTTCTGGGATCTTCGGGTGCTACGGTTTCCAATTCTTTCATCAGGTTGCGAACGCGTTCGTCGGTCGGCTGCGGCACCACGACCTGAATTTCGACATATTGATCGCCCCGCGAACCGTTGCGCGCGCTGGGCACGCCTTTTTCTTTGAGGCGCAGCGTTTTGCCGCTGTTGGTGCCGGGAGGAATACGTACGAGCGAACGGCCGTCAATCGTGGGGACTTCGACTTTGGCGCCAAGCGTAGCTTCCGCGACGGTGACGGGAACTTTGGTGTAGAGGTCGTTGCCTTTGCGTTCGAAGAAAGCATGCGGCTTCACTTCAACGTGGAGATAAAGATCGCCCGCCGGCGCGCCCATAGTGCCGGCGTTGCCTTTGCCGGGAATGCGTACACGTGAACCATTCGCGACACCGGCGGGGATGCGCACGTCGATGGTTTCGGATTTGCGCAGACGGCCCTCGCCGCCGCAGGTGGGGCAGGCTTTGCGCACTTTGCCGGTGCCGCCGCAGCGGGTGCAGGGCACGTTGAATTTCATTTTGCCGGCGTTTTGCTGGATGGTGCCGGAGCC
>Ga0335079_10000769_pt1 | contig 36418 bp, 36 predicted proteins | sample Lox_Sample_33_FD_206719 | JGI IMG/M metagenome (GOLD analysis project Ga0335079, IMG submission 206719) | Soil microbial communities from Loxahatchee National Wildlife Refuge, Florida, United States - Lox_Sample_3.3 | ecosystem: Environmental > Terrestrial > Soil > Wetlands | place: USA...
TGGATTGTCACGCCGGGCACGGCTGTTGCGGTTGTGATTTGTTTCTTCACGGTTTTGCTGTTATACCGGCGAATCACAGTGATCGGCCGGCTGTCGAAGATCTTGTGGTTCGGTGTGATGGGGACGATCGGCTGGATCATTTTCGCGGGGTTGACGCATTTCAACACCGCACTGGCGTTTGATTTCCCCCCTGGAGCATTCAAGCTCTCGCATGAATTCCTGGTCGGTCTGGGCGGGGCGATGCTGGTCGCAACCTACGATTACTGGGGGTATTACAACGTCTGTTTCCTTGGCGACGAGATCAAGGACCCCGAAAAGAATATTCCACGGGCGTTATTGCTTTCTATTCTGCTCGTCGCCTGTCTATATCTTGCGATGAATGTGTGCATCCTGGCCGTCGTTCCATGGCGGGACATGCTGAGGGCAGGACAGAACAACACAGGGCTGTATGTTGTGTCATTGTTCATGCAAAGGGTGTACGGAGACTGGGCGGCGCGGCTGGTAACGGGCCTGGTCATCGCAACGGCATTTGCCTCGGTCTTCTCATTAATGCTGGGGTATTCCCGGGTTCCGTATGCCGCAGCCAAGGATGGCAATTACTTCCAGGCATTCGCGAAGATACATCCGGTCCACCGCTTCCCACATGTTTCGTTGCTCGCACTGGGTGTCGTGGCCGCGGCGTTCTGCTTCCTGCGATTGAAAGACGCGATTGCCGCGCTTGTCGTGATCCGGCTGATCCTGCAGTTTTTGGTACAGGCTGTCGGCCTGATGGTGCTGAGAATCCGGCGGCCTGATATGCCGAGGCCGTTCAAGATGTGGCTGTACCCGTTACCAGCGTTACTGGCGTGCGCGGGCTTTCTCTTCATATTGTTCAACCGTCAGAACTGGCAGAAGGAAATGCGGTATGCCGTGCTGATTCTTGTGACGGGAGTCATCATTTACATGGTCCGGGCATGGAAGGATTCGGAGTGGCCGTTCGCGGCAGCAAAGGCGAAATCGTGACCGCAGAGGAATTGTAAGTTGGCCGATCACATAACAGTGCCTGCGGTTGGTCAGATTCGCCGGGCGGATCCGGCATGGGCTCCGCTGGGTGAACCACTCTTCCGGTCGCTCTGGATCGCCGCGGTCGTTTCCTACACAGGCACGTGGATGCAAAATGTCGGCGCCGGCTGGCTGATGACGCAGTTATCGGTCTCCCCCCTAATGGTCAGCCTGGTGCAAGGCGCCGCTGCGATTCCGGTTTTTCTCGTCGTTCTTCCTGCTGGTGCGCTGGCCGACATGGTGGACCGGCGCAGGCTCCTTCTCGTCACGCAAAGTTGGATGGTGATTGCGGCCCTTGCCCTTGGCATCCTGACACTCTTCGACGCGGTGAGCCCGTGGATGCTGCTGGCGTTTACCTTCCTGATGGGCGTGGGAGCGGTCATGAACGATCCGGCGTGGCAGGCGATCACGCCGGAAGTGGTTTCGCCTGAGCGCCATGCTTCGGCAGTAGCGTTAAATTCCGCGGGATTCAATGTGGCACGCGCTGTTGGTCCGGCACTCGGCGGACTTGTGGTTGCAACCGCCGGATCCGGCTGGTCCTTCCTGCTCAATGCGCTCTCATTCTTCGGCGTAATTGTATTTCTGTATCGCTGGAAGCGTCCGCCCCATGAACCGCTGGCGACCAAGGGCGTGCGAGAGGCGATCGTCGAGGGATTCCGCTATGTGCGTGGCGCACCGAAGGTGCGATCTGTATTGATCCGTACGGGAGCGTTCAGCGTAGGCGCGACTTCGCTCCTGGCATTATTGCCGGTTGTTTGCCAGCCTCACGGGGCGCAAGGCTATGGCTTCCTACTTACTTGTTTTGGTCTTGGTGCGCTGGCGGGAGCGGCCGTGCTGCCGCGACTCCGGCTGCGATATTCGCTGGATGGGCTGGTTGCCGGTGCGACTGTCCTGTTTGCGGCAATGACCTTTGCCGCCGGACAAGTGCATACCTTTGAATGGCTGTGTCTGGTATTGTTTACGGCGGGTGCGGCATGGATCGGCATCCTAGCGTGCTTCAACGTTGTGGCACAGATGATGTGTCCGTCTTGGATGCGGGCTCGGGCGCTATCGATGTACCTGCTCGTCCTGCAAGGCGGAATGGCGATTGGCAGCGCAATCTGGGGAGAACTGGCGACCAGATATGGCGTGCCGGAAGCTCTAGCGTGGTCGGCGCTGGCCATGGTGGTTGGATTGGCCAGCATTCGCCGGCATCGTCTGACCGGGGCGGAATTGCAAATGACTCCGGCAGTCGTACGGGATTAATACGGGGGAATTATGAGACCGATTGTTGGACTTATCTGTTGCGGGATCCTGTTCGCCGTGGTGGCCAATGCCCAGGCCAACAAGCCGAAGGAAGAGCGGCGCTCGGTGACAGACTTATTGAATCGGAATGTTTCAAACTTCGAGCATGAGTTTGTGCCCGCGGTCGAGGCGATGCCCGAGGACAAGTTCAATTTTGCGCCGACCAATGGCGAGTTCAAGAATGTTCGCACCTTCGCGCAGCAGGTCAAGCACGTTGCCGCGGTTAACTACGAATTGGGCGGGGCGATTCTGGAGCAGAAGCCACCCGTAGACATTGGTGATGAATCCGGGCCTGCGTCGATCACGAGTAAAGACGACATCATCAAGTATCTGAAAGATTCCTTCGAGTACGTTCACAAAGCGGTTGCCACGATCAATGACAGCAATCTGACAGGTACAGTGAAGAGCCCGTTCGGCGAAGGCTCTGTTTCTCGTCTGGGCCTGATTATGTCGGTGCCATCCCATGGCTTCGATCATTACGGGCAAATGGTGGTTTACCTGCGCATGAACGGCATCATCCCTCCCGCAAGCCGGTAATCATTTTCGAGGGCATTTGTTACACTCAGCCCTCGGACCATGTCTATTGACTGGCAAACCTTCTGGCTGACCTTTCAGTTGGCAATTATTGTCTCGGCTATCCTGCTCGTGCTGGGATTGCCGATTGCCTACTGGATTGCCTATTCCCGTTGGCGTTGGAAGTCTCTGGTGGAAGCCGCGGTGTCGTTGCCTGTCGTACTTCCTCCGACCGTTCTGGGGTTTTATGTTCTGGTCGCGCTTGGCCCGAAGAGTCCAGTCGGCCGCTGGTGGATTTCGCTAACCGGACACACGCTGGCTTTCACCTTCACCGGACTGGTCATCGGATCGATTCTTTACAGCCTGCCTTTTGCGGTGCAGCCGTTCGCGGCATCGTTTGCCAGCGTCGACCGGAAACTCATCGCAGCGTCAGCGACGCTGGGCGCGTCGACTTTCAAGACGTTTGCGCGCGTGATTGCACCGCTTTCCCGACCCGGAATCATTACCGGCGTCGCGCTCAGTTTTGCTCACACCATGGGCGAGTTTGGGGTTGTGCTAATGGTGGGTGGAAATATCCCTGGCGTTACGCGCATGGTTTCCATCGATATTTATGACCGTGTACAGGCCTCGGACTACGCCGGGGCCAATCAGACGGCGTTGCTGCTTCTGATCCTGTGCTTTGTACTTCTGTCCATCGTCTACGGTCTGAATCGCAGGGTATCGGCGATCTATCCCGTAAAATAAGCGCGATGAGCGAAACGCGCGCGGCATCGGAGATCCTCCCCGAGACTTCTATGCGAGAAGTCACGCGGCAAGCTGCGCTCCGCTGCGATCTTCGCAAACATTATTCTTCTCCCGGACAGAAGTTTGCTCTGGACGTGTCGTTCGAGGCCGTTCCTGGAATCACGATTCTTTTCGGCGCGTCGGGGGCAGGGAAGACGACTCTGCTGGATTGCATCTCAGGTCTGGCCCAGACTGATTCCGGAAAGATTTCAGTTGGGGAACGGATCCTGTTCGAAGCTGGGCAGGGAATTTCGGTACCCGTCGCTCAAAGGCGCATCGGATACGTGCTGCAGTCCCTGGCGCTGTTCCCGCATATGTCCGTTGAGCAGAACGTTGAGTATGGTCTTTCTCACCTTCCTGCTGGCGAAAAGAAAGAGCGCGTCGCCTCAATACTGCAAGCATTTCGGATCGGCCATATCGCGAAAAGCAAGGCACTCGCAATCTCCGGCGGAGAGAGTCAGAGGACTGCACTGGCACGAACGCTGGTGACTGATCCGCAGGTACTTTTGCTGGACGAGCCACTGGCGGCGCTCGATGGCCCTACGAAGGCGCACATCATCGACGATTTGCGTGACTGGAATCGTACTCATCGGATCCCGATAATCTACGTCACGCACAGCCGTGAAGAAGTGTTCGCGCTCGGAGATCGGGTACTGATCCTTGAGGCGGGTCGCATCGTGGCCGACGGTACACCGCATGAGGTGATGAGCGCTCCGCAACAGGAAACGGTCGCACAACTGGTGGGATTTGAGAACGTGTTCGATTCGGTTGTGGAGGCGGTGCAGCCGGGGCGCGGCACAATGGCTTGCCGCATTGCGGGCGACGGCGGACCTTTAGTCCTTGAGACGCCGCTGGTTCGAGGGGGCGTTGGTACGCAGCTTCGCGTGGGAATCCGGGCCGGCGATATCCTGCTGGCAACTTCGCCGCCGGTAGGATTGAGTGCCCGTAATGTTATCCCCGGCAGGATTCGAACCTTGGAGCAGCGCGATGTCATCATTTCAGCGCGGGTGAAGTGCCGAGTCGAAATGGAAGTCCACCTCACTCTGGCTGCGCGGGACTCCCTGCAGCTTGCTCCCGGCAAGGAAGTGTGGCTGGTGATCAAAACGCATTCCTGCCACTTGATGCAGAAGTAGCAGTCACATCTCGAAGGTGCGCGCAGTCTCCGACGCACCGGTGCGCCGCCTTGATCTAGCGCATGGCGTTGACGATTTCAGATTGATCGATCTCGATCAGAGCCACCCACTGTCTCTGTCGCTCCTCTGAGAACACGACATGTCCTCCAAGGACCTGCGCGGCGAAGGCCGGTGGAACATCGCGGTGAAAGCCAAAGAAGCGCTGCTTAAGGCGAGTCCATGCGAGCCAACGATCAAGCCACGGACGAGGCGGTTCATACTTGGTGGAAAAGACGAGCGCGACCTGATAGTGAGAGCGATATTCCGCCGCCGACAGCACCTGCTCGAGTGAAAAATCGTCAATCTGCACGACCTGCATGGGACGCGTCGTATATCCCAACCATGGACGTGTCAATTCGTCCGATGCGGGCCATGCGGTCAGCACGTGAGCCATCGGGTAGTGAGCCTCCAGGATGCGTTCCGCATTCTGATGAAGCGCGATGTAGTCGCGGTAAGCGAGATTGTCTTCGGGCGAAAAGCTGTAAGGCGGGTTCCAGAACCACGCGACGACGAACGTAGCGGCGATCATGGCGACGATGACGACCCATTGCTGGGTGCGCCGGCGAAGGGTCGAAATCGCCAGAATGATCACGAGAGGCACGGCCGGGAGCATATAGCGCGCCAATACAGCGCCGCCGATCAGGCTCATAGCGAGAACATAGGTTGCGATGATCACGAAAAAGATCATCTGCGAGGGGACAGAGATCCGCTGCCTTTCGCCGTCCGCATCGTGAACAGGTGGCAACAGCATCGCGAGTAGCATCGCGGCGGTGAGGATCCACAAATGCATGTAGCCGAAGGCCTGCCAGAGCCGCAAGAATACGGCAATCAGGAAGCGGAGCGGATTCAGCGTTGCCGCAACGTTGTAGCGGAAGAACTCGGGATTGCCGAAGACGTATCCGGTGTGCGCGTAGTGATACACGTACCACAGGGCCAGCGGCAGTAGAGGGAAGAGCAGAGGCAGGACGCGGGATCGTGCGCGGGTAGGGTTTGCGGTTCGATCCGTCCAAAACAAGGGCTTCCACTTTTGGACCACGAGAGTGCCGAGAAGCTCCCAGCAAGCGATGGCAACTGGCGCGAGGATCGCCGTCTCCTTCGCCAGGACGGCGAGCGAGAACCAGAACGCGGTTGCGATTGGACGATCTTCGACGTAGGAGAACAGTCCCCAGAATGTGAGACCGGCTGCGGCGAGATCGACCTGCGCCAGCGAGCTTTGCGAGAAGAACACGGGATAAAGACCGGTGCATAAAGTGGCGGCGACGGCGATTCGCCAGTTGGCCACGCGTTCCGCAAGGCGAAATATTCCCAGCAACGAGAACGCCGAGATAAGCAGCATCGCCGACCGAGTCACGAGAGGAGCAAATCCCGCGACCTTCCACCACAAAGCGATCCACGCCATTACCAGGGGAGGATGAGCGTTGGAGATTGTCGTGTGCGGGATCAGACTGCCGGTGAGCAGGAGATCGCGCGCGGCCGGGACGTAATAGCCGGCCTCATCCCAGAAATACGGGAGGCGTAGAAGCCAGACGTGCGACAAGAAGACAGCGACAAAGATGACCGCGAACACCACCGCGGGGTGTGGGCTTGATCGCATGGGAGAAGACATTCTAGCTGCGGTTGCCGCTGAAAAATTGCGAGTTGTCGGCGGAGAGGTAGCTGAGCTACGTCTGTACGACGAGTGATCGTTCAGTGCACGGGCCCTTGGGGCGGGCCCATTCTGGGGTCGAGTTTGATCTCGCCGAACGCGGCCTCGTATCCAGTGATGTTCTGTTGCAGAAGTCCCAGTAGAGCCTTTGCCTGTTGAGGGCTCAGGTAGATCCCCTGGAAGTTCCGAATCTCGACCTGGGTTTCCGTCTGTTGCTGCAACGTTCCGAAGGCCAGGAAAAAATCCCAGATGTTTACGCGCATCTGAACGCTGTTGGCATAGTTCTCACGATAACTGGGGTCATTGGTAAGCTTCACGTTGGGCTGAGTGGGAATAGTCATACGCAGAAGAGTGTACCAACAAGGCAGAGCCAGGCGAGGATGACAAAAACTGTCAGAGGCTGATGGTTTGCGGCGATGCGGTAGACCAAAAGGCCATAGGAAAAACTGTCCTACAGTTTGTTTCTTCGTTGAAAACAAATGGCTTATTCGCCCTTTGGGCGTTACTTTGGGAAGTACCTGATGGCGCAAAAAGTGCGGTAAATTGAACGTGTCTGTCGGCACGGCGTTCGTGCGAGCTATCTATGACCCAAGATAACGATCATACGATGATGGAAGAGGTCGTACTTCCTGAGCATTTGCTCCCCCTTGGGACCGTTCTGGGGCCTGGAGTATCCGCTATGGACCTGTGCATGGTTCTGGCGAAGATTTTCCGCGTGCAATATACCGAGGTTGCGTTGCTGCGGTTGGATGGCGGCCTGTTGCGTTTCGTGTTTCCGGAGCATCTACGCACGACAGGCGCGATTCCGATCTCGAGCAAAGCAGTGGCGGCCCATACCGCTCTGAGCAAGAAGGCTGAGATCTTCAACAACTTTGCCCGGGTGAAGCACGCCAGCATTTTCGAGACGATCAAGCCGGAGGCCGATGGCGCGGATGAACCCTCTGCTCCTGCTCCGATTCAGAAACTGATGTCCGTGCCGATCATGGATAAAGATTCGAAGGTTGTGGGCGTGATACAGATCTCGCGCAAGGGGCTTGATCCTCGATTTGCGCAGGACTTCAGCCGCGAGGATCTGCATGATCTGGAACTCGCTGCCGGCTTGCTCGCTACGGCTCCGGCGCTGATGGCCAACTAAACCTTTTCACCACGGAGAACGCAGAGGCTCACAGAGAAAATCTGTGAGCCTTTTACTTTTCGCAAGTTCTCTAGCGCGAGCTCTTGGAGAACACGCGCAGGTCGGTTCCGGTCATTTCTTTTGGCTCATCGACCCCGAGCATTCCGAGGACGGTGGGAGAAATGTCGCGCAGAGATCCGCCCGGTTTCAAAGTAAACTGCTTGGCGTCTTCAGAAACGACGATGAACGGCACGGGATTCGTCGTGTGCGCGGTGTGCGGGCCGCCGGTTGCAGGATCGATCATCATCTCGGCGTTGCCGTGATCCGCGGTGATGAGCATGGCTCCGCCCTTGGCGCGGACTGCGGCTTCGATGCGGCCGAGACAGGAGTCGACAGTTTCCACTGCTTTCACGGTGGGCTCGATCTTGCCGGAGTGTCCGACCATATCGGCGTTCGCAAAATTGACGATGACGACATCGAACGTTCCGTTTTCCGTCGCTTTCACGACGGCATCGGCGACCCCGGACGCGCTCATCTCTGGCTTCAAATCGTAGGTTGCCACCTTCGGCGATTGAATCAGAGCCCGGTCTTCGCCGGGGAATGGTTTCTCGACACCGCCGTTAAAAAAATACGTTACATGCGCGTATTTCTCGGTTTCAGCGACGCGCAGGTTGCGCATGTTCAGGCCACCCATGACATTCGCCAGAATGTTGTTCATCGATTCTGGCGGAATCACGACTGGGAGAGAGAAATTTTTGTCGTACTGCGTCATGCAAACGTAGTGCAGATTCTTGGGAACGCGATCGCGGGGAATGGTCGCGTCGAGATCATCGGCGCCCACGAGATCACTTCCGCCTTTGTCATTGAGTCCGCTATTGCGCGTTAAAGCGCGTGTGATTTGCCGAACACGGTCGGCGCGGAAATTGAAGCAGATGCAGGAATCGTCATCCCGGATGGTGGCCAGGGCCTGACCCTTGTTGTCGGTGCAGACAAAAGGAATCACGAATTCGTCTGTGACGCCCTTGTTATAAGAATCTTTCATTCCTTGAACGGGGTCGGACTGTTTGCCGCCCTCGGCATCCGCAAAAACCATGGCGTTGTATGCCTTGGCGATGCGTTCCCAGCGGCGGTCGCGATCCATGGCGTAGTACCGGCCATTTACCGTCGCGATCTTGCCGCAGTTGTATTCGCGCATCTTCTGCTGGAGTTGTTCCAGGTATCCCGCGCCATTGGTTGGAAGGGTGTCACGCCCGTCCATGAAGGCGTGAACGAAGACGCGTTCGAGTCCGTTTTGCTTTGCCATTTTCAACAAAGCGTAGAGATGAGCCTGCTGGGAGTGCACGCCCCCGTCAGAGACGAGCCCGAATAGGTGCAAACGGCGATCGCCTTTCTGCGCATGCTTCATCGCCTCGAGGAGGACGGGGTGCGAGAAGAATTCACCGTTTTGGATCATCAGATCAATCCGGGTGATGTCCATGTGAACGATGCGCCCGGCGCCGATGTTGAGGTGGCCGACTTCGCTGTTGCCCATCTGGCCTTCTGGAAGTCCCACGAAGGGTCCGCTGGTATGAATGAGGGTGTTGGGATATTCGCGCAAAAGGCGGTCGTAGGTGGGCTTACGAGCGAGTGCTATGGCATTAGCGTTGGTTTCGGCTCGGTATCCCCAGCCGTCGAGAATAATGAGTATGAGAGGTTTAGGACGAGACAAGATTAGCTCCTGGAGTTCTAGCTACCTTCACAGAAAACTTCTTTGCCGCGGATTTGCGCGGATCAACACAGATATAAAAACCAAACCTCTAAAAGCCCATTCTGTCGTCTGCCGACGGGCCGTAAGTCGCAGGCAGCGGCGTGTCGTTGAGACGGAGGTAGACGCCAAGCTGTGCGCGGTGATGCACCAGGTGATTCAGGAACATCTGGCGGTAGGCCAGGAAGCGCGAGCCGGCGAAGATAGGCTTTCCCTGCAAGCTCAGCTTCCAAGGCTGATTCCATGCAGCGTCGGACGTGTCCTTCAGCGCCGCTCGTACTTTAGCCGCGCCTTCGTCGAAGGCCTTCACCAGTTGTTCGGGAGACTCGAACGGGAGGCGCGCCCGGCTGGACGTCGCGAAGTCCAATTCAGGAGTGGTCAGGATGGTATGGCCGAATCCAGCCAGTTCTGCCACGTGCGGCGCGAGTTTTCCGAGCGGCATCGACTTTGCGTGAGGAGTGAAGTCCGGCTTCATCGGGACACGCGCGAGCATGGTGCGGGTCTTCTTAGCTTCTTCGTCGAATTCGAGCAAGAGCAAATCTGAAATCATTGGTGTCCTCAATTCTTGACGGTGGAGGGTTTCTGTTCCGGAGTAGATTCGCGGGCGGCTTTTTCTGCCTCGTCCATCATGTCCGCCATCATCTTTTCCATGCGCGGCTGCACGGCTTTCATCGCTTCGGCCGTCATCTGCGGCTGTTCCCGGAGCATTTTCTGCCCGGTCGGCGTTTCGTAGAACTTGGCCATGGCGGAGATGTCCGCTTTCGTTAGATGCCGTTGATAGACCGGAATCATGTCATCGATCATTCCATTGAGATCAAAATTCTTCATCATCCGATCCATCATGGAATCGATGCGGTCGAGATCCTTCTGAGTGATGTCGGGGATCTTTTTCTTCAGCGCTTCTTGCGCCATTTGCTTGGACTGCTTGGCCATCAGGTCCATCATGTTGCGCATCTGCTCGCGGATGTGCATCGTGGTGAAGAGCTGCTCGACGTCCTCTTTCGTCGCCTGATCGTCGGAAGATGTCTGCTGCGCGAACGCCGGGCCCAGTGTCAGTCCGAACAGTAGTAGCAATCCTAGAATCCGCTTCATCAGTCATCCTCCTTCGATTTGGCAAGCTGATTCGAATCAGCCGTGATAGTTCAGAGCCGTGAGTCCGAGGAACCGGGCGGTGCTGCCAAGTTCTTCTTCGATCCTCAGCAACTGGTTGTACTTTGCGATGCGGTCTGTGCGCGATGCGGAGCCGGTTTTGATTTGTCCGGCGCCGGTGGCCACTGCCAGATCCGCGATGAAAGTGTCCTCGGTTTCACCCGAACGGTGCGAAATGACGGACGTGTATCCGTTGCGGCGGGCGAGGTCGATTGCATCGAGAGTCTCACTGACGGTGCCGATCTGGTTGACCTTCACCAAAATTGAGTTAGCGACGCCCTTGTCGATGCCTTCCTGCAAGAATTGCACGTTGGTGACGAAAAGATCATCGCCGACCAGCTGGATTTTGCCGCCAAGCTCATCGGTCAGATTCTTCCAGCCTTCCCAATCGTTTTCCGCGAGGCCGTCTTCGAGCGAGACGATCGGATAGTCATTCGCCCACTTGGCCCAGTGTTTCACCATCTCGTCGGAACTCTTCGCGGATTTGTCCGATTTCTTGAAAACATACTTTCCGTCCTGGTAGAACTCGCTAGCCGCAGGATCGAGAGCGATGGCGATTTCGTCGCCCGGCTTATATCCGGCTTTCGAGATAGCTTCCAGCACGACTTCGATGGCTTCGACGTTAGACTTCACAGAAGGGGCAAATCCACCTTCGTCGCCAACGGCTGTGTTGTACCCGCGCTTCTTCAGAACGCCCTTCAGCGTATGGAAGACTTCGACGCCCCAGCGCAGTGCCTCGGAGAACGATGGCGCGCCGACGGGCATCACCATGAATTCCTGGAAATCGACGTTGTTGTCGGCATGCGCACCGCCGTTGAGGATGTTCATCATCGGCGTAGGCAGGGTGTTCGCACCTGCGCCGCCGAGATAGCGGTAGAGAGGAACGTCGAGGCTGGTCGCCGAGGCGCGCGCGGCTGCCATAGAAACGGCGAGAATGGCGTTTGCACCGAGACGTCCCTTGTTTGGGGTGCCGTCCAGTTCAATCATCTTCGCGTCCAGACCGCGCTGATCGAAGCCATCCCAGTTAGCCAGCCCTTCGGCGATTTCTCCGTTCACGTTCTCAACGGCCTTAGAGACGCCCTTGCCGAGGAAGCGATCCTTGTCGTCGTCGCGCAGTTCGACGGCCTCGTGTTCTCCGGTGGAAGCGCCACTGGGCACGATGGCGCGGCCCATGGAGCCGTCCGCCAGGAATACTTCCGCTTCTACGGTAGGATTGCCACGGGAATCGAGTACTTCGCGTGCATGAATGGCTGCAATATTTGACATGCTTTGATTACCTTTCTTCGGTGGATATAAGGTCTTTGTGTCGTCATCAACGCGAACAGAGGACAAGGGCGCATCCGAATGAAACGTGAGCCGCCGCCCGGTTAGATAACCGATGCCTTGATAAGTTCGTCCCATCCAATGTGGTGAAACTCACGATTATATCGGAATAACGTTATGGCAATGTGAACGGCTGGACACTTCTTTTGGGAGATTTCCGCTACTGGAATTGGCCCTTGGGACAACTCGATCCCTCGTATCTCCGCTGGTTCCCTATGTACTGTCTGCGGCTTGTGGCCGATTCCGGGCTGGACTAAAGTCAATGAAAGCTGAAGGATTTTGAGGAGGTTTCGATGAAGAAGTGGATGGTATTGCCGTGCACTCTGCTGGCGAGCATGCTAGCGGCACAGACGAATTCTGTGCCGGCTGGAACCGCGCTCATGGTTCGTCTTGATACGACGCTTGCGACTTTCAGCAACAAAGCCGGCGATCCGTTTCGCGCGAGCGTTACGCAGCCTGTGATGGTCAACGGCCAGACCGTCATTCCGGCAGGCGCGACCGTAGAAGGCCGCGTGACCCGGGTGAGCGAGCCACGCCGCATCTCGGGCAAGCCCACGATCGGGATTTTGCCGGAAGCGGTAATCATGCCAAACGGCGAACGCTACTATCTGGACGCGACGCTGACCGACACGAACATTCACGGTAGTGACGTGAACTCAGAAGGCCAGTTCAAGGGATCCACGCATGACCGACGCGACACCATCGAGCAGGGCGGAGGCACTGCCGGTGGAATGTTGATCGGCGGCCTGGCTGGAGGACCAGTAGGCGTGTTGGTTGGTGGCGCGATCGGTGCTGGCGCAACGACGGGCCATTGGCTGGCGAAGCACCGGTCGGCGACTTTGCCTGCCGGAACGCAGATGACACTGGAACTGAACCGTGCTCTTTCGCTGACAACCACACCGGCAGCGAGCGGCGGCAGCAAGTAACTTTCTCAACGGCTCGGGCGTGTCTCCTCAACCCCGAGCCGTTCGTGTTTCTAGACGTCGCAGAGATCCGCTGCTTTGCGCAGTCCCTCCAGAGGATCTCCGGCCGGGACGAATTCGTGTGCTACGTAGCCTTTAAAGCCCGCATCGGCAATGGCGCGCATGACGCCGTCCCATTGAACCTCTTGCGTGTTGTCGAGTTCGTGGCGTCCGGGAACGCCGCCGGTGTGAAAATGTCCGATCCATCGAATGTTTTGGCGGATCGTCTCGATGAGATCGCCTTCCATGATCTGCATGTGGTAGATGTCGTAAAGCAGCTTCACGTTTGGTGAGTTCACTTCGCTGACGACGCGCACGCCCCACGCGGTGTGGTCGCACATGTAGTCGTGGTGGTCGCGCTTGCTGTTCAATAGTTCCAGGCAGATCGTGACGCCATTGTCTTCGGCGATTTTCTTGACACGATTCAGCCCCGAGATCGTGTTGCGCGCACCCTCGTCGTCCGACATGCCTTCTCGATTTCCGGAGAACGTAATCACATTCGGCACACCGGCCTTCGATGCTTTCGGAATGTTTGTGCGGAAGCCCTGCTCGATCGCGGCATGATTTTCCGTACGGTTGAGCGCGCTTTTGATCTCTCCGCCGTCGGCGTATCCCATAGTGCAGATCAATCCGTAGCGGCGAGGGATTTCATATTGCTCGGGCTTGAGCAGGTCCACGCCGCGGAGTCCGATCTGGGCCGCATATTTAGCCAAATCGTCAATCGGCATCTTCTCGTAGCACCACTGTGAGACCGATTGGCGAATCCGCCCCTTACGCGGCGTATTCGCAGCTAATGAATGAGGCAGAAGTTGGGATGCGGCTATCCCCGCGAGGGAAGTTTTCAGCAGAGACCGGCGTGTGAACGTAGGCATAGGAGTGAGAGGCATTCTAGACGGAGAGCGCGAATGAAGCCAGATGAGATGGCCTACTGCCGGCCTTCTTTGAGAAGCGCCTGACATCCGCTGGCTGCGGTGAGCACTTCGTTGAACGCGGTCTGCTTCCTCAAGTCTTTGAGGAGAGGATCATCGAGCAGCTCTGAGTACGCGCAATAGTTCTGCTGCACGGCAGCTTTAAGCAGGCGAAGGGCCGGTTCGGGCTGTCCGCAGTACGCCATGAGGGCACCCACGTGGTACCAGGCCTCCGCATCGGGTTCCACCATGACCGACGATTCGGATTCACGGACAATCTTCGCGAGATCGGCAGGTTTCTGCGAGGCGGTGCAGGCTTCCATCAGATCGCGATGATAGAAAGGAGCCCTCGCCATGTTTCTCGCATCGGCGCGGGCGGCCGCCACGTTACCCGCTGCCAGATCAACGTAAGGAGTGACCCATGCCGCCCACTCGGAGCCGGCGTCGAGCTGTACGAAATCCACGGCACGATCGGTCTTGCCTATTTCGAGGAAGGACCACGCACAGGATCGGAAGTTAAAGTTGCCGGGGTCAAGCTGCCGTGCAGCATTGCACTCCTGAGTCGACTCCGTCAGCATGCCGGCGTAGCGAAAAACGTAGCTTAGGGCAAAGTGAGCGTCCGCACTTTGCGGACGGCGACGGACCAGATCGGTCGCGGCATCATAGGCGCGACCCAGATCTCCGCGCTCCACACGATTCGTAATCAGGCTGCTGGCCGCCATCACGCGGTTGGGATCGATGGCAATCGCGCGCTCGAAGGCTCGATTCGATTTCTGAAATACGTCTTCGCCACCGCCGCCGTAGGTGGAATCGAAGTTGTATCGCTGTCCGAGAGCCTCCCACGCCGGTGCGTAGTTTGCGTCGATGGCCACCGCCCACTCCAGCATCTTGATGGCCTCTTTATTCGGCTTGGGATCATGCGGCTGGGCTACGCTCCGCAGATAAAGGTCGTAGGCTTCCTGATTCTTAGGCTTGGACGCAGCTTGAATTTCGCCTCCACCTCCGCCCAGGATCGGCAGCAGTCCGTGCTCGATCTGTGCACTGAGTTGCTGCTGCAGATTGATCATGTCCTCTGCCCGGCCGCTGCTCGTCGCCTCCCAGAGAGTGCGCTCTGTAGGAACATCAATGGCTTCGAGCGTTACCGACAAGATATCGCCCTGCTTGCGGAAGGATCCGGTGAGCATGCGGCCAACGCGGAGTTCCTGTCCGACTTTTTTTAGATCCAAGTCCAAAGCGACGTAACGGCGGGTCACGGAGGATGGCCGGACTTCCAGGCTTCGCGTGTACGTCAAAACGCTGGTCAGTTCATCGGCAAGCGCAAAGCGAAGATAGTCAATGTTGGGGTCACCGCTCATGTTCTGCAGCGGTATCACGGCGATGGCGTTGCGTTGCTCCGCGTTCGCTGCCTCGCGATGCTTGAACCACCACGCGCCAACCGCTGCCAGGACGGTGATCAGTAAAGCGGCAGTCGCGATCAGGAGGTACATGATCAGGTGCGAATGCCTTCCAAAAGTACGGCTGGCGACGCGTAGCTTCGCTGTGGCGCTTGGGGTCTTGATCGTCCCAGACTCGGCTTCGCGTTTCAGTAGAGCAAGATCGGATCGCATCTCCGCGGCGCTCTGATAGCGGCGGTTGCGATCTTTCTCCATCGCCTTGCCGATGATGCCTTCCAGTTCGATCGGAATCTTCGGATTGATGTCGCGAGGCGGAACCGGCTTGGCATGAAGAACGGCATCGAGGGTGACGAGGGAGTTGGCGCCCGTAAAAGGTTTCTTCCCCGTGGACATCTCGTACAAGACAACCCCAAAAGAGAAGAGGTCGCTGCGTGCATCGACAGTTTCACTGCGGGCCTGTTCCGGCGACATGTAAACGGCAGTTCCGGGAATCACACCAACTGCAGTGAGCGAGTTATCGGCGCCGGCATCGTCTTCGGTGCCAAGGTTGTGGACTAATTTGGCCAGCCCGAAATCGAGAACTTTGACCTGTCCGGTCGGGGTGATGAAGATATTCGCAGGCTTGATGTCGCGGTGGACGATGTTCTTGGCATGTGATGCGACGAGTGCGTCGGCGACTTGAACTCCGACGTCGAGGACCTTTTCCAGAACCATCGCATGGCCGGAGATGCTTTGCTTCAGGCTTTCGCCCTCCAGCCTTTCCATGACGATGAAAGGGTGACCGTTGTTGTCTTCGATGCCGTGGATCGTGCAGATATTGGGGTGGTTCAATAGCGAGGCAGCGCGGGCCTCGCGGGTGAAACGCTCGAGGGACTTGGGATCTCCGGCTAGATTTTCCGGTATGAATTTCAGGGCGACGTGGCGGCCGAGCTTGAGGTCTTCGGCCTCATACACCACGCCCATACCACCGCCTCCCAGCTTGCCAAGGATCCGGTAATGCGATACTTGCTGGCCGATCATGAGAGAGCGCGAGGTTCGGCGGTAATGTTAGGCCCCCCGCTGACTTCGGTCAACTAGGTACTCTGACCGGTTCGAGTCACAGGCCGTCGAGGCGCGCAGGTTCCACGTTGAGAGATCGGTCCCGAAACGAGCCTCCTACGTCCATCCGTAAGATGCCGCTCGTCGCGTCTGCGGTTTGGAAGGACTAGGATGGAAAAGACGGGCAAAAGATCCAGATTCGTTGGTCTGGAGGACTCTCTTCGATGAAAAGCGATCAGGAATCTCCTGCGAATCCCTCAACATCGGGTCAAGGCGTGCAGGAAGCGATTCGCCGCCGGGCGGAGGAAATCTACCTCCGCAATGGCGGTGTTCCGGGCAAGGATATCGAGAACTGGGAGCAAGCCGAACGGGAGATTCACGAGGAGATGGATGCGTCGGGGGGCCGCAAAGCCATTGTAGTGATTGTGGATGGAGTGCAGTACGTGGGGGAATATTCGGCAGATTCGGCGGGAGGATACGTTCCCGGGGAGTTCAGTTCCGGAGCGCCCATTCCGGTCCGGTTTGTAGGCGAAAGGATGTTCGTAAAGAGGCCGAATGGCACGGAACTGGAAACCACTATCGTGAAGAAAAGCGGGTGACGACATGGCGCGGCGTTGGGCACTCACATTCGACGAAATTGATATATTGCCCACATGTTGAATCTGCTGGTCCAGGCGCGCCGGCGCCAGAGCAGTACCAGCCTCATGTCTACGTTGCGCCATTTGGGTGCCAGCGGCCTGTTTTTTCTGGGGATTCTCGACAGCTCCCCTCTTCCCACATTCGGCGGACCCGATATCGTCACGGCATTACTGGCGGCGGCTCACAAGCCTTTGTGGTACGAGTACGCAGCGGCCGCGACCGCGGGATCGGTCGTTGGCGCTTACTTGACATTTCACCTCGCGCGGAAAGCAGGATCTGCGTACCTGGATCGGAAGTTCAAGAAGAACTCGTTGGGAAAATTCCTCAAGCTCTTCCATCAGTGGGGTACAGGGACCCTCGCCGCGTCCACGCTGATTCCTGTACCTTCGCCGACGAGCATGTTTTTCGCCGCGGCAGGGGCGTCGGACTTTCCGCAAGGCAGGTTTCTCGCGATCGTTGCCACCTGCCGCGCGATCCGTTACTTCGGCATCGCTTACATTGCGGGACACTACGGACGCAGATTCCTGCGCGTTCTAAGGCATCCACTTCAGCATTGGGGCTGGCTGCTGCTGTTTCTGGGGGTTAGTGCAACGTTGGTGGTCAGCGGCATCGTGTTGAGCCGCCGGCTGGACAAGGCCCCCGATCGTGATCTGCAGCCCGCTGGACGCTGACTATGTTTCGTCGGCGAACAGCCCGGCCGAGGCGCCTACCCATTCCATATTCTTGTTGTGGTCGACACCCATCATCAGGCCGCGGCCCATGCGGATGATGGTCAGCACCGGCGTCAGTTCGTCGAGCCAGATGTACATCACGCGAACTTCCGCCTTGGTGCCACCGAACGGAGTCTCGATAACCGGTTCGAAATTCAGCCGCTCTTGGAGAATGTAGTAGGGCCGCTTATCGGCGGGAATCGCTGTGATGTCTTCCTTTTTCGGAGCGATCGCCACTCCAAGTCCTGCAAATGAATAAAGAGGCTTCAGGGCATAATTCTCGAGATCATCAGGAATCGTCTCCAGCCTATCGAGGAACCACGTTTTGGGAACCGACGGATGCTTCAGATAGGGAATGGAGAACTTGCTGATACGGAAATACCAGTTGGGGTGCCCGGCCCATTCCACGTCGAGGTCGTCGCGCCAGTCGAAGTGGAGTTGGACATTCTTGCGCTCGAGTTCGTCGACGATAGCGCGGTTGTAGATGCGGTGGATCGGAATGCGCTTGCCGTCGCGCTCGTAGTAGAGGCGCGAACCTTTCTTTTTGATGTCAACGATGTCGACGGTTCGGATGCCCAGGAGTTTTTCTGTCAGAAGAAAATCCGGCAGCGTCTTCTGTTGCTGAGGATGGATCTCCATTAGGATCACGTTTTCGGGATCCTGTGCGCCGACGATCGCTTGGCGCAGAAGATTGCGGTACGAGTCGTTGTCTAGTCCGCTGAGGAAGTACTTGAGCTTCCCGAGAGCGCTGAGGCCGTAGACGTCGATGTACGTCTGCGCCAGGGGCCCCTGATAGGCGTAGAGGGAAGGGAAGGCCTGCAACTCGACTAGCTTCGGATGCAGATCTCCGTTCGAGTCCCGCACAAGGCCGAAGTCCACCTGGATGAACATTGGATGCGGCACTTCGTTCGGTACTTTGAATTCAGCGGGTACTGCCTCATCGGATTTCGCCCGGTATTGTGGATTGTCCACAAGTTGGCGGATCAGTTGCGCACCATCTGCAGACATGCCATCGAGCAAGGACTTCGGAAAGAAGCAGGGAGTCTCAGACAATCGAAACTGGACGTGGGTTCCGCAGATTTCGTCGATGCGGCGCAGAAACGACTGGTATTTGTCGGGCGTGAATGCAGCATTGAACTGCTGACGTAGGGAAGGAATCATGCGAGATGAAAGAATTTAGTAATTGTGCAATCGGGTAATTTTGCAATTGAGTGACTCGATATTCAAATCACTCCCGGATTTCCATGCTGCTGATGAGATTGTTCCGCAGAGTGTAGACATGCTCCACCGTGCGATCCATGAGCAATTTCCCGGATAGGTCCCGAACGACTTGATGAACTTCAATGGCGATTCTGCCATCGCTTTCTTGCTTGAACGTCAGCGGGTCGACGTGAGGATCGAGTATTCCCCACTGGCGGGTCCAGTAATCCCGCACGCCAGCATGGCCGAGGACGGTGCCACCTTCCATGCCATTTGGCCAGACGACATCCGGAGTCATCGTCGCCAAAGCTCCATCAAGGTCGCGTCCGTTAAAGGCGGCGTAGGCGCGTTTTAACAGATCGATATTGGCTGCTTGACCTTTCACGACAATTCCTGGTGCTGCCTAGGCCTCGACGAGAAATTTCCCCTCGCGCATGATTTGTTGATCGTCGACCCAAATATTGAACTTGCGGCCGACGACATCGATGTGGGTTGTCGAGTCCCAGTCTGCGCCGGTATGGGCTCCATACGGGTTGCCAAAAGCAATGTGAATGCCAGGATATTTTTCGTCCTGCAGAATCTCGCCGATCAGATCGTTCAAGCCGATGTTCGTGCCGATGGCGAACTCGCCGACGCGATCGCTGTTGGCGTCGGTGTGAGTGTAATTCCAGAAGTCGTTCTCGAGTTCGCGGTTTTCAGAATGCGCTTCGGTCAAGCGATTCCCCTTCATATGAACGGTCAGCGGGGTATCTTTCAAGTTGCCGAATTTTGCGCAGAGATAGTCGCCAACGACGCCGTCAATCACAAACGTGCCATTAACTTCGCCTGGGGTGGTGAAGATTTCTCCGCCAGGGAGATTTCCCCATTTTTCGGGAGAAATGATGCCGCTGGTCTTCAACCACTTGTAGTTGGGATTTAATGCGGCGGTCAGATCGGTGCCGGCAGCAGTGGTGGCGCGAATTTTCGAGGCTTTGCGGACCATCTCGACCACCTTCTGGCTCAAGCGGTCCACACGATTGAAGTCGGCGCGCATGCCTTCGAGCATGATCTGGCGGTTGATGTTCACCATGTGCGCATGGCGGATCTTGCGCCGGTTGACCACATCGGTCATCTGGATGCGCGACCGCAACTCGTTCGTTTGGGCCTGTACGGCGAAGATGGAAACCTGACTCGTCTCTAGGTCGGCAAGAATCTCGCGTGGAAGATCACGCAACGGGCGGTCTGCCAACTCTTCCAGAATCCAGGCGCGATAGGGAGAGCCGAGACGTTCGAGTTCGGCAACGATCGCCGCTGCAATCTCGTGCGTGATCTCATCTGTGATAACGCAAACGCGTTCGCTGGGCTGAATTCGCAGGCAGACGTTGACCGCGTTTTGCGCGCCCGGAGTGTATTCCGGGTCAAAGGGAGTTTGTTTCAGGTCGATGTGATTGGGGCGAACGGAAATACTCATTACCCTGCTTTCGTTACGGCTGCCGGTTCGTTTTCTGCCAGCCCGGCCTCCGTTTCTTCGATGATGTAGTCGACTACTTTCTTCAGATCTCCGGTTTCCTGGAATACGCGCAACTGGCGGTCCGCGCCGCTGCCGTGTTCGAGAATTTCGTGCAGATAGTTCAGTTCCTCGCGGGAGTCGAGTTCGTCGACCACGTCGTCGATGAAATCGAGATATTCGTGTACGAGATCGCGAGCCGGAACTTCTTTCTGCTTGCCGAAATCGATCAGCTTGCCATCGAGTCCGTAGCGCGCGGCGCGCCACTTGTTTTCCATGATCAAGGCGCGGCGGTAAAGGCGAAATCCCTGATTCGCTGTATAGAGCTTGTAGAGTTTCGCTACCGTTGCCTGGATCAAAGCCGCAATTGCGATCGTCTCGTCGGCACGCATCGGGATATCGCAGACGCGGAACTCAATCGTGTTGAAGAATGGATGCGGCCGGATGTCCCACCAGATCTTTTTCGCGTTGTCGATGCAATTGGTCTTGATCAACAGCTTGATGAAATTCTCGTATTCTCCCCAACTCGGGAAGTAATCCGGAATGTTTGTGCGCGGGAATTTATCGAATACCTTGCAGCGGTACGATTTCAAACCGGTGTTCATTCCGAGCCAGAATGGGGAATTCGTCGAGAGCGCGAGGATATGCGGCAGGAAGTAGCGGGCATGATTCATCATGTGAATCGCCGTCTCGCGGTCGTCGATTCCGATGTGGACGTGCAGGCCGAAGATTAGGTTGGCGCGGGCTACCAACTGCATATCTTCGACAATGTTCTTGTAGCGCTCATCAGGATGAATCTCCTGAGTGCGCCAGTCGGAAAAAGGATGCGTTGCCACGGACGCGACACGCAATCCGTTATCGCCAGCAAGTTTGATGATGTGCCGGCGGAGGGCCTTGAGCTCCGTCTTTGCCTGCTTGATGTTCGTGCAGACGCTGGTGCCGACCTCAACGACCGACTGATGCATCTCAGCCTTGACTCGCTCCTGAAGCAGCAGCTTGCCCTTTTCAAGCAGCTCGGCCTGGATGTGCGATCGCAGATCCCGACTGGTGGGATCGATCGTCTGATACTCTTCTTCAATTCCGATGGTGAACGACGGCAGCATATGTGTGTACGCGGATGCCCCACTCGCGAAACCCCGGGGATGTCGACTGTTGTGCCTATCCACAGTTTGCGGATAGGGAAGAACTAGGCGGCGTTCATTATAACAATGCCTGGCAGAGAGCCCTAACCAACGATTTGATCAGTCCCATTCGCGGTTTTCGGCCACTCGGACTTTCACGATCTTCTTCACAAGAACGTCCGGCAGGGGCTTGTCCGGAGGAAACTGGATCGTGCCGCGGGATGTCGAATAGCCCTTAAGCTCCTTGGAGAATTTCTCAATTACGCCAGAACCGGTCGGAAACAGGCTGCAGTGATTCTTGAAGGCTGCGTAACCGACGAGCATTCCATTGAATTTGAACATTGGGATGCCGTAGCTGATGACTTCGGTGGTTTCCTTCGGCACGACCGAGCGAATTATGGAGCGGAGGTGCCTGAGTGTGCTTTGGGCTGGTTCCGGAGTCTTTGCGAGGTATTCATCAACGGTCTTCGCCGCCGGTGCGCGCTTCATACTCCAAGTCCTCGAAAAAGGATTTGATCAGTCTGGGCAGGCTTGCGCCAGAGCGTCCCACAAAGTAACATTTCACGCCCTGTGCCACAATCCGGCGTCAAACTCGGTGTTGTGCTCGACCGGCTGGAGTCGTTTTATGGCGCGCAGAAGGCCACGTTTCCTTCCGATCCTTGTGAGTTTCTGATCTGGTGGTATTGCGGGTATCCCGCCAGCGACAACGCGTGTACGAAGGGGTGGGATCGACTCATCTCAGAAGTGGGTATTGAACCTGAGAAATTGCTCGCCGCAAAACCTGCCAAACTTGCCGCAGCTCTCAAGCCGGGAGGCATGTTCCCGGAGTTGCGCGCGGAACGTGTGAAAGAAGTTGTGCTTCGCGTGCAAAACGAATTCGGAGGCGATCTAGCCGCGGCCCTTCACGGACCAATCGCGCAAGCTCGCAAGATCTTAAAGAGTTTTCCGGGAATTGCCGATCCTGGCGCGGATCGTATTTTGCTTTTTGCCGGGATCGCTCCGATCGCCGCTATCCCATCGAACTGCCTGCAGGTTCCTATTCGAATTCTGGGCGGGGACGAGGATCAAAACTACTCATCCGGCTATCGCGATGCTCAGCGGGCAATTGCAGCTGAGGTTGCGGAGAAACGTGAAGCGCGAACGCGTGCGTATTTGCTCCTAAAGCATCACGGTCAGGAACTCTGCAAGCGGACGAATGCGAAGTGCGACAAATGCCCGATCCGGAAGGATTGCGCCTACTTCGCGCGAAGATGAGGTCCACAATTGCGTCGTCGGTCCTACTTTGCGGCTTTCGTGCGTTTCACAGTTGTCTTGGGTCCGCTGTCGGGGCCTGATAAGAAACCGGCCCAGCGCATCTCCTGAGCCGGGTTTTCGCCGCTGGTGGCCATCTTTACCGCCATCTCGGCTACTGCATTTACGATCCAGTCGAAGTTCTCTTTGCCGACCGAATTTACGTCGGCATCGGGTGCTGGATTCAGGAAGTCGATCGCGTACGGAACGCCCTTCTCGACGGCGAATTCGACAGTATTCAGGTCGTAGCCGAGAACCCTGCAGAGTGTGAGTGCGTCCTTCACGATGCGGTCTTGAAGTGCCTGCGAGGACGGAGGCGGATTTCCCTTTACGTAGCGCTCATGATGCGGAGCTTTAGGGTCGTACTTCATAATGTGGACCTTTTCCTGCCCGACGACGTAGCAGCGGTAGTATTCGTCAAACTCGACGCCGCGCTGCAATGTCATGCAAAGATCACCGGTCTGGTTGTAGTGATGGAAGAACTCCTCGGGCGAATGCACCTTGTACACGTGCTTCCATCCGCCACCGGAGTAAGGCTTCAGGAAAGCAGGGAAGCCAATGTACTCAAAAATCTCCTGCCAGTTCAGCGGGTACATGAGATTGCGCATGGAGCGGTCTGTGGTGCCCTCAGGATGCTTGTTGTGCGGCAGGATCACGGTCGGAGGAATGGCGACCCCCAGCTTGTGCGCGAGCGCATAGTTGAAGAACTTGTCGTCGGCGGTCCACCAGAAAGGGTTATTGACCACGATGGTCCCGTGAAGCACGGCGTTCTTCAGCCAAGCGCGATAGAACTGGATGTCTTGCGAGATGCGGTCGATGACGACGTCGTACTTCTTCGGTTCGTCCATGCGGATGCCGCCGATATTGACGAACTCGGCCGTTACGCCATCGATCTTCATCGAGTTGATCTTGTCGACGACCGCGGGAGGGAACGTCGTTTCCATCCCGAACAGGATTCCGATTTTCTTCATGGCTCACTCCACAGAATCATTGCAGCGCGAACTGCTTGTAGCCGGAAGAGACGTAGGCAGCTACCTCTCTTCGCATAACTTCAGAAATATTTCATTGCCATTCTTTGCCAGAGTGGCCAGTCGTGTTTCGAATTGTCGTTCCATACGTCGAGCCAGTGTGGGATCGCCTTGCCATTCAGAACGGCGGAGAATTTGTTGTTCTGATCGAGGCAGATGTCCCAATTTGCCGATCCTAGAACAATTTTCATCTGCCGATAGCGGCTCAGGAACCAGTCGTCCGTCAGATTCGGAACGAAATCCGGGGGATTATTGAAGTAGCAGTCGTTGTCGTAGTAGCCGTCGAGAAACTGGTGAATATCGAAGGCGCCGCTCATGCTGATGCAATGGGTGACTATGTCGGGGTGCTTCAAAGCGAAGTTTACGCTGTGATATCCCCCGAAACTGCATCCGGTCACGGCGAACTGCGGATGCTGATTCTTCCACCGGATAAATGGCAGGAATTCGTGCAGGATGTAGCGCTCGTATTGCAGGTAACGCAATACCCGCACCCGCGGATGAATACCCCGGTTGTACCAACTCTCGCCGTCCACGGAGTCGGGACAGAAGATTTGAAGTTGACCCGCGTCGAGCTTCTGCGCGAGACCGCCGACCATGCCGCGGTCTTCGTATTCGAAGAAGCGGCCCATGGAGGTGGGAAAGACCAGGAGAGGCATTCCAGCGTGGCCGAATACCAGGGCCTCCATGTCGCGGTGCAGTTCCTGGCTGTAATTCTTGTGATATTCGCGATTCATTCGGAAGAAGTGGAGTGGGGAAACGCAGGGCGAGCCCCCTCTCGCAGCCGAAGTATCTTACCCGATGAGTGTGCGAAATCCATAGCCGGGTGCGGAAGAACGATTTAGCACCCCAACGAAAAAAGCCCGCTCCTGGTGGAGCGGGCATAGCGATGGGGGGAAGTGGCGATCTATGAGCCGTTCTGGCAAACCGAGAGCGATTCACCCTGGAAGGTGAAGAAGTCGTTCACCGATGTACTGGGTGGAGCGCCAAAATAAGGCAAGGTCACGAGATCCTGCAGATTGTAAGTGAATCCGTGCAAGACGTAAGGGAAGCCGCCGAAGTTGGCGTTGTTTTCCAGCGGATCACCGTTCTCCAGGATTCCGCACGGCGTATTGTTGCCGTTGAAGTTGACCGTGAGCGGATCGTCTGCCCACTCGCCAATTTCATGCGAAAGCGCAGAGACGTCCTGCGAGAACGCACCCACGTGATCTACGTAGGCTGCTTCTGCATAGGACTGAGGGTTGCTCACGCTTCCTTCTGAGCTGTGGTATCCGCCGATGCAGCATCCGCCGCCTTGCGTGAGGTAGGTGTTGTAGAGCAGAAAGATGGGGAACTGATTCGGTTGAATTCCGAACTTGCTGATCAAGCCGGGGATTTGTGAATCGAACCAGTTGATGTCGACCTCAGCAGCTGTGAAGCCGAAGGGAGATCCCGTTTTGCCGAATGATCTGCTTGGGCTCAACGTCTGCTCGGCCAGTACGGACGCGCTCAACAGCAAGTGCGAGTTGGTATTCGACTGCACGGTTCCCCAGAAATTTGCGCGCTGGTAGGCATCGATGTACTGGGTCGTGCCGACATCTACTCCGCCCTGCGTGTACGTCGTGGTCGAATCGAAAAGAGGCGACGTGAGCGTGTTGTTGGTGACTGTGTTGCCGTTCGACAAGATGTGTGAGGGATCAAAGGTCGTCTTGGTGCCATTTCGGGCAGTAGTAACGATTTTGATCGGGATGATGAATGTCGTAACCGTCGCAGTGGAATTCGTGGAGGGTGCGGCTCCCACCATGTTGTAGTTGTACGTGGTTCCGCTGAAAACGAAGGACCCGTTCCAGCTTTGCAATGATGCGGCGGGCGTAGCGACATCGGTGCGTAGATGCGGAGGCATGAGCGCATACATGGCTCGCGGTTTCGGGGCTTGGGCATCCTGGGCATGGGCGCTGCTGAACAGCGCGGGGCTGGACAGCAGAAGCGACACAGTCCAAATCAGACAGGCATACTTTCTTCCAGTCATAGAGTGCTTTCTCCTTGGGGAATTCAGACGAAGCAGCACCGAGAGGGCCCTCAGGCCTGCACTCCTGTAAGGAAGTACCGGCCTGATTCACAACGTGTTCGCGTCTTGGAGAAACTATTGTGGGTAGTAGAGCGCGAATTGATGTGCAAATGTTATTTGTGCCTGTCTTGTCCTGTTTTTGTAAATCCGGTCTCAGGATTTAGTCCTTTCAGGCAAAGAAAAACCCGCTCCTTGCGGAGCGGGTCTCAGGGAAACGCGGGAAGACTAGCCCCCGTTTGAACAGACGCTCAAGTTAAACGGATTGCCCTGGAACGTGAGCAGCCCATTGACTGACGTCGAGGTGGGCGCTCCGAAGTACTCCAGGTAGGTCAAGTCCTGCAGGTTATAGGTGAAGCCGCCGAGCGAAAAGGGGAAGGCGCCGAAATTCGCGAAGCCTTCTTCCGGATCGCCGTCTTCGAGGATGCCACACTGTACGACGTTCCCGCTGGTGTTGACGACGAGCGGATCGTCGAGCCATTCGCCCGCTTCGTGCGACAGGGCGGAAACGTCCTGCGCGAAGATTCCCGGCGTGCTGATGTAGGTGAAATGGGCATAGGCCTGTGGGGCAGAGGTGCTTCCGAATGAAGAGTGATAGCCGCCGATGCAGCATCCACCGAACTCGGTCAGGTAGGAGTTAAAGGTGATGAAGATCGGAAGCGAGTTGGGAATGATCTGTGTGTGCGAGCTGATGTAACTCTGGAGCTGCGTGTCGAACCAGAAGATGTCTGCGTTTCCAACGGTGATACCGAAATCAGTGGTGACTTTGCCATCGGCAGTCGGAACCGTCAGGGTCAGCGTCGGTAGAGTGGTCGGCTTGCCAAGCAGAACGTGATAGCCAGTCTTGCTTTTCACGGTTCCCCAGAAATTGCCGCGCTGAAAAGCATCTTCGTACTGCGTTGTGCCCATGTCGACGCCACCGGACTTGAAGTCCATGTTATTGAAGAGCGGCGACGCGGTCGTGTTCGTTACTGCCGTTTGTCCGTTGGACAACTTGCTCAAGGGGCTGAACGTTGTGGTCTTCCCCTTGCTCGTGAACTTGAGCACGACCGGGATGATGAATACCGGAACCGTCGTGGATTTTCCGGTCGAGGGAGCGGTCCCTACCATGTTGTACTTGTAGGTGGTCTTCTGGAAGACGAATGAACCGTTCCACGTGGTGAGGGGTGTAGCTGGCGTTTTGACGTCGTTGTGAAGTACAGGCTTCAGGCGTTCAAACATGGGGCGCTCGTGTTGTGTGGCAGCGTCCTGGGCAAATGTGACGCCAGACATGCAGGCGATCACGGTCAGCGCAGCGATTGAGCTGCGCACACTGAATTTTTTCATAGTGTGTAGCTTCTCCTTAGGGTCAATTGAGCCTAGCGTGTGTCAGTAAAAGTGTGGAGTTAAGTTCCAGTCCAGAAATCCACAGGCGTTTCCGGACAGGGTACATGAGAGGTTGCGACGATTTTCTGCACCTTCCACAATGCTGTCAACCGTGAAACTTTTTTCAACATAACTCCCCAAACAACCCGACGGGACATACGCTACTGATTGTGTTTTGTGTAAATGTCATGGTGGAGTCAAATCTTGGGAAGCGAACGTTCGACGACGGACGAGGGCGAGTCCTGATATCACACGCTAAACACAAATGCGCGCGTACCGCTGGGGAAAAGGCTAGAGCCCCGGGGAATACCGGGAAATGTGTGGGTTCAGCGAGTGAGGCTGGTTGGAAACTACGGCTTCTTGTACCAGAAAATCGCCAGCGCAACCAGCGCTACTGTGATAATCCACAGAATGATGTCTTTACTGCGATTCTTTTCTTCAGCCATAGAGGAGTAGAGCATACCTCAAAACTGACTTAAAGTGCAGTACTGATTCGTGGGGCAGAAAACGGGTGTTATCTGGCGGAACCGGCGTTCGTTCCCGGATTTCGCTTGTAGCCGGTGAGTTTGACGATTTCGCGCAGATGAATCGAATCGGTGCCGAGGTTGAGTGTGTCGTCGACCTTTGCATACGCCGGAAGCCAATTGCCATCGATATATTCCCGGTACCCGACGAAGGTCGGGCGGACATCGGCGGGTTGATGCTTCTTGGGGATAATTTCGGGAGCGCTCTTTCCACACAGCTTCACTAGCTCCAGATCGCGATCATCGATCCAGACACGACCTTGAAAGTAGCGCTTATTTTTGTCGATTCTTTTCGGTTCCACATGGAAGACGTAGGTGTCCAGATCGTCCTGGTGCTGGCGTCCTGCATAGGTGAGGTTGTACTGGGAAGCCTCGTCTGTGGTCAGAATCCAAGGCATGAATTGGCGAATATCGTCTTCATCTGTCGCGGAGAGCGTAACGCCACGCAGCGTGGATTGTTCGGCATAGGTGACGTTCTCACGCCGCTTGCCTTTTTCGTCGTAAGAGACCTGAGTGATGCGGTGGAACTGTCCGTCGACGGAGTTTCCGGTCAAGGTTTGGACAAGTAAATCTTCCGTGTGCGTGTACTGGTCCCGCAGTTTTTCAACTTTGGTTTCGTTCGCGGTAAATTTTTGAATCAGCTCTGCCGGCGTGATCCCTTTGGGCTCTGCTGTATCAAGGACGTCGCTCCCTGTGTTGCAGTCCGTTTGCGCATTGGCTGCACGAGTGAATGCAGGGAGAGCCAGTAGAAGCACTAGCAGGCGCAATGGCGCGTTTCTGAGGATGGATTTCACAGTTCTCACTGGTACTGAGCGAAACATACACCGGAGAAATGGCGCGAAGCAAACTCAATAACCAGAGATGAACGCAGGCGCGGCAGACAAAACCTGTCAGTCCGTAGGACTTCCGTCGGTTGTGCAAGGAATTGCACGTGCGTACGGATGCTGTTTGTAACTTATTGATAATTAATGGATTATGATTGGCGTTCGGTTTGCAATTCTCCCTGTGTATTCGAATTGGAAAAGGGACCCATGAAAACCACACTGCTGATTCTTTTCCTTTTGTGCACCTCCGCTGCCTTCGGGCAGGCCCAGGCATCGATTTCAAGCCAGGCCCAGCCTGCGGTGTTCGCCGACCACCCGCAGCATGCCGCGCCCCATGCCATGGCGACAGAGACCCCGATTGCCGGAGGAGCCACTGATGCTTACGCATACGAACACGGAGAGCAGCCCCTGTGGCAGTTTGGGCCGGTGAAAGAGGAAATTCCGCTGGGCGACGTTGCCCGCGAGTATCGCAAAGAAAAAGCCGGTTTGAAAAAGTCCGGGATTGCTTTCGAAAAGCAAGGCTCCTAGCGCTGTTCGGGCCCTTTTGGGAACTTTCACTCGCGCCGCAGTATTCCTGCGGCGCGTTTGCTTTCCCGATTCTCTGCGCCCGGCCGACTCCAGAGTCCCGATCCTCTGGCAGGATAGATCCGGCACACAAAACGATTCTCCACTCCCGCGCATCAGACAGATAGAATTACAATTTTAAAAACCACAACCGCTCTGTGTCGGGTCGTATCCGCGGAAGTGTCATTTTTTCCCTACAAGGGAGGGATAGCAGGGATGAAGCGATGCAAGATGCATCTGGTCCGAGTGTGTTTATTTCTTTTGGCCGGGGTCCCGGCATATTGTCAAAAGAGCACGTTCGGCATCGACGTTGGTCAGACAACCGACAAGTTCGGCGGACTCAGGTCAGTGTCGGGGCTCGAGGCCGACGTTGAGGGGCAGCTCACCATTCTGCATTCCAATCCGAAAAAGGGCAGTCCAGCGATCGTGGCGGGAGGAGAAATCCGGCTACCCACGGACACGGGAAATCACGCGACGGAGCTCGCAGTCTATGGTGGCGCCATATTTACTTTTCACAATAACTTCCAGTTCGGTGTCGATGGGCAGGTTCGCAAGATTTATTTGCCGGCGGCAAATGTAGACAACGAGGTCTTCGTTCGTGACAAGATGGAACTGCTCGAGATTCCCCTCACTTTACGCTACAACTTCGGCGCTGAGAAAAAGGCATTCATCCAGGTTCAGGGAGCGCCTGAATTCACTCCGCGTTTCCGGAACAATGGTTCGACCCTGCAGTTGCCGAACCCAAAGTTCGACCACGGTTACTTCGTCCGTGGGAGTGTGGGATACAACTTCGGGAAGTGGTATTACGTCAAGGCCACTTATGAAAGCCGTTACTTCCGGTTTCTGAGCAACCAGAACAATCCTTCGAATCTCTACAACTGGAAAACCAACCTGATTACGGGCGGCGCGGGCTTCGTGTTCTGAAGAAGCGTGGCAGGTTATTCCACAGATCTGCTGAAAATCGAATACTGGTGTGTGCCGTACAGCTTGGTCAAGGACGGGCTCTCCCCGAGGATCGAGTCGTGTACAGGATTGTGATAAAGCACATACACCAGTCGACCGGTTTTGCGCAGATCGTCCTCCAGATTGCTTAGCGCTTCGCGCAGCGGCGCTTCAAGGAATGGATTGAACAGGTAGACCACGAGAGGGCCGTCCGGAAGATTAAAGCGCGTCGCATCGGCGCAGACCGACTCCAGGGCGAAACATTGCTGAGACGCCGACTTGTACTGCTTAAGATTCTGCTGGGCGATGGAATTCAGCGCTGGAAGCAGTTCCACTCCGATGATGCGCTTAAACGGATAGTCGGATGCCATGAGAAGGGTCCGTCCCTTGCCTGATCCCAGATCGATAAATGTGAATTGACGTAGATCCAGCCGGACTTGCTCCTGAAGCGCGGAGAGCATTTCGTGAAAGAGGGACGGTTCAGTGGGTTGGTAGGCTGAGAAAAACTCTCCGAGCAGGCGATCGCGCCATCCGACGGCACCGCTTGTCGTATTGACTCGGTAGTCCCAGTCGTAATCCGCATCGCCGAAGCGCTGACGACGGTGCGAAGGCGTGGACTCGATCACGAATTCCCAAAGCGAGGCAAAGAATTCCTTTGTCGCCCGAAAGCCTCCGTCACGCGAAGCGAGGTCCCGCCAATAGCGCCACGCAGAGCGGACCACGCTGGGATTCGACGGTTGCATTCCTTTCAGCAATCATACGAGAGAGACAGGAGGAATAACGGGCCGGCAGTCCCGAGCGAGGACGAAGAGTCCTAGTCTTCGTGAAACTTGGGCTTACCCTTGCGCTGATAGCCGACCGGCAGGCCGCTGGTGATAAAGGGAAAATCGTCAGGACTCTGAACCTGAATGCGACCGTCCACAGTCATGATGTAGGGATTGCCGTCGGGATCAACCGGAACGTCCGGCAGACCCTCTGCCGTGATGAGCTCCCACATACTGGAAGGCAGGCGGCCCGTACGCTCGCCGAATCGCGTGACTGCCGACTGCAGGCTGGCGACGTCTTCGTCCACCTGAATGCAGCGCAAATGTTCCCGGGCATTTTGCCGTATGTTGCTTTCCTTGCTGGACTCGTATGTGGCTTGCCACAGCATTCTCGCCGTGGCGTAGTCACCGGCATGTTCGTGCATCTGCGCAGCCAGAAGCTTCAGGAAAGGATGCGCATCCGGAACCTTTGACCCTTCCGCAAAGACCTCCCCTGCGCGCTTGTAGTCCTTCAACTCGGTGTAATAAACGAATCCCAGATCGTAGTAGAGGTGCCAGTTGTCAGGGTTGTGCTGGATGCCGTACTTCATCAATTCAACGGCACGCTCAGGCTCACCGGCTCCATCGGGCGGCCGAGGCGCGAGAAAGCTGGCCCCGAACTGATAGGCAGGAACCAGCTTTGGATCCAGAGCCGTCGTGATTTCCAACAGCGGGGCGAGCTCGCGATAGCTCTCAGCGCGTACGTGGTGACGATGACCGAAATATTGAACGGCACGAGTCCAATAGACGCAGGCCATAAGGCCGTTAAAGCCGAGGCTTGCGCGCTTCAAAACCTTGGGCGAGTCTAGGAAAAGAGCATCGTCGTTCATTGCTCGCGGACGGATTTCATCGATATGGCGCAGCAAGAGAACAGATCCCGCCAGCGATACGGCCACGCACGCGGAAGCGACAACCGTTGTAACGTTCCGGGAACTCATTGAATTTCACCCCGGACCTGAATCGCCCACTTCATTTCAGGTTCCTGCGTTCAAAAATCAGGACGGCACCGCTGAGAACCATCGCGCTGTAGAGAAGAGCGTAAAACGTGTTCTGGATGATGAGTTGCATGCCGACGGCTTGTTGGTGCGCTACCGTGTTGATCACATTCAAAGCGGAGAAGTTCGGCACCAGATAGGCAACGGCGGTAGTAACCCAACGAGTGATGCCGTGGCTCAAGCGGGCGAATCCACGAAGATCATCGGCGAAGCTGCCAATCACAAACAAGGAAAATGCGAAGACGGCAGACAGTAGGGGCGAGGAAAACGACGAAAACAGCAACGACAATGAACAGATAATCAGGAATTCCAGAACGATGAAGTACAACGCAACGAAGATGTAGGTGTCGGGAGCGGTGAATTTATGCGCCACATAGAGCAGCGCCCCAAATACGCCGATCGCCATGAAAAACGTATTTACAACCAGTGTTCCAGCTAAGCCGAAGAATTTTCCTACGATAAATTCCCAGCGGCGAACCGGGCGTGACAGAACAGTGTAAAGCGTCCGCCGCTCGATTTCTTTGGATACCAGTCCGATGCCGATGAAGATGGCAATTACGATTCCGAACAGGGACACGGCAGTCAAGCCGAGGTTAACCACGACCAGTCTCTCGATCTCGATGGAGATCTGTCCGACGAGAACGGCTCCGGCCGACAGTAGAAGCGCGAATGCGATCAAGTTGTAGAGCACGCGATCACGGACAGCTTCCCGGAACGTATTGGACGCGATGTAAGCGATACGGGAGTTCATGCAGTAGTCCCGGCGGTGATCTGAGAATGTTGGAGCTTCTCTACAAAGTAGGCCTCGAGAGATGTGCGTAAAGGCGTTATCGCGATCAAGCGGACGCGGTCGCGCCGCAGGGCGTCGATAGCGGCATCCTGGTGCTTCTCTGAAATGACCCCGCGGACAGTGTCACCCGAGATGTAACATTCGGCTCCGAGAGCTTTCATCCCTGAGGGAATCTGTGTTCCTTGCCAAACCACCTCGACTTTTCCCTGAACTGAAGAGGTCAATTCCTCGATGGCGCCGACGCCGCGTAACTCGCCCTTATGGAGAATAGCGACGCGGTCGCAGATTGCCTCGGCGTCGGAGAGAATGTGAGTCGAAAAGAAAACGGTCGTGCCTTCCTGCTTCAGCCGCTGCATCAGGTCGCGGACTTCCCGGCGGCCAAGTGGGTCCAACCCCGACATCGGTTCGTCAAAGAAGACCAGCTTTGGCTTGTGCAAGATCGCTTGAGCGATTCCTACGCGCTGCAGCATGCCCTTCGAGAATTTCCGAAGCTGGAGTCTTTTGATCTCAGTCAGCCCGACCTGCGTAAGGACTTCGTCAACACGCGGACCCCGCTCCGCACTGGAAAGTCCGGAGAGCTGGCCATAGTAGTCGAGCAATTCGTGCGCGGTGAGATAGTCGTAAAAATAGGGTTGCTCAGGGAGGAATCCGATCTGCGCTTTTACCCCGGGATCTGTCCAGTCTTTGCCCAGGATGCGGGCAGCGCCTGCTGTGGGGAATACCAGCCCCATCAGCATCTTCAACGTGGTGGTTTTGCCGGCTCCATTTGGCCCAAGGAAGCCGAAAATTTCGCCTTCCTCGACTTGTAGATGGAGTGGGTGCAGCGCGCGCTTCGGGCGCTTCCGCCAGAAGCCCACCATGTAGGTCTTCTCAAGCCCCAGGATTTCGATTGCAGGTGTCACCGTTCAGAGATTCCAGATGGATTCCTTCGTCGATTATAAGCAAGCAATCCGCGGTCAGGAGTATCGTGCAGGTTACGAGAGTCACGCTGCGGATCGTTTCGGCGCGAGAGTCGATCGATCCGCAGTTTGGTTTTGGTAGTTGCAATTCTCGTGTTGAGACGAAATCTGGCTCTTATTGCGTCACGGGGAACGCCAAGCAAGTAGCAAGATCTGGTGGGGGCGCATCTCCCGCGGAAGCCTGCTTTGAACGAAGGATACCGTCGTTCGTAGAGCAGAAATCACGATTGCCCGTCTTCTGGGCCACGATCGGAGATGCTCCTGCCACATAGGCTGTATTGTTGGTCGCTCCGGCGGTAACGACGCCAATCGCCGCGTAGTAGAAGCCGCTCTTCCCGGTAGCGCCCGTGCTGGCCGAGGCCAGGAAATTGTCGATGATGCACGCGGTCGTGGGCGACGGGCTGCAAGGGCTGACGCCACCAAGGTTCGACAGCGCAGTGGAATATCCGACGGTGGGATAAGAATTGTAGTAGGTCACCTCGGCGGAGGTGAGAGTGCGCAACGAGCCGGCGGCGGAAGATTCATTTGCCGCAATTTTCGCCTGTAGCAGGCTAGGGATCGCAATGGCCGCGATGATCAGTATGATCGCGACCACGATCAACAGTTCGATCAACGAAAACCCTCGGTTTGAGCGCATATTCCGTTTACCTGTTCCCTTAAAGTTTCTAACGGTCCGAAACTGCGAAAACCCATAACCAACCGCTATTGAACTGTTTGCAGGTAAAGCGCCATTCCTGCCGCTCATTCTTCGCCTTTGGTAATCTGCCTAATCAATTGATAAGTAAAGGGTTGCCGGAAATGGCCTGGCAACTCTCCGGTTTCATGCGGATATCTCACTGACATCCAGGCGAAATTGACAATTTTCGTCAACCGCCGTTGCCAGGGTCGGTTCTTAGGGTTGGAGACTTGGTCAATTATGGTTCGGGGGTTGAGGGGTGTTCTGCTGCACGGGAGGCAGTTCCTGCGACAAACGCATGGCGTGGTTGTAGGCCGCAGAGGCTTCAGAATGATGGTTTGTTGCTTCCAGCACTTTCGACAACTGCATGTAGCTTTCGCTGCTTGGCCTTAGTTCAGCAAAGCGCTGGAAGTAAGGGATCGATTCCTCGCGTTTCCCCTGTTCCAGCAGCATGAAACCCATTCCCTGAAGCGCGATGACCTGATAGGGATCGATCCCCAAAGAGTGTTCGAAACTCAAGCGAGCATTCTCAAAATCACGGAGAACCGTATATGCCGATCCCATATTGGCGTAGGACATGGCGAGCAGGGAAGGCTCTCCTACGAGATTAATTGCGATCTTATATTGCTCGATAGCCTCCGGCGCGCGCCCGTGTTGATAGAGATAAGTGCCGATGTTCAACCGGGCCGCCGCATCTATCGGATTGTCCTGCGAGGCCTGCACGAAGAGACGATAAGCCTCGTCTATTCGGTGAAGATGGACCAGAGCCTCGCCAAGATTATCTTCGGCCATGTAGTTGTGTTGGGTGAATTCGAGTGTGTGCGTCCAGACCGTGATGCTGTCGCGCCAGTAGCTTATCTGTCGGGAGCAGATGACGGAGAGAGCCACGACAATGCACGCTGCGGGTACTACCTGCAGGCCAATGCTCACTTGTTTCTTGTGTGCAAGGTCTGCCGCGAGCCAGGTAATCGCAACGAAGATGCCGATCAAAGGAACGTAGGCATAGCGATCGGCCATTGCTTGCGTGCCCACTTGTACCAGTCCGATCACAGGAACAAGCGTGCCAAGAAACCAAAGCCAGCCCGTCACCAGGTAGCCGCGAGAGCGGAATTTGAACACCACGCAGCTTATGGCGATCAGCACGATAGCCGCGATCGCAACTCTCGAAAGAGACAGGGAATGTCCGGCGTAGGGATAAAACAGTGTCAGCTTTGTCGGCCAGACGGTCTTCGTGAGGTAGACGCCATACGACCAGATTGCGTTCTTCAGACGATCGAAAATCGGGGGCGCGATGCCGAGTGCCCCTCCGGCGCGCTGAGCGCGCATCGTTACGACTGAACTTGCCACGACCATCAATATCAATGGAACTTTTTCGAGAACGAGCGTAAGAGGCGAAGCTTGCTGAACGGCGAGCGCCTCTGAGGGCTGGGTGAAGCCCCGGATTCGTCCCAGCGGCCAATAATCCAGTAACAGCAGCACGAATGGCGCCGTCACCAGCATGGGCTTCGAGGCCAACCCACAGGCCAGCAATATTAGGACGGCGCTATAACGCCTCCACCCTGGTTTCATGGCGTACCAGCCGTAGGCACCCAAGGTGAGAAAGAGGAACATTGTGCTCAGGACGTTCTTGCGCTCCGCGATCCAGGCCACCGACTCGACGTTGAACGGATGCAGCAAGAACAGCAGAGCCACAAAGAAACTTGGGCCGGTCCTTCGCGTGGCACGCGCCAGGAGGAGGAATAAGAGCACGCCATTCAAGGCATGCAGCAAGATACTCGTGAAGTGGTGCCCGGCGGGATTGAGTTGAAACAGTTGGCAATCCAGCGCGTGCGAGATCCACGTCAGAGGATGCCAGTTTGCCTCAGAGAGCGAGGTGAGCGCCCACCGAACAGTGGCCCATGAGAGTCCCCCGCGAACATGGACATTTTCAAAGACATAACGAGGGTCGTCATAATTAACAAACGAGAAATGAGTGGCTTGGTTATAAATCGCCAAGGTGAACACAATCAGCAGAAGCGAGCCCACGAAAGTCCGCTTCTGCGGCGCCATGAACAAACTGGAAGAAGTCGAGGGCGCAACTGCCGGATCAGATTTCTTGGCTAACACAGGCGCGCTCGACATCCCAGCCCTCCCGTTGGCTTATTGAATTATAGGGATCCAGAACGAATGGAATGCCGTGTTTTCGAACATGGTGTAACGGAAGTAATCAAAGCAATAGTGCTGAATGGAGTTGGAAGGAGAAAGTGCGAGCAGAAAAGCGACCGAAAATACAAAGAGCAGCGAACTCGCGTTCGCTGCTCTCTGGCTTGTACCCTCCCCCAGGTACTTCGCCAAACTGCTGGTTGAATTATTGGTTGAGCGGGGGCAGGCCCTGGCAAGTGGTCTCGGCAG
>Ga0335079_10000770_pt1 | contig 36405 bp, 19 predicted proteins | sample Lox_Sample_33_FD_206719 | JGI IMG/M metagenome (GOLD analysis project Ga0335079, IMG submission 206719) | Soil microbial communities from Loxahatchee National Wildlife Refuge, Florida, United States - Lox_Sample_3.3 | ecosystem: Environmental > Terrestrial > Soil > Wetlands | place: USA...
GGTGCGCCAGTGGAACCCCGGCGAGCGATCGTGGATCGGCTGGGAGCGCAAGCGCGGGAAGCTCGAGGAGTTCAACCGCCTGCTGCGCGGCGCCACGGACACGAGCTTCCGCCTGCACGTCGGCGACTCGAGCGTGCTACCCGACGTCCGCTACTGCATCACGCTCGACAGCGACACTCAGCTTCCCCTGCACGCAGCGCGGAAGCTCATCGGCATCATCGCCCACCCCTTGAACCGTCCCCACTTCGATCCCCGCCTGCGCCGGGTCACCGAGGGCTACGGGATCCTGCAGCCCCGCGTCAGCGTGACGATGGCGAGCGCGGCGGGGTCGCTGTTCGCCCGCGTGTACGCCGGGCACACGGGCGTCGATCCGTACACGACCGCGGTCTCGGACACCTACCAGGATCTGTTCACGGAGGGGACTTACACCGGCAAGGGTCTCTACGACGTGGACGCCTTCGTGGCCGCCCTCGAGGGCCGCGTGCCCGAGAACGCGCTCCTCTCGCACGACCTGTTCGAGGGCCTGCATGCCCGGGCGGCGCTGGTGACGGACGTGGAGGTGGTGGACGATTACCCCGCGAGTGTGCTCGCTCACGCCCGTCGCCAGCACCGCTGGGCGCGCGGCGACTGGCAGATCCTGTTCTGGCTGTTCCCCTGGGTCCCGACCCGCTTGGGGCTGGAGCGCAACCGCCTCCCGGTCATCGCCCGCTGGAAGATCTTCGACAACCTGAGGCGCACGCTGGTGGCTCCCGCCACCGTCGCCTTCCTCGCCCTGGCCTGGCTGGTGCTGCCGGGAGAGTCACTGGTCTGGACCGTCGCGGTGCTCGCCGCGATCGCCTTTCCCCTCTACCCGCTGGCCGTCCGGTTCAGCGCCGGTCCCGCCCCCCAGCAACCGGTGGGGGTCTTCCTGCGGATGCTGCGCGAGGACGCGAGCACCGCCGGCGCCCAGACGCTCCTCCAGATCACGTTCCTCGCCTACCAGGCCTACAAGATGGCCCACGCCATCGGGCTCACCCTGGTTCGCCTCGTGATCACGCAGCGCCGCCTCCTCCAGTGGGAAACGGCGGCGGCGGATACCGCCCGCGCCGCCGGCCTCAGCGCCCGGGCCGGCGCGCTGCTGTTCCTCACCGGGATGGCGGCCAGCCCCTTCATCGCCGCGACGCTCCTCGCCCTGATCGCCGCCGTTCAGCCGAGCAGCCTCACCGCGGCCGGCCCCCTCCTGGCCCTGTGGATGGCCGCGCCGCTGGTGGCCTACTGGCTGAGCCAACCGGTGTCGCCCGAGCGTCGTCCGCTGGGCTCGGAAGACCGACGGCTGCTCCGTCTCGTCGCACGCAAGACCTGGCGCTATTTCGAGACCTTCATGGGCGCCGGGGACCACGGCCTGCCTCCGGACAACCTGCAGGAGACGCCCGCGCCGGTGGTGGCCCACCGGACGTCTCCGACGAACATCGGGATGGGACTCCTCTCGACGCTGGCCGCCCACGACCTCGGCTTCATTCGCACGCCCGAGCTGGTCGAGCGGCTCGACGCCACGTTGTCCACGGTGGAGGAGCTGGAGCGCTTCGAAGGCCATCTGTTCAACTGGTACGACACGAGGACGCTGGCACCGCTGCCTCCCCGCTACGTCTCGACGGTGGACAGCGGCAACCTCGCGGGCGCGCTCCTCACGCTGGCCCAGGGCCTGCGCCGGCTGGCCGATGAGCCCCAGTCCGCGGCGCAGCTCTGCGACGGGCTCGCCGACACCGCGCAACTGGCCCAGCTGTGCCTGGCGGACGCGCCCGCCACAGGCCGGGCAGGGAGGAGCCGTCTGGCCGCAGCGGTGGCGTCCGTGCTGGACGCCCTGGATGGTCCCGACGACGCGGAGGCGAAGCTGGCGCGGGCCGGTGGAATGGGCCCGGCTCTGACCGAAGCGCTCGCATCGTTCGAGTCGGAAGGCGCGGCCTCCGGCGCATACGCCGAGGCGACGTTCTGGGCGCGGGCCCTCGCGGCGGGACTGGCAGCCCCGGACACCGCGCCCGGTGCGCTGGCGACGCCCCTCGACGCGCTGGCCTCGCGCGCCCTCACGCTCGTCGGCGCGACGAACTTCGACTTCCTCTACGAGTGGCAGCGACAGGTGTTCGCGATCGGCTATCGCCTCGCGGACGCCGAGGGCCCGGGCCGACTCGATCCGTCGTACTACGACCTGCTGGCGTCCGAGGCCCGCCTGGCCAGTTTCGTCGCGATCGCCAAGGGCGATGTCCCGGACGGCCACTGGTTCCACCTGGGGCGGCTGCTCACGAGCGTCGCGGGCGCCCCCACGCTCCTGTCCTGGAACGGCAGCCTGTTCGAGTACCTCATGCCGCTCCTGGTGATGCGGACCTACCCGGGCACGCTCCTCGATCAGTCGTGCCGGATGGCCGTCCGCCGGCAGGTGGAGTACGGGAAGCAGCAGGGCGTGCCGTGGGGGATCTCGGAGTCGGCCTTCAACGTCGTGGACCGTCACGGGACGTATCAGTACAAGGCCTTCGGCGTCCCCGGCCTGGGGCTGAGGCGCGGTCTCGGCGACGAGCTGGTGGTGGCCCCCTACGCCACCGCCCTGGCCGCCATGCTGGACCCCGAGAGCGCAGCGCACAACTTCCGGCGCCTGGCACGGGAAGGGCTGGACGGCGCGTACGGCTTCTACGAGGCCATCGATTACACGCACCGCAAGGGAGACGAAGGCGAGAGCGCCGCCGAGCCTCGGCCCCATGGCACGCGCGGGGTCGTCGTCCACGCCTTCCTGGCGCATCACCAGGGGATGAGCCTGGTCGCGCTGGCCAACGCCGTCCTCGGCGATCGCATGGTGCAGCGCCTCCATGCCGATCCCCGCGTGAAGGCCACGGCGCTGCTGTTGCAGGAGCGTGCGCCCCGCCACGCGCCCATCACCCAGCCCAGGCCCGCGCAGGAGACGCGGGTGACGGCGCCGGTCTCCGCGGTGGCGGTCCGGCGATTCCGGTCGCCCCACACCCGCTTCCCTCACGCGCAGTTCCTGTCGAACGGCACGTACACCGCCATCGTCACCAACGCGGGAGGCGGGGCCAGCGTGTGCCGCGGCCGCGCGGTGACCCGGTACGGCGAGGACCCGACCCGTGATTTGGGAAGCCAGTTCCTCTACCTGCGCGACGTGCGCAGCGGCTCGGTCTGGTCGGCGGCCTACCATCCCACCGACCGGGAGCCGGAGGAGTACCTGGTCACCTTCCGGGCCGAGCGCGCCGTCTTTAGCCGGGTGCACGAAGACATCGCGACCCAGCTCGACATCGCCGTCTCCACCGAGGACGACGTCGAGGTGCGCCGCCTGACCGTGACCAACCAGAGCGACCGGCCCCGCGAGCTGGAGATCACGAGCTACGCCGAGATCGCCCTGGCCCCCGTCGCCGACGACCTGGCCCATCCCGCCTTCAGCAAGCTGTTCGTCGAGACCGAGTACCTGCCCGAGAGCGCCGCGCTGGTCTGCGCCCGCCGACCCGGTACCCGGGACGAAGCCCGGGTGTGGGCGGTGCACGTGCTGAGCGTGGAGGGCAGGATGCAGGGGCCGGTCGAATGGGAGACCGATTGGGCACGGTTCCTGGGTCGCGGGCGCAGCCCCGAAGATCCCGAGGCGCTCGACGGACGGGCCCTCTCGGGCACCACGGGGGCCGTGCTGGACCCGATCGTCAGCCTGTGCCAGCGGATCCGCCTGGCCCCCGGCGGTTTCGTGCGCATGTCATTCTCGACGGGGATGGCCCTGAGCCGGGATGGTGCGCTGGCGATGGCCCACAAGTACCACGATCCCAGCGCCGCCGCGCGCACGTTCTCCCTGGCCTTCACCCATGCGCAGAGCACCTTGCGGCACCTGGGCATCACCAGCGACGAAGCCCAGCTCTTCGAGCGCCTGGCCTCCCGCCTGCTGTACGCCGACGCCTCGCTGCGGGCGGAGCCGGAAGTCCTGGCGCGCAACGTCCTCGGTCAGCCGGGCCTGTGGGCCCACGGAATCTCCGGCGACCTCCCCGTCCTCCTGGTGCGCGTCGTCGAGGGGAAGGACTTCCCCCTCGTGCTGCAGATTCTCCAGGCCCAGGAGTACTGGCGTCTCAAGGGCCTGAGCGCGGACGTCGTGATCCTCAACGCGCAGCCGGTGAGCTACGTGGACGAGCTGCACGTTCAGCTCGCTGCGCTGCTCGACACCGGCCCCTGGGGGGCGTGGAAGCACCGGCCGGGCGGGGTGTACCTGCTGCGCGGCGACCGGATGAGCGAGGACGAGCGCAACCTGCTCGCCAGCGTGGCCCGAGTGATCCTCAGCGGGGCTCGCGGCAGACTGTCGGAACAGCTGGACTGGCCGTACTCGGAGCCCGAGTGGCAGGAGGAGCAGCCGCCGCCACCGCCGCGCCCGGCTCCTGGCCCGGACGATGGTGAGATCGAGGTCCCGGCTCTGACCTTCGCCAACGGCACGGGCGGGTTCGCCGACGGCGGCCGCGAGTACGTGGTCGTGCTCGACGGAGATCAGGAGACGCCGCTGCCGTGGGTGAACGTGATGGCAAACCCCGCCTTCGGCGCGGTGGTCTCAGCATCCGGCTCGTCGTTCACCTGGGCGGAGAACAGCCGTCAGAACCGCCTCACGCCCTTCGCCAACGACCCCGTGACCGACCTCACCTCCGAGGCCCTGTTCCTGAGGGACGAAGACCGGGGCGACGTATGGTCACCCACGCCGGGGCCGATGCGGCGGACCCGGGAGGGCGGACGGTTCGTGACGCGACACGGAGCCGGGGTCTCCCGCTTCACCCACGCCTCCCACGGGATCCTCTCGGAGCTCGCGGTCTTCGTGGATGCGAAGGACCCGGTGAAGCTCTCGATCCTGACCCTCACCAACCGTTCCGAGCGACGACGGCGACTGAGCGTGTTCGCCTACAACGAATGGCGCCTGGGGCCGCCGCAGAGCGGGGAACGGCTGCACGTGAGGACGGAGCGCGACAAGGAAACGGGCGCCATCCTGGCGACCAACCCCTTCAACCAGGAATTCGCGGGCCGGGTCGCCTTCGCCCATGCCAGCGAGGCGGCGACCTGGGCCACCGGGGACCGGTTGGCGTTCCTGGGGCGCAACGGCTCCCTGGCCAGGCCGGCCGCCCTGCATCACCACGCCCGGGTGGGTCAGTTCGGGGCGGGGCTCGACCCCTGCGCGGCCTTGAAAGTCAGGGTGAGTCTCGCTCCCCGAGAGCGTCGGAGCATCGTCTTCGTCCTCGGGCAGGGAACGGACCGCGCGCACGCGCGCGAGCTGGCGCGACGCCATGGCAGCGTCGCCGCCGCGGACGTCGCCCTCGAGGCGGTGCGGCAGTCCTGGACCGGCATCATGGAGACCGTCCAGGTGCGCACGCCGGACGACTCCTTCGATCTGCTGATGAACCGCTGGCTGCTGTACCAGGACCTGAGCTGCCGCCTGTGGGCGCGGTCCGGCTTCTATCAGCCGGGAGGCGCCTTCGGCTTCCGCGACCAGCTGCAGGATGCCATGGCCCTGTCCCTGGCGCGGCCCGACCTGTTCCGCGCGCACATCGTCCGGGCCGCGAGCCGCCAGTTCCTCGAAGGGGACGTGCAGCACTGGTGGCACGAGCCCTCCGGCCGCGGCGTGCGCACCCGCTGCTCGGACGACCTGCTCTGGTTGCCGTACGCGGTGACGCACTACGTGGACACGACCGGAGATCGGGGCATCCTCGACGAGCCCGCCCCGTTCCTCGAGGCTCCCCTCCTCGCTGCGGGCGAGACGGAGACCTACGGAGAGCCACGGGTGTCCGCCGCGTCGGCCTCGATCTTCGAGCACTGTGTGCGCGCCATCGACCGCGGCCTCACGGCGGGGGCCCACAACCTCCCGTTGATGGGCAGCGGCGACTGGAACGACGGCATGAACCGGGTCGGGCTCCAGGGTCGCGGCGAAAGCGTCTGGCTCGGGTGGTTCCTGTACACGGTGCTCCAGCGGTTCGTCCCCCTGTGCGAGAACCGGGACGCGGTGCGCGCGGCGCGGTACGCGAGCGAGGCCGGCCGGCTGGCGGCCGTGCTGGAGCAGTCCTGGGACGGGGAGTGGTACCGGAGGGGCTACTACGACGACGGGACGCCCTTGGGCTCAGCCCAGAACGACGAGTGCAGGATCGACTCGATCGCCCAGTCCTGGGCCGTGCTGTCCGGGGCCGCGCCCGCGAGGCACGCCGAGCGGGCCATGGACGCCGTGCGCACCCACCTGGTGCAGCGTGGAGCCCGCCTGGTGCTGGCGCTCACGCCCCCCTTCGACCGGTCGGCGCAGGACCCCGGGTACATCAAGGGATACCCGCCCGGCGTGAGGGAGAACGGGGGCCAGTATACGCACGCGGCGGTGTGGACGGTCATGGCGGTGGCACGGCTGGGCAACGGCGACGAGGCGGTGGAGCTGTTCCACCTGCTGAATCCGATCAACCACACGCGGAGCGCCGCCGACGTCGAGCGGTACCGGGCCGAGCCGTACGTCACCGCTGGAGACGTCTACGCCCACCCGGCCCACATCGGGCGTGGCGGCTGGACCTGGTACACGGGCTCCGCGGGCTGGATGTACCGTGCGGGCCTGGAGAGCATCCTCGGCCTCAAGCGCCACGGCACGAGCTTCGAGCTGGATCCCTGCATTCCGACGGCGTGGCCCGGATACTCCATCGTCTGGCGATTCGGCCGCACCACCTATGAGATCTCCGTCACCAACCCCGAGCACCGCTGCCGCGGGATCGCGGCGGCGGAGCTGGACGGCCACCCCGTGGATGCGGCGGCCGTGCCGTTGGTGGACGACGGTGCCACGCACCAGGTGCGCGTGGTGGTGGGGGTCGAGGAGCAGGGCAAGCCGAGCGCGGCCGCGCGGGGCACGGCGCCGCGGGTCTGACGCGCCTAGGCGCCCGTCTGGCGCGGCGCCTTCGCCTTCGCCTGAGTCGTCTTGGGGTCCGCCGGCTTGTCCCGTCGCGCCCAGTGGCGCTGCTGATCGTTCATCTGGCGGCGGGCCAGGTGGTTGGCGTAGTAGGCCACGATCCGGGCCTGGATGGACTCGCGCGTATCGTGCGAGAGCGCGTGAAAGGGCGCGTACCGGTTCCCGTCGTGCGTCACCGTGAACCACCACCACATCTCGCTCTGTTCGCCCTGCCGCCACTCCGGCTGGCAGGTGTACGTCCGGTTGTCGTGCACGAACGAGAAGCCTCCGATCATCGGTCACCCCTCCCGGGAGATCCATAATCTACATCGGCGGCGCCGGCAGTTGCAGCGCCCCGGCACGCACGGTGCCGGGGCGCACCGCTTGCGTCGGCGGGTGGGGGCCAGCTAGTCGTTAACGGCCACCCGACCAGCTGCGTGCAGCAAGGAGTGAATCGTGCGGTTCGCTGCCCGATTCCGGCCGACCATGACGGCCGGGGACGATGGAGCGATGGACGCTGCCGGAACGCCTGCGGCCGAGGCCCCGCAGGCGCGCCGATCCCCCCTGGCGTCGGTTGCCGTGAGGGTCCTGCTGCACGCCGCGTTCCTGGTGATCTCGGTCGGCTGCCTGATCGCGTACGAGCATTTCAGGGCCGGAGGGCATTCGACCGCGTCCGTGGTGAGCTTGGTGACGGGTGCCGTGCTCGGCTTCGCGCCCGTGCGCGACGTGGTGCGGATCGTGTTCAAGGTCGAGGGCAAGACGTTGCACCTGGTGCACGGCCTGGGTGGCCTGGCGCTCCTCGGGCTGCCGGTCGCCGGCGTCGTCGGCGGCCCGCCGGTGCTGAGCCACGCCGCGATGGCGCCGTTCGCGATCATGGGCGCCGCGCAGGCGGTCATGCACCAGGGCCATCCGCGCAACGCGAAACAGGCCGCGGCGCTGCAGCGCTTCGCCACGAGCCTTCCGGAGGTCGCGCAGTTCACGAGCTCGAAGAACCTCGCCTCGCCCGAGAACGCGCGGCGCGCCGTCGCGGTCCTCACCGATATCGTCGCCAAGGCGCAGGCGCTGGGCGAGACCGAGCTCGAGTCCGATCCCGGCTTCCAGAGCGCGTTGCGCCGGGTGTCGACGCGCTTCGGGGCGGGCCTGGGCCTGGACGCCGTCGACCTGGTGCTCGCCAAGCTGGCGGCGCTGCCCGGCACGGCGGCGGCGGTCCCCGGCCTGCGCCAGCAGCTCACGGCGGCGCGCAGGGCGCTCGCGGGCACCGGGAGTCGCTAGAGGAACGCGTGCGCTCCGTCACTGGCGGCGTCGCCCACCGCTTCGCGCCGTAGAGGATCTCAGCAAGGGAGTCCGGCCGCGACGCCCGAGGCGGCCGCGGTCCCGGTGCGGAGTCGCATTCCGACCACAGGGTGTGTCGGCGGCGCTACGGAATGGTCATCCCCGGATCGCGCCATCGGAATTCGCAGAGTTGGTACGTGCAGGCGCGACCACGGTTTCCGGAACCCGGCGGCCGCTAGGCGGCTCGGGGGGTTCGAGGAACGGCCTGTGCATCAGTATGATTGGTCCCCGGAACGGGAGGCGTGCGGTGCCCGAGTGGTGGGGTTTGCGAGTGCAGGGCGCGCTGGTGCGCGTCATTCGCTGGCGCGAGCCGTTGGCTCCGACGCTGGCCGATTTCGGCACCGTCGTGCCGAGCGGCATCGAGTACCAGATCGCCCCGCTGCACACCGCGGCACCCGAGTGAGCGGAGTGCCGCGGTACCGAGATTGACCCTCGCCGTCTTTTCCCGCATGGTTGACTAGGCCTCACCCTCGACAGCCGCTGTCTCGAGTCGTTCACCTGATCCTTGTCCGCTTCACGACGCGAGGAGGGCGCCATGCGCATCGGGATCATCGGAGCCGGCATGATCGGGTCGACGCTGGCGAAGCTGTGGGTCGACGCCGGGCACGAGGTCCGCGTGGCGTCGCGCCATCCCGAGGACCTGACCGCCATCGTGGAGCCGCTCGGCGAGCGCGCATCGTCCGGGACACCGTTGGAGGCGGCGGAGTTCGGCGAGCTGGTGATGTTGACGGTGCCGCTCAAGGCCGTCCCCGACCTCGCGCGCGACCTCGCGTCGCGCCTGGCCGGCAAGATCGTGCTGGATACGGGGAACGCCTACGAGCGGCGCGACGGCGACGCGGCACGCGAGGCCTCGCGCCATCCGCGGGGCTCGGCCGGCTGGGCGGCCGCGATGTTCCCCGGCAGCCCGTGGGTCAAGGCGTTCAATACGGTCTATTTCAAGACGCTGCTGAGCGAAGCCCATCGGGACGGAGACCGCCTCGGCATTCCGCTGGCCGGCGACGATCCCGAGGCCCTGGAGACGGCGGCCGCGCTGGTGCGCGACGCCGGATTCGATCCCGTGATCGTCGGCCCGCTCGTGCGCGGACGGGACTTCGAGCCCGGCTCTCCCGTCTACAATACCGGCATGAGCGGCCGCGAGCTGCGGGCCGTGCTCGGTGAGTCCCGATGAGCCGCCCGGTCGGCGGGGCCGGGCATCGGGGAGCGGCCGGAGGTCAGGCGGGGTCGAGCCTCGCCCAGAACGCCCATCCGCCGGTGACCTCGAGCACGGCGAAGACGATCTCGTTCGGGCCGCGCCTGAGCGGCAGATACACGGCGTCTCCCACGGTGGCCATGATGCCGAGACCGCCCCGCAGGCCTCCCGGGTTCATCGCGAAGACGAGCGGCCGGCCGTTCGCGTAGACGACGACCCCGTTGTTGTAGCCGTACTGCAGGCGCCGGATCCCGTCGCGGTCCGCGACGATCGTCGTCCGCGCGAACACCAGCTTCGCGCCGGCGATCCTGCCCGTCATCACGCTGTCGGCGAGAATCGCTCCGGTGCTGTCCGTCGGCAGTCCGGCGGCCGGCGATTCCCGATAGCGGTTGATCAGCACGAATCCCTGCGGCTCGGGCTCGACGCGCTGCCAGGTGAGCCGCGCGAGGTCGGGGAGCGCGGTCGGCCTCCACCCGGCGGCGTCGACCACCTCCGACAGCTCCCACCGCTCGATCGTGCCTGGCGGGAGGCTCGGCCGGGCAGCGGCGGCCGACGGTGCGGTTCCGGCGGCATAGCGGATGTTGGAGAAGTACGCGCCGCGCCCGAAGGCCCCCGCCCACACGCCGAGGCCGTTGCCGCCGGATGCCGCCAGCCGCGGGACCACCAGCGTGGGCGCCGTCGCGGTGTCCACGTACACGCGCGCGACGGGGCCGTCGAGCTCGATCCTGAGGTGCACCCAGCGCTCGCGCGGAATCACGGCGACGGCATTGGCTCCCTCGCCGTGATATACCTGCCAGGCCGTCCCCACGCCGTTGAAGGCCGGCCCGTACTGCACCGCCTCCTGGGAGCCGCTCGCGCCCGGGCGCACGAAGACGACGTTGGAGAACCGCGGCGCGGCGGCGCGGAACGCCGCCCCCAGGAAGGTCGTGGACGGCGTGGCGGCCATGTCGAGCTCGATCGTGCCGTTGTCGAGCGAGGCGTTTCGGGCCAGTGCCACGCCGCGGTTCACGTACAGGCTCGGGCGGCCCAGGTAGGGCTCGAACCGGATGCTGTCGGTCGCGATCCAGGCGTCGGCGGACAGCGGCACGGTGACGGTCTGGGCCCCCGCTGCGGCGGGGATGAGGCAGGCCAGGGAAAACGGCAACGCGAGGCGTATCGCACGGCCTGATGCGGGCATCATCGCGGCGCTCCGTGGTATCGTGAGGTGGTCGGCAAACTACGACGGCGCCGGTGGGCGAGTTTCAGCGGGGCGGGGCCCGTCCCCGGGGCCCGCAGTTGCCGGAACGGGGCTTTGCGCTTACAAAGACTGGGTTGGGTGGGGTGCGCAGCGGGCCCAGAGGAGCGGGAAGGACGACCGGAGCCAATGGCCGACGACGCGGCACCGAGAGAACGCGGCGCATCCGCCGGAAAGCGAGCCTCGACCGAGGGGCGGGGTGCGGCCGAGGCGGTCAACGCGCCCCCGATCACCGACGACGACCTGTACCTGTTCAACGAGGGCAGCCACTACCACCTCTACCACAAGCTCGGCTGCCATCTCACCACGCTGAACGGGATCGCCGGCGCGACGTTCGCCGTGTGGGCCCCCAACGCCAACTACGTGTCCGTCATCGGCGACTTCAACGGCTGGAACCGGGCCACCAACAAGCTCGCGCCGCGCGGCCCCTCGGGCATCTGGGAGGGCTTCGTCGGCGGCGTCAGGAAGGGGCACACCTACAAGTTCCACATTGGCTCGCGCCAGCGCGGCTTCCGCGTGGACAAGGCCGACCCCTTCGGCATCCACCACGAGACGCCGCCCAGGACCGGCTCCAAGGTGTGGGACCTGGACTACGACTGGGGCGACGCGGCGTGGATGGCCGGCCGCGGCGCGCGCAACGCGCTGGCGAGTCCCATCTCGATCTACGAGGTGCACCTCGGCTCGTGGATGCGGGTGCCGGAGGACGGTTACCGCTCGCTCTCCTACCGCGAGCTGGCCGAGAAGCTGGTGCCCTACGTCGCGGACCTGGGCTTCACCCACGTCGAATTCCTGCCGGTGATGGAGCATCCGTTCTACGGATCGTGGGGCTACCAGACCACCGGCTACTTCGCCCCCACGAGCCGCTACGGCACGCCGCAGGACTTCATGTACCTCGTGGACCGCCTCCACCAGGCTGGGATCGGCGTGATCCTCGACTGGGTGCCGTCCCACTTCCCCACGGACGAGCACGCGCTGGCGTACTTCGACGGCACGCACCTGTTCGAGCACGCGGACATGCGCCAGGGTTTCCACCCCGACTGGAACAGCTACATCTTCAACTACGGCCGGCACGAGGTGCGCTCGTTCCTGCTGTCGTCGGCATTCCTGTGGCTCGACGTGTACCACGCCGACGGGCTCCGGGTGGACGCCGTGGCGTCCATGCTCTACCTCGACTACTCCCGCAAGCCGGGCGAGTGGATCCCCAACCGGTTCGGCGGGCACGAGAACCTGGAGGCCGTGGACTTCATCCGGCGCTTCAACGCCGCCGTCTACGAGCGCCACCCCGACACGCAGACCATCGCCGAGGAGTCCACCGCGTGGCCGATGGTCTCGCGGCCCACCTACGTCGGCGGGCTGGGCTTCGGCCTCAAGTGGGACATGGGCTGGATGCACGACACGCTGCGGTACCTGTCCAAGGACCCCGTGCACCGCCGCTTCCACCACAACGACCTGACCTTCCGCGGGCTGTACGCCTTCACGGAGAACTACTGCCTGCCGCTCTCCCACGACGAGGTGGTGCACGGCAAGGGCTCGCTGCTGGCCAGGATGCCCGGCGACGGGTGGCAGCAGTTCGCCAATCTGCGCGCGCTGCTGGGGTACATGTACAGCCAGCCCGGCAAGAAGCTGCTGTTCATGGGCGGCGAGATCGCCCAGGGCGGGGAGTGGAGCCACGAGTCGAGCGTGGAGTGGCACCTGCTGGAGCGCGCGCCGCACCAGGGCGTGCAGCGGCTCGCGAGGGACCTGAACCGGCTGCTCCGGGCGGAGCCCGCGCTCCACGAGCTGGACAGCGACCCGGCCGGGATGGAGTGGATCGACGCCAACGACTCCGACAACTCGGTCCTGACCTACCTGCGCATGAGCCGCGGCGCGAAGGACGTGATCGTGGTGGCCTGCAACTTCACCCCTGTCCCCCGCCCCGGCTACCGCGTCGGCGTGCCGCGCGCCGGCTACTGGCGCGAGGTGCTCAACACCGACGCGTGGGAGTACGGCGGCAGCGGCCAGGGCAACCTCGGCGGCCGCAGCACGGACCCGATCCCCTTCCACGGCCGCGCCCAGTCACTCGACCTCGTCCTGCCGCCGCTGGCGGTGGTGGCCCTCAGGCACGAAGCGGGCTGAGGCCCGCGCCCCGCTCGGGTCTCCCGAAGCCCACGCCGGCCCTCGAGCGCCGGGCGCCTCGAGGGCGCCGGCGTCAGCGGCTGCCCGACCCGCCCGGCGCGGGCGCCGCCGGGTCGTGGCACAGGCGGCAGGTGGAGACGTCGAACGCCTGGTGCGAGGCGGGTGGCGAGGGGGCGGCGGGGGCGCCGGCGCCCGAGGGCGCGGCCACCGAGGTCGTGGCGCCGGCCGCCGGCTGGACGTGGCAGCTGCGGCAGTTCGTGTGCGCCGCGTCCACCGCGTGCTTGATCGCGGGCGGCGTCGCGGTGCTCGGCTTGTGGCACATCCCGCACGCGCCGTTGGCGAAATGGTGCGAGGCCGGCACGCTGGTGATGTGGGCGTTGGCCCCGGCACCGTGGCAGCTCAGGCAGTCCTGCTTGCCGGCCGCCGGATGCAGCATCTGCGGCGGCGTATGCAACACCTGCTGCGCGAAGCCCGGCGCCGCGCCGCCGAGCACCGTGACGACGCCGAACGCGATCAACCCGCGCACCGAACTCATGGCACCCCTCCGGAGAATCCCCCGAACGCCGCCCCGCCGGCGGCTGCGCTGCACAATGCGACCCGTGGTGCGGCGGTCCGCCTAGGGCCTGAGCCCGACCGTGCGGGCGCGGGCCTCCTCGAAGGTGGCCTCGGCGGGTGGCGCCGGCGGCAGGTACGTGTACTGCGCGCGCACCGCCTGGGTGCTCCCGAGGAGCAGCGCCTCGGCGTAGATGGGATTGTGCACGCCGAAGGACCCGTCGCCCCGCTGAATCAGGTCGCAGTTGAACCAGGCGCCCTCGCCGACCGTGATGGTGTTCGCCCCGGCTCCCGTGGTCGAGAAATCGCCCGGCGTCGTCGCCATCACGATCGCCAGCAGCCCCGAGTCGGTCGGGAACGGGTCGAGCACGCCGTTGTGGTTGGCATCGATCCACAGCACGTTGATCTCACCCTGCAGCCGTCCGATCAGCACCTGCCGGTCGGCCAGGGCCTGCGCCCCGGTGGCGTGGCAGCCGCCCGTCGCGCACGCGTTGAAGCGGCGCTGGGTGTCGGCGCAGCTGTCGCTGAAGACCGGCGCGCCGGTGGAGTCGGTGCACGGGATCGCGCGGAACAGGTGGCCGACCGAGTGCAGGACGAACGAGCCTGTCGCCTTGTCGGTGACGTCGTAGAACTCCATGTGGCACGTCACGCAGAGGTTGGGGTTCGCCTCGGTCCCGTGCGTGGACGCCTGCTCGGCGGACGCGTACTGGAAGTTCGGCGGAATCCAGCCGGCCTCACCGAGCAGCATCGGCCCCTGGGGCGAGTGGGCGCCGCGGGAGCTGGTCGGATCGGGGTTGGCGCGGCGGTAGTGGCACTGCATGCACAGGTTCGTCGTCAGGTCCGGCGTGCTGATCGGGTAGCGGAGCTGGTGCGGATTGCTGCTGCCGTGGGGGTCGTGGCAGACCGCGCAGACGATCGGCTCCCAGGTCGTGCTGTTGAGCTCGATGTAGTTGACCTTGGTGTCGAACCGCGCCAGCGCGCCCTGGCCCGAATGGCAGCCGGCGCACGCCGCGTTGCCGTTGGCGGCGGGCTCCACGGATCCGTGGAGCGATTGCCGCCACTGGTCCACGAACGGCTCGTGCGTCCCGGTGTGGCAGGTGCCGCAGCCGTTGGCCGACGCCGTGTCCGCATGGATCGAGGCCTGGGGCTGCGTCTCGTCCGGCGCGGAGATGTGGGCGGCGCCGGGCCCGTGGCACGACTCGCACTGGACGTCCTCGTAGTACTGCTTCGCCGTGCCCGAGACGGCGAAGTAGCCCGCCGTGTCCGCACCGAGGTTGGTCGCGCCGTTGGTCGTGTGGCACACGTCGCACGATGCCGTCGCGTGGCCGCTGGCCTGCAGGTCGGTCCAGGCGCTCGCGTGCTTCGTCGCCTGCCAGTCCCGCTGCCGGTCGATGTGGCAGTTGCCGCAGGTCGTCATCTTCGTGGCCGGGTCGCTGTAGCCCACGAAGGCGGCGTCCTTCGGCGTGCCCGTGACCGCCGAGGTGTTGTCCTTCACGCAGCCGGCCGCGGCGAGCGCGACCAGAACGGTGGCGGTGAGCACCAAGGGTTTGGCTGACGACGCACGTCGCACACCGGTCTCCCGTCGTGGATCTGGCCTAATATGTGACTACATCTATCGGAATGCCACTTCCCATGAGCGGGGAAGCACGCGTGTTCCGCTCGAGGCTCGCCCGGCGACCTCGGCGGGCCGAGGGGCGCTGCGACGCCCGCGCCCCGGCGGGCATCCCCGCCTCATGGTGCCTCGAGCCGCCCGCGACCGCGTGTCCGGCGGTGTCGGACTCGGGCCGCGGGGCCGGCGGACCCGAGGAGCCTGCCCCGAAACTCCCACGACGAGGAGGTAAACATGAGGTCAACCCTACCCGCGCGCGTGGCGATCGCGGGGGCGGCGATCGCGTTCGCCGCGGCGAGTCGATCGGCAGGCGCCCAGGCGAGCGCCGGCCCGTCGCCGCGCCACCCGCCGGTGTGCGCCGGCGGGGTGCGGACGTACGCCAGCATCTCCGAAGTGCCGACGCCGTTCGACAGCCTCACGCTGCCTCCGGCTCCTCCGCTGCGCGTGACGAGTCCCTCCGAGGCGGCGGCCGCGGAGGATGCCATGCACGGCCTGGCGGGCTCGGTGGGCGCAACCGGACTGGTCGTCACGGACGAGACCGAGACCGACGGCGGGGTGATGCGGGTGCGGCGGCGCGTGCTGGCGGTCTTCGTCCCGTCGGACAGCGCCCGCGCGCAGCAGGCGTGCAAGCGGTGAGGTGAGGCGGCCGGCGGCGGGCGGACACGCGCCCGCCGGCTCATTCGAACGGCTGCGCCAGCGGTGCAGCCGGCGGTCGCGGGCGCGCCGCGAGCGGCGGGCCCCGCCGCCCCGGGGGGCGGACGCCGCCCCCTCGAGCCTGGCGCTCGGGGAGCGGCCTGCGATCGCTGACGAGGAAGAACGGGAATGCGGCGGCGGCTTCCTGCCGCTCAGAGCTTCTCGATGGGCGCCCCCACCAGGTTCCCCCACTCGGTCCACGATCCGTCGTAGTTGCGGACCTTCCGGAAGCCCAGCAGGTAGGTGAGCACGAACCAGGTGTGCGAGGAGCGCTCGCCGATCCGGCAGTAGGTGATCACGTCGTCGTCGGGCTTGAGGCCGCCATCGATCCGGTAGACGCCCCTGAGCTCCGGCGCCGCACGGAGACAATGCGTGTCCGGATCGACCGCGAGGCCCCACGGGATGTTCAGCGCCCCGGGAATGTGGCCCACGCACACGGCCCCTTCGTCCCCGTACGCAGGCAGGTGCGCGCGGTCCCCGCGGAACTCCTCGGGGCTCCGCACGTCCACCAGCGGGAGGTGCTCCGCCACGTGGGCGAGCACCTCGTCGCGGAACGCGCGGATCGCGCGGTCGTTCCGCGGCCCCACCACGACGTCGCCCTCCGGGTAGCGGGGCACGTCCCTGAACAGGGAGCCACCCTGCTCCCCCCACCGCACGCGGCCGCCGTCCATCAGCCGGACCTTGAGATGGTCGAGCGCGAACAGCCGGAACACCCAGAACGCGAACGCGGCCCACCAGTTGTGCTGGTCGCCGTACAGGACCACGGTGGTGTCGTCGCTGATGCCCTTGGCCCGGAGCAGCTGCTGCATCCGCTCCCGGGACAGGTAGTCGCGCACCACGGGCGCGCTCAGCTCGTGCACCCAGTCCATCTTCACGGCGCCGGGGATGTGCCCCGTTTCGTACAGCAGTACGTCCTCGTCGCACTCGACCAGGCGCACCTTGGGATCGGCCAAGTTCTCGGCGACCCATTCGGTGGACACCAGTACCTCGGGATGCGTGTAGCCGCGTGCCTCGATGGAAGCGAGCGGCGCGCTGCTCGCCGTTTCCAACATCGCTAACCTCCTGTCCACTAATGAGCTACGCGCCATTACTAACGAATGGTTCCCTGTTGTCAACACCTTGTCCACATGTTGCGCACATGCGACGGCCGGTTTAGGGCACATGAAGCGCGGGACGGCGGGCGGCGCGTTCGGGGATCGGCGGCGGCGCGCCGGGCCCGCCGGCGCGGCGTGTCAGCGGAGCGGGAACGCCGCCCGGCGCAGCACGGTGCAGCCGAGTGGGACGAGGGTCGTCGCACCGCCGTGCAGCAGGAAGCGCGGCACGTCCCAGGGATGGTCGCCGTCCCCGGCCGCTCGCGCCTCGAGGGTGAGCCCGAGGTCCGGCGCCTTCGAGTCGAGCACGGGAATGCGGTATCCCTGCGCGATGTCCTCGGGAACCACGTCGTAGTCGCACATCCCCTCGATGTCGTAGCGCCTGACGACCTCGAGCCGGTGGTCGAGCGGCATCGCGTACTGGAGCGGTCCGCGCAACACGGCCACCTCGCCGTTGGCGTACGGCTCGCTCCGCACGGCCCAGCCGAACCCGACTCGCACCCGCTCGCCGGCCGCCCACGTCTTCCTGATGCGCCACCAGCCGTCGGTCGCGACGGCCTCGGCGCCGGCGAGAGCCACGTCCATCGTTCCCGGCCAGCCGGGCCGGCGGAGGACCAGCGTGAATTCGACGGGACGCGCCGGCGTGACCGTGAGCTCGATGGCGTCCGAAAACGGATAGCCGGTGTCCTCGGTGATCGTGACGGGGACGTCGCCCACCGACGCGCGCAGCTCGCAGGGGCCGTAGGCGATCGCCGCGAAGCCCTGGTCCGACGCCAGCCGCATCCACATCCGGCTCACGAGCTGGGGCAGGAAGCGCACGGCGTTCGGGTTGCAGCAGCAGGCGACGTCGTCGTGCGTGGGCGAGTACTTGTAGCGACCGCTCGGGGCGCCGGCGGAGTAGCTGTCGGGCCGGGCCGCGGTCGCGAACAGGCGCGTGTCGGCCGAGAGGTAGGCGATGGCGCGCCCGTCGGGGAGCCGCGCGCCCTGCGCGGCGTTGAAAGCGAGCGTCTCCAGGCGGTCGCCCGCGCCGGCGCGCCCGAGCTTCTGCACCGCGCTGGCCAGGCTGAGCGCCAGCTCGGCCGTGGTGCAGAACTCGTAGGCCGATTCGGGGAGCGGCAGGCCGTGGATCGCCTCGTCGCCCGGCAGCGCGCCGCTCGGCAGCCGGTGCCGGTCGAGTCGAAGCAACGCGGTCTCGACCGCCGCCGCGCTCACGCGCTCCGGCGCGGCGGCGTGCGCCCACAGCAGGGCGCGGAGGTGCTCGGCCGTGTGGACGGCGTGTCCGGCGTAGTCGCGCTTGGGGTCCGCGAGGCTCGGCAGGGCGAGGTCGTCGTTGGGGAACGGCCGCGGCATCCGCGAGAACTCCTCGTAGAGCCGCACGCCGGCCTCGGCGTACGCCGCCGCGCCCGTGTCGTCGTGCAGCCGCTCCAGCGCGTCGAGGTAGCAGAGGCCGTGGGTGAGGCCGGTCAGGGCGTCGCGGGCGACGCGCTCGCCGCGGCGGAAGCAGGGCCGCTCCGCGGTGCAGTGGCGCAGCGTGAGGTCCGCGGCGCGGCGGACCGCCTCGAGCGCGCGGGGCTCCCCGGTCGCGTCGTGCCACGCGATCAGCGACAGCAGGGCGCGGCTCTGCGCCCACAGCTCGCCGTTTTCGCCGTCGGCATGCCGATAGCGCTGGTCCGGGGCGTAGATCCCGATGTACCCGTCGGCGTCCTGGGTGGCGAGCAGCCCGCGCATCAGCTCCGCGACCCGCGCCTGGTGCTCCGGCGCGTCGGCCAGGTGGGCCATCATCACGTAGCCCCACAGCCAGTTGCCGCGGGTCTCGGCGTCCCACCACGCCCGCGGCTCGCTGGAGGAAGGGATGCGGTCCCGGAACAGGTCGTGCGCGGCATGCGGGGTGAGCCGGTCCAGGCGCGCGGCGAAGCCGTCCGCGAGGTCGCGCCGCAGCTGGGCCAGCAGCCAGCCGCGCGGCCGCACCGCTCCCAGGGGCAGGGTGCGAAAGGCGGGCCGCGCGAGCGGCGGGTGCATGAGCATCGACTCCCGGTCTCCGAGGAACCGGCCGAATGCTAGCCCGGGTTGCGGGCCCTCGCCAACGGGCGCGCTGCGGCAGCGGGCGGCCGGGTGCCGGGCGCAGCCCGCGGAGGCGCGGCGCCCGGCCCCGGACGGGGGCGGGTGGTGCGGGCCGATCGCAAAGGCCAGAATTAGGTCGTCGGCCGGGCCGTCGCGGCCGACCCAATCTCGAGGGACCCACGATGGACGCTCGCGGAAACGTCACGCGGAAGAGGCTGCTGGCGATCGGACTGCTCGGCCTCGCGGCCGCCGGCGCCCCGATCGCGGCCCAGGCGCAGGCAGGCGCGAGCCGGGCCCGGATCGCGGAAGACGAGGTCGTCTACCAGATCTTCGTGCGCAGCTTCCGCGACGGCAACGGCGACCGGATCGGTGACCTGCGCGGCATCCAGGAGTCGCTCGGCTACCTGCACGACCTCGGCATCACCTCGCTGCTGCTGACGCCGATCAACCCTTCGCCCGCCTATCACAACTACTTCGCTTCGAACTTCTGGGGCGTGGACTCCACGTTCGGCGACATGGCCGCGTTCCACAGCCTCGTGGAAGCGGTGCACGCGCGGGGCATGAAGATCTATCTGGACCGGGAGGACCAGTACGCGACCGGGGACAATCCGTGGTTCAAGGAGTCGCTGGGCCATCCGGACTCCCGGTACAGCCACTATGTCCTCTACAAGGACTCGACCAACGCCGTCCCCGAGCCCATCATCTTCGGCCTCACGGCGCTGCCCTCGTGGGACGGCACCATGATCCCCGTGGCCACCGTGAACCTGCTCGAGCCCGGCGTGCAGCACGATCTCGACAGCCTGTACGTGTCGCTGGTGGACCCCGACCACGACCGGCGGTTCGCCGACGGGGTGGACGGCTTCCGCCTCGACCACATGATGGACGACCTGGACGGCAGCCCGAAGCTCCCCCACCTGTTCGCCGACTTCTGGGCGCCGCTCTTCGCCAGGGTGCGCGCCGTCAATCCGCGCGTCCGGCTCATCGCCGAGCAGTCGGACTGGGGCTACGGCGAGGACTGGCTGACGCGCGGCGGGGCCGACATGGTCTTCGCGTTCGGGCTCCAGCGCGCGATCGCGTCGTTCAACCGCGATTCGCTGGCCCAGGTGATCCTGGCGACGCTGGCGCACACGCCCCGCGGCAAGGGCCAGCTCGTGTTCATCGAGAATCACGACATGGACCGCTTCGCCTCCCGCGTGGACGGCGACCTGCGGCGGGAGAAGGTGGGCGCCGCGCTCGACGTGCTCCTCGAGGGCACGCCGCTGATCTACTACGGGCAGGAAATCGGGATGAAGGGGAAGCAGTCCCACGCGGCGTTGAACGACGGCAACGACATCCCGGACCGCGAGGCGATGCGCTGGACCCGCCGGCTGGAGGACCCGGGCTCGGCCATCTGGTACAAGGGCCCGGGCCCGTGGTGGACGGAGCGCTACAACCGGGACAGCGACGGTGTCTCGGTCGAGGAGGAAACGCACGACCCCGCGTCGCTCCTGTCGTTCTACCGGCGGCTGCTGGCGGTCCGGCGGAGCCGGCCGGAGATCGTCGCCGGCGACGAGCGCGTGGTCGCGACCGACCGGCCGAGCGTGCTCGCGGTGGTGCGCAGCACGCCGGCGGCGGCCAGCCTGATCCTGGTGAACCTGGCGGACTCGGCGGTGACGGCCAGCGTGGCGCGGGACGTCCTGCCCGCCACGCTCGCCGCGAGCCGGCTCACCGACCTGCTCACCGGAGCGGCCGAGCCGGCGCCGGCCGGCGCGCGGCGGGTCCGGCTTCCCGCGTTCGGGGTCAAGCTCCTGGCGCGCCGGCCTCACCATTGAGGCGGTGGGGGGTATGTTAGGGCCGTGAAGCACGCCCCCCTGGTGCTGAAGCGGGCGCGGCAGCAGACGCGGCCGTGGATCGGGATCAAGGCCGTGGTGGCCGCGGTCGGTCTGACCGTGCTGATGTCGAACGTGACGGTCCCCAACATCCTGATCTGCTACGTCGTGGTGCTCGCGGCGGTGTTCCTGTGGAACGTCGTCCGCGGCGTCGCCCGGATCCGCGCCGAGGAGCGCGCCCACCTCACGCCGCAGCAGATCCAGGATTCGCGCCAGGACGACGTGGACGCGCTGGTCGTCCTGGGCGCCGCGGGGGAGGCCCTGCTGCAGCGGGACGTGGCGGACCTCGCCCAGCAGGAGCAGTGGGTCGCCGACCTGAGCACGTGGTACGCGGCGGTCCGGTCGCGGCTGAAGGACCGGTTCGCGCCGGCCGACGTGGTGGGCTTCGACGCACCGGCGGGCCAGCTGGATTCCGGCCCTGCGGGCCAGGGCTTCAACCCCCAGCACCAGCAGGCGCGGGTGATGCTGTACCGCCGCGTCAAGGCGCTCGAGGCGGTCATCGACCAGTACCGGTACCGGCCGCTGCTGGTACCGCGCCCGTTCCGCGAGGGGTAGGCCGGGCTAGCGTCCCCGCGCGGCGCCGAGGCGCTCGAGCACGCCGCCCAGCGCCTTGATCTCCTCGCCGTAGCGGGCCCAGTCGCCGGCGCGCTGCGCCGCCATCGCGTCGGCGTAGTGCTGCCGCGCCTCGGCGACCAGCGCCTGCTGGGTGTCGCCCGCGGAGGTCGCCGCCGCGGCCGGCACGGCTTCGGCGCGCGGTCCCGCCGACCCGCCGAACAGCTCGCTCAGCGCGCCGTCCAGCGTCTCCGCCATCGCCACCTCGTTCTGGTAGGCCACGACCACGCGCTTGAGCTCGGGGATCTTCCCGCCCGCGGCGCGCAGGTACAGGGGCTGCACGTACAGCAGCGACGTCCCGATCGGGATCACCAGCAGGTCGCCCCAGATGACCTGGGAGCCGTGCTGGTCCCACAGCGAGACCTGCTGCGAGATCTCGGTGTTCTGGTTGATGCGGTTCTCGATCTGCGTCGGGCCGAAGACCAGCGTCTGCCGCGACAGGCGGTAGACCCGCAGCTTCCCGTATTCCGCGCCGTCGTTCCGCGCCACCATCCACGCCGCGAGGTTGTCCTTCCCGCGCGGCGTGAACGGCACCATGTACACGTACTCCTCCTGCGCCTCGCCCGGCAGCTTCATGATGATGTGGCGCATGAAGGGCACCGCTCCGCCGGTGGACCGGTTCACGATCGGGATCTGCCACTGGTCCTCGCGGTGGTAGAAGTCCACCGGCGCGTCCATGTGGTAGGTGGCGTAGAGCCCGGTCTGGATGCGGTAGATCTGGTCCGGGTACCGGAGGTGCGGCTTGAGGTCGGCCGGGAAGCTGTCCAGGGGCGCGAGGATGCCGGGGAACACGCGTGCCCAGGTGCGGACCAGCGGATCGGCCGGGGCGCTGACGAACGCCTTGAGCGAGCCGTCGTACGCGTCGATCACGACCTTGACGCTGTTGCGCATGTAGCTGGTGCCGTCGACGAGCCGCTGGGCGTACGGGTAGCGGTCGGTCGAGGTGTAGCCGTCGAGGATCCACTCGAGCCGGCCCGCCGGCGTGATCACGAGGTACGGATCCGGATCGAACGTCAGGAACGGCAGGGCCTTCTGCGCCCGGCCCAGGATCTCGCGGTTGTAGAGCGCCCGGCTGTCGCTGGTGATGTCCTGCGAGAAGAGCACGTTCGACGAGCCGAACCGCACCGCCAGCAGGAGCTTGCGCCAGACGTTGCCGACCCGCACGCCGCCCGTGCCGGTGTAGGCGGCGTAGACGTCCGCGTCGCCCGACGGGTAGTCGAACTCCCGCTGACGGGTGCCCACGAAGGCGTAGTCGTCGTCCAGCTCGCCGTAGTAGATCTGCGGGCGGGTGACGTTCAGCGAGACGCTCGAGGTGGGCGGCAGGTCCTTCACGAACAGCACCGGCAGTCCCTCGGCGGTGGACTGGTTCACGGGGCCGAGCGTGAGGCCCATCCCGTGGGTGAAGGTGAGGTGCTCGTTGATGAACGTGCGCGTGGGCAGCGAGGCCGGGTTCAGCTCGCGCGGCGAGAGCAGGATCTGGCGGTACTTCCCGTCGATCCAGTAGCGGTCGTCGTCCACCGAGACGAAGTCGTAGTAGGTCCGGATCTCCTGCAGCTGGCCGAAGGTCTGCAGCAGGGGGTCGCGCTCCCACAGCCGCACGTTCTCGATGGTGGGCGTGTTGGCCCTGAGGGTGGCCAGCGTGAGCGGCGTCTCGCTGCCGAGGTCCCGGACCTCGACGCCGTCGAGGCCCCAGGCCGCCCGGGTGGCGGCGATGTGGGCGCGCAGGTACGGCGTCTCCCGCGTCAGCTCGGTGGGCGCCACCACGAACTTCTGCATCACCAGGGGGACCAGGCCGCGCCCGAGCACGGCGATGGCCGCGTAGCCGCCGATGGCGAACAGCGCGTGGCGGAGCAGCCGCTCGCGCAGCCCGCCGACGAGCACCGCGGCGGCGGCCGCCACCGCCGCGACGGCGCACAGCCGCAGCGCCGGCAGGCTGGCGTGGAGGTCCGTGTAGCTGGCGCCGACCAGCGGGCCGGTGGTCGAGTACAGCAGGTTCGAGGCGTCCACCAGCCACAGCTGCGCGGCGGCGACGAGGAACAGCGCCGCGAGCACGGCGGCCAGGTGGATGCCCGCGCGCCGCTCGACGTGCGCGGCGCGGCCGCGGACGGTGAAGGCGCCGCGCAGGGCGTACACCACCAGGAGCAGCAGCAAGGCGAGGAACAGGAGCGCGAACAGGTACGCGAGCACCGCCGCGAGAGCCGGCAGAGTGAAGACGTAGAAGCCGACGTCGCGCCCGAACACCGGGTCCGTCACGCCGAACGGCGTGCGGTTCATCGCCGCCAGCGCCACGTCCCACAGCGACGTGGCCGCGAGGCCGGCGAAGAACGCCAGCACCACCACGATCCACGGGCTCGCCCGCCGCACCGAGCGCGACACGTCGAGTTGCGGCGTCGAGGGCCCCACCCGCATCACCACCGGGTTGAGGACGATGCCGCGCTGCGCGACCCGCAGGTTCAGGTGCAGGATCAGCGCCGTGACGGCGAACCCGGCCAGGAACAGGTCGCCCCGCGCGAGCACCGAGCGGGTGAAGACGACCTGGAAGCCGACCTCCCGGAACCACCACCAGTCGGTGAGGAGGCCCGCGAGCGACGGCACGACGATCAGCGCGAGAACGACGGCGGCCAGCAGGATCAGCCACAGCCGGATGCGGCGCGTGGACGGGCTCACGGATGCACCTCCGCCGGCGCGTGGCTCGCGGGACGCGCCCGCAGCGCGGGCAGCGAATCCAGGACGAACACCACGGGCCCCGGGGTGCCGTCCTCGTTCCACGCCCCGAACTCGGGCGCCCAGTACATCGCGCCGATGCCGCGCGGCGCCTGCTTCATCGTGTTGATCAGGTCCGCCATGAACTGGACGCGTCCCTGGGGTGTCAGGGGCCACATCATGTCCGGGTTGTTCACCACGTGGGAGTTGCCGTAGCCCGTTTCGGCGACCAGGAAGTCCTTGTGGTAGCGCGCAGCGCAGCTGTCCATGTTGGTCACCAGCTCCTCGAGTGTGCCATGGCCCCACTCCGGGTAGAAGCTCTCGGCGATGATGTCGTAGTCCACGTGCGCGGCCTCGAGGTGGTCGAAGAACCACTTGGTCTTCGGCCAGTCGCCGCCGCGGTCGATGTGGATCGCGATCCGGGGCGGCGTGTCGCCGGCGCCTTCCTGCACGCCGCGGATGCCCGCCTTGAGGATGCGCGTCAGGTGGTCCCACTGCAGCGTCGAGTCGTAGGGCGGCGGCGGCAGGTACGCGGTGTCGCCCGGCTCCTCCACCTGGCCGAGCGGCCACAGCGTGCCGCGGGTGATCTCGTTGCCGACCTGCACCCAGTCGGGCATCGCGCCCGCGTCCTTGAGCGCCGTGATGACGTCCCGGCTGTAGCGCTCGACCTGCTGCTCCAGCGAGTCGAAGCTCAGGCCCCGCCACGCGACGGGAATCTCCTGGTGCTGCGGGTCGGCCCAGGTGTCCGAGTAGTGGAGGTCCAGCAGGAAGACCGCCCCGGCCGCCTTGATGCGCCGCGCCAGCGGGATGGTGTTCTCGAGCGAGTTGTCCGGCGCCTGGCGCACCGGCGAGACGAACACGCGCAGCCGGAACGCGTTCCAGCCGTGGTGCTGCAGGATGGTCAGCTCGTCGCCCGCCCGGCCGTTCTCCTGGTAAGTGCGCGGCGGGTGGCCTCGCATCGGCGAGTCGAGGAACGAGACGTCGGCGCCGAGGGCGAACGGCGTGGCCCGCGGCGCCGGTCGCCCGGCGGCCGTGCACGCGGCGGCGGCCGTTCCGAGGAGCAGGGCCGCGGCGGTGAACGCGGAGGCGCGCAGCGGCCGGTGCCGCGTCGGCGCTGCCGTGGTGTCGAGTCGGTGGGAACGCATGGCGGGTCTCCCGTCGTACCGCGCCGGTTCGCCGGATGCCGGGATCGTGCGCGGCCCTGATGCCGTGAGTGCCGCCGGCCTACAGTCCCCGCAGGCCGAACGCCTGGGGATCGGCGGCCGCGGCCGCTGCGGCGACGATGCCCACGACGTAGCCGTACGTCTCGTCGGGGATGTCGTCGCGGTGGTGCTCGAGCACCTGCCAGAAGTTGCGGTCCTGCGGCGTGGCTGGGAGGGAAAGGAGCAGGCGCCGGACCAGCGTCTGGCCGGCGTTGTAGCTCGCCATCACCAGCAGCCCGGACCCCTGGGCGTCCACCATGTAGAGGTCGCCCATGTACTTCACCGCGGCCTTGGTCGCGAGGGCGACGTCGTACCGCTGGTCGCGCGGATCGTAGCGCGGCTGGCCCACCAGCGGCCCCACCCGCAGGCCGTACTCCCGCGCCGTCGACGGCAGCAGCTGCCACATTCCCTTGGCGATGCCGAAGCGCGTGTCCGGGCCGACGGCCGCCGGCCGGAAGCGGCTCTCCTGGAAGCCGAGATACACGAGGTCCCTGGGCAGGCTGTTCGCGGTCAGCACCGACTCGATCAGCGCCGGGTAGCCGCGGTCGGTCGCCGTGCGCAGGGCGCTGCTGAACTCGGAGGTGCGGCGCCACTGCGCCACGCGCTGGCGTACGTCGCTGATGAAGCCGTCCGACACGAGCATCGGCGCCTCACCGAGCCGCGCGACGGCCGCGCGGATGGCCCGCACGTCGCCGGGATCGCTGCTCGCCTTGTCGAGCTGGCCGTTCCAGTCCGCGTACACGCCCTCCAGGCGGGCGCGCTGGTCCGCATACTCCTTGCGCTCGGCCGTGCCGGGCTGCAGGTGCGCCACCTCGAGCTCCAGCGTCTTCATGCGGTAGAACACGTCGGCGGCCTGGCGGCGGATCGTCTCGATGCGGCGGTTGACGACGTACAGCCGCACGCCGATGCCGATCGCGGCGACCGCAGCGGCGACCGCCAGCCAGCGGTAGAGGAGGGTGCGCCGGCGCATGCGCTCGTAGAGGTGGCGCACCAGCACCAGGGATTGGCGCTCGTACAGCGAGCGCACGACCGCCATGGTCTTGCGACCGATGCCCGGGCTCGTAGGGGGATCCGAGTGCGTCGACTTCGTCGCCGTGTGGGTGGTCCAAGCCGAGGTCGGCTTAGGGTACGGCAATGCCGCTCCCGGGTCAACCGCCGGCTCCCTGGCGGCCCGGCCGACGCCGGGCGATAGTTTCGGACATGGCGAGATACGGCGACCGCGAGGACGATCTCGTCTCCTATCGGACGCTGCGGCGGGTCGTGGGCGTGCTGGGCGTCGCGCTCCCGGTCGTCCTGGCCGTGTGGGGCTTCGCGCTGTGCGGCTGCGTGCACTTCCAGCCGTCCATCAGCGACTACTACGCCCTGCGCACCCGCGACGCGTTCGTCGGGATCCTGTTCACCATCGCCTGGTTCCTGTTCACCTACCGCGGTTACGACCGGCGGGACGACGTCGCGGGGAATCTCGCCTGCGTGTTCGCACTGGCGGTGGCACTGTTCCCCAACACCGGCTCCAGGATGGAGCGGACCGTCCACTTCACTGCGGCCCTCGCGCTGTTCCTCGTGCTCGCCTACTTCTCGCTGTTCCTGTTCACCCGGTCGGAAGGCGCGCCGACCAACCGCAAGCGCATGCGCAACACCGTTTACCGCGTCTGCGGCGTCGTCATGCTGCTGTGCATCGGGGCGATCGGGCTCAGCTACGCGGCTCTCGGCACGGCGGTCTTCGACGCGCTCCACCCGGTCTTCTGGCTCGAGACCGCGGCGCTGTGGGCGTTCGGCCTGTCGTGGTTCGTGAAGGGCGAGACCATCCTCAGGGACATCCACTGACCGACGCGTAGCGCCGGCCCCCGGCCCCTCCCGCTCACCCGCCAGGCTCCGGCCGTCGCCGGGTGGCGCTCCTGGCACGGGTCCTGCGAGATTGACCTCAAGTCAACCAGCCGCGGAAGGGTCATGTTCGGCGCCGGTCGCTTGCTCAGCACGGTCGGGCGCGCCGTTGAGACGCGCCGCTACGCGAAGATCTACAGCGGGCTCCACGACAACCTGGACGTGGAGACCCACCTGCGCGAAGCCGCAGGCTGGATCGCACGCGCTCAGGACGCCGGCCCGGATGCCGGGGTGGCCTACGGCGCGCGGTTCGGCAAGTCGTTCCTGCCCAGCTACCCGGAGACCACGGGCTACATCGTTCCCATCGTGCTGCGCCTGGGGCGCGTATGGAACGACGTGAGCCTCCACGAGCGCGCCGTGCGGATGGGCGACTGGGAGATCGACGTGCAGATGCCGTGCGGCGCGGTGATGGGTGGCATGGTGACCGAGCCTCCGACCCCGGCGGTGTTCAATACCGGGCAGGTGCTCCTCGGGTGGGCCGCGCTGGCGCGGGAGACGGGCGCCGGCCGGTTCCTCGACGCGGCACGCAGGGCCGCCGAATGGCTGGTCGGGGTGCAGGAGGCCGACGGCAACTGGCGGGAAGGCAACTCGCGCTTCGCGCACGCCGGTGCCACGGTCTACAACGTGCGGGCGGCTTGGGGCTTGTACGAGGTGGGCGAGCTGGCGGGCGAGGACCGCTTCCGCCAGGCGGCGCTGCGCAACGCCGCATTCGCGTTGTCCCGGCAGGCCGCGAACGGCTGGTTCAGCGACTGTTGCCTGAGCGAGCCGGCGCGCCCGCTGCTGCACACGATCGCCTACACCATGGAGGGCCTGCTCGAGATCGGGCTGCTGCGGCGCGACGCCGGGATGATCGCGGCCGCGCGCCGCACCGCCGACGCGCTGGTCGCGATCCTGGGCCCGGACGGATACCTCCCCGGCCGGCTGCGGCCGGACTTCTCGGCGGCGGCCACGTGGTGCTGCCTGACGGGCAGCGCCCAGACGTCCATCGTGCTCTCCAGGCTCGCCACCTGCACCGGCGAGGGCCGCTATCGCGACGCGGCGCGGCGCATCAACCGCTACCTGATGGCCCGCCACGACATTTCCTCGGCGGATCCGGCGATCCGCGGGGGTCTGGCGGGGTCGTGGCCGGTAGACGGCGACTACGGCAGGCTGATGATCCTCAACTGGGCCACCGCGTTCCTGATCGACGCGCTGCTCTGGGAGCGGGAAGCCTCGTGCTGAAGGCGCTCAAGGAGCGCCTGCTGCCGGGGGGGGCGAGGCGCAGCTGGAACCGGTGGCGCAACCGGTTCCTCCGTCGCGTGACGGCCCGCCGGCTGGCCGGCGACCTCCGGCGCCTCGGTCTGGCCGAGGGCGACCTCGTCTGCGTGCACAGCTCGCTGAGCGGCGTGGGGTACCTGGTGCGCGGCGCCGACACCGTGATCGAGGCCCTGTGCGCCGCGGTCGGCGAGCGGGGCACTGTGATGATGCCCACCTTCTCGGGCGGCGACAGCACGTACCGCTACGTGAAGAGCGGCCCGCCGCCGTTCGATGCTGCGGTCGCGCCCGTCACCACCGGGACGCTCCCGGATCGGTTCCGGACGTGGCCGGGCGTCCGGCGCAGCCTTCACCCCACGCACTCGGTGGCCGCCCGGGGCCCGCTCGCCGAGCGGCTGCTCGAAGGCCACGAGCGGTCGGAGACCCCGTTCGGCGACGCGACGCCGTACGCCCGACTCGAAGCCCTGGGTGGCAAGGTCCTGCTGCTCAACAGCAACGCCAACAGCCTGCTGCATCGGGTGCAGGAAGCGATGGACTGGCCGAACCATTACCGCCCGGAGCGGTACGATCTCCAGGTGGTCGCCCCCGATGGCCTGCGCACGGTGCGTACCGCCGTCCACGGCCCCGGATTCTTCCAGCGGGTGGTGCTGCCGGGCCGGGAGGAAGGCGAGTGGCGGACCCTCCACATGCCCTGGTACGGCCTGCAGTTCATGCTCCCGGAGGCCGAGGGTGGGGAGCTGGAGCGGTTGCATCCGGACGCCGCCCAGAGGCTGGCCGAGCGCCGGGCGTGGCTCGAGCGGGAGGGCATCGTCCGCTTCGGCCGGGTGGGATACGCGCCCGCGGCGCTGCTGGACGCCGCGCGGTACGGCCGCCGCATCGCGGACGACCTGCGCGCCGAGGTCGCCGCCCACCCCTCGTGCTACGAGCCGGCGCGCATGGAAGCGCTGGCGGCGGCACGGAGCCCGCACTAGCGGAACGGCCGCCGGCCCCGGCGTGACCGGCGGCGCGGAGTTCGCGCCAGCGGCGCATCGACCGGCGCGGCAGCTCGTCCGGCCGGCAGTCCCTTCGGCCCTGCCTCGCGGGCGTCTCCTTCCACAGCTCCCGGATCCCCTCCCACCGACGACAGCGTGGCCGCCGCCGCGCGATGGCGATGAACAGCAGGATGAAGCCGACCGAGATCAGCTCGATCAGCAGGGCGGCGATGGCGATGCCGAGCCAGGCGAGCACCATGGGGACCCCGGTCGCGGGCGGCCGGGCGCGACCAGCGTCGCGCCCCCGGGCGGTCGAAGACGCCCGGCGTGGCCGGTTGCGACAGTTGCGAATCGCTGCGGGCGGCGCGCCAGCGCGATAGCGCAGCGGCAACTGTTGGAGGTGGGCAACAGATGGCCCGCAAGTCGGTGATCCCGGCGTATCACGCGGCCGCGCAATGACATAGGGAGGCTCACGGGCCGCCGAGGGGTGCTAGTTGCGGCGGCGCGACAGGTGGCACAGCCATTGCGATGGTACCCCTCGAGTGCCGGGCCAACTTCGCGTCCATGGCGCGCGCCCAAACGCGCGTGACCACTCGAGATCGAGCCGCGAGTGCGGCCCGCGGCACGTCGCGATGCTCACACTGATCGATTCCGTCAACGGGAACCGAGTCGCTCCATGAACCGGTTTGCTGCCACGCGCCGCCTCGTCGGTGCCAGCCTCTCCCTGGCCGCCATCATCCTCGTGGCCTCCACGTGCGGTGGCGAGAAGTCGTTCACGCCGCCTCAGCCGGCCTCGATCTCGCGCTCGGCGGGCGACACCCAGACCGGAACGGCCGGCCAGATGCTGCCGACGCCGCTCGAGGTGAAGGTGGTGGACGGCTCCGGTGCCCCGGTGTCGGGCGTCAGCGTGTCGTGGTACGTGGTGAGCGGCGGCGGGTCGGTGACTCCCGCCACCTCGATCACCGGTTCGACCGGCCTGGCCCAGACGTCGTGGAAGCTCGGCCGGGTGGCCGGGGCGAACGTCGTCAGCGCGAGCCTGCCGGGCAGCAGCCTGATCCCCCCGATCAACTTCACCGCGTCCGCCACGGCGGCGGCGCCCTCGGCCCTCGCGTTCACGGTGCCGCCGACGACGGCTACGGCGGGCGGCGCGATGACGCCGGCGCTCCAGGTGACGGTGCAGGACTCGATGGGGAACACGGTGACCACGGCGACGAACAACGTGACGGTGGCGATCGGGTCGAACCCGGCGGGCGGAACGCTGACCGGCACGGCCTCCGTCGCGGCGACCAGCGGCGTGGCGACCTTCTCGAACCTGAGCATCAACAAGGCGGGCACGGGCTACACCCTGACGGCGTCGGCGAGCGGGCTCACGGGCGCCACCAGTGCGCCCTTTGCCGTCAATGCGGGCGCGGCGGCCAAGCTGGCGTTCACCACTCCGCCGTCGAGCGTGGCCGCGGGCGCGGCGATCAGCCCGGCGGTGGCGGTGACGGTGCAGGACGCGCTGGGCAACACGGTGACGGGGGCGAGCAACAGCGTCACGGTGGCGATCGGGACCAACCCGGCCAGCGGGACGTTGAGTGGGACATCGAGCGTGGCGGCGGTCAGCGGCGTGGCGACCTTCTCGACCTTGAGCATCGACAAGGCGGGGACGGGCTACACGCTCACCGCCGCCGCCAGCGGTCTGGCCGGGGCGACGAGCGGCACGTTCAACGTGGCCGTCGGCGCCGCGAGCCAGCTGGTGTGGACGCAGCAGCCGGGCAACGTGGTGGCCGGGGCGACGATGAGCCCGGCGACCCTGACGGTCGAGGACGCCCACGGCAACGTCGTGACGTCGGCCAGCGGGACGGTGACGCTGGTGCTGACCACGGCGGGCGGGGCGACGCTGACCGGCGGCGGCGCCGCGTCGGTGGTGAACGGCGTGGCGACGTTCTCGGGGCTGAGCGTGGACAAGGCGGGCAGCTACACGCTGACGCCCGCGACGACGGTGGCGGGAGTCACGGGGCTGCCGGCCTCGAGCGGCTTCACGGTGAGTGCCGGCGTGGCGACCCAGATCGCCGTGAACGCGGGCAACAACCAGAGCGCGGCGGGCGGTACGGCCGTTTCGGTGCCGCCGTCCGTCGTCGCCAAGGACGCGTTCGGCAATCCGGTGGCCGGGGTGAGCGTGACGTTCGGCGTGGCCAGCGGCGGCGGGACGGTCGTGCCGACGACGCCGGTCACCACCAACGCGTCCGGGATCGCGCAGGTCACGAGCTGGACCTTGGGCGCGGCCGCGGGCACCAATACGCTGACGGCCACCTCGACCGGCCTGACGGGCTCGCCCCTGACGTTCACGGCGACGGGCACCGCGGGAGCGGCGACCCAGATCGCGATCAACGCGGGCAACAACCAGAGCGCGACGGCGGGGACGGCCGTCTCGGTGGCGCCGTCGGTGATCGTCCGGGACGCCAACAACAACCCGGTGAGCGGGGCGAGCGTGACGTTCGCGGTCGCCACGGGCGGCGGCACGGTGGTGCCGACGACGGCGGTCACCACGAACGCCAGCGGGATCGCGCAGGCCACGAGCTGGACCCTGGGCGCCACCGCCGGATCGAACACGCTGACGGCGACCTCGGCGGGCCTGACGGGTAGCCCGCTGACGTTCTCCGCCACGGGCACGGTGGGCACGGCGACCCAGATCGCCGTGAAGGCGGGGAACGGCCAGAGCGCGACGGTGGGGACCGCGGTGGCGACGGCGCCGAGCGTGGTCGTGACCGATGCGCACGGCAACCCGGTGAGCGGGGTGAGTGTGACGTTCGCGGTCGCCACGGGCGGCGGCACGGTGGTGCCGACCACGGCGGTGACGACCAACGCGAGCGGGATCGCGCAGGTCACCAGCTGGACACTGGGCACGACGGCCGGCAGCAACACGCTGACGGCCACGTCGGCGGGGCTGACCGGCTCGCCGGTCACCATCACGGCCACCGGCACGGCCGGGGCCGCGGCCCAGATCGCGGTCAACGCCGGGAACAACCAGAGCGCGACGGTCGGCTCGGCCGTGGCGATTCCGCCTTCCGTGATCGTGACCGATGCGCACGGCAACCCGGCGAGCGGGGTGAGCGTCACCTTCGCCGTAGCGTCGGGCGGCGGGACGGTCGTGCCGACGACGGCGGTGACCACCAATGCGAGCGGGATCGCGCAGGTCACGAGCTGGACCCTGGGCGCCACCGCCGGATCGAACACGCTGACGGCGACGTCGGCCGGCCTGACGGGCTCGCCGCTCACCTTCACGGCATCGGGGACGGTGGGCGTCGCGACGCAGATCGCGATCAACGCGGGCAACAACCAGAGCGCGACGGCGGGAACGGCCGTGGCGACGCCGCCCTCGGTGCTCGTCCGGGACGCGAACAACAACCCGGTCGCCGGTGAGCTGGTCGTCTTCGCGGTGGCGTCGGGCGGCGGCTCGGTGGTGCCCACGACGGCGGTGACGACCAACGCGAGCGGCATCGCGCAGGTCACGAGTTGGACCCTGGGCACGACGGCTGGACCGAACACCGTGACGGCGACGGCGACCGGCCTGACCGGTAGCCCGTTGACGTTCTCGGCGACGGGCACGGCGGGCGCGGCGACCCAGATCGGGGTCAACGCGGGGAACGGCCAGAGCGCGACGGTGGGGACCGCGGTGGCGGTGGCTCCGTCGGTGATCGTGCGTGACGTCAACAACAACCCCGTCAGCGGAGTGAGCGTGACGTTCGCCGTCGCCACGGGCGGCGGCACGGTGGTGCCGACGACGGCGGTGACGACCAACGCGAGCGGCATCGCGCAGGTCACCAGCTGGACGCTGGGGACGGCGGCCGGCAGCAACACGCTGACGGCCACCTCGGCTGGCCTGACCGGCTCGCCGGTGACGTTGACGGCGACGGCCACCGCGGGGGCGGCGACCCAGATCGCGGTCAACGCGGGGAACGCGCAGAGCGCGACGGTCGGCACTGCGGTGGCGGTGCCCCCGTCGGTGATTGTGCGTGACGCCAACAACAACCCCGTGAGCGGGGCGAGCGTGACCTTCGCGGTGGCCTCCGGCGGCGGCACGGTGTTGCCGACCACGGCGGTGACGACCAACGCGAGCGGGATCGCGCAGGTCACCAGTTGGACGCTGGGGACGACGGCGGGCGCCAACACGCTGACGGCGACGTCGGCCGGTCTGACGGGCTCGCCGCTGACGTTCACGGCGACCGGTACGGCGGGCGCGGCGACGCAGATCGCGGTCAACACGGGCAGCGGCCAGAGCGCGACGGCCGGAACGGCGGTGGTGATTCCGCCGTCCGTGATCGTGCGGGACGCCGGGAACAACCCCGTGAGCGGGGTGAGCGTCACCTTCGCGGTGGCCTCGGGCGGCGGGACGGTCGTGCCCACCACGGCGGTGGTGACCGATGCGGGCGGCATCGCGCAGGTGACGAGCTGGACCCTGGGCACGAGCGTCGGCGCCAACACGCTGACGGCGACGTCGGCGGGGCTCACCGGCTCGCCGGTGACCTTTACGGCGACCGGCACGGCGGGCGCCGCGACGCAGATTGCGGTCAACGCGGGGAACAATCAGACCGCACAGGTGGGAACCGCGGTCGGGGTCGCGCCCTCGGTGATCGTGCGTGACGTCAACAACAACCCCGTGAGCGGTGTGAGCGTGACGTTCGCGGTCTCCTCCGGCGGCGGGACGGTGGTGCCGACGACGGCGGTGACGACCGACGCGGGCGGGATCGCCCAGGCCACCAGCTGGACGCTGGGGGCCACGGCGGGAGCCAACACCCTGACGGCGGTCTCGGGCAGCCTCGCCGGCAGCCCGGTGACCTTCACGGCCACGGGTACGCCGGGCGCGGTCTCGGCGGCGCAGTCCACGGTGGTGGCGTCGCCGACCACGATCGCGGCGGGCGGAACGGGCAGCACCATCACCGTGACGGCGAAGGACGCGAACGGCAACCCGATCAGCGGCGCCACGGTGGTGCTGGCCGCCACCGGGTCCGGCAACACGCTGGTGGAGCCGGCGGGTCTGACGGACGCGAGCGGGGTGACGACCGGGACGCTGACCTCGACCAAGGCCGAGGCGAAGACGGTTTCCGCGACCATCAACTCGGTCGCCATCACCCAGACCGCCGCGGTGACGGTGACGGCGGGCCCGGTGTCCGCGAGCCTGACGACGGTGGCGGCGGCGCCGGCCTCGATCGTGGCGGGCGGGACGGGCAGCACGATCACGGTGACGGCGAAGGACGCGAGCGGGAACCCGGTGAGCGGAGCGACGGTGGTGCTGGCGTCCACCGGGACGGGCAACACGCTCACCCAGCCCGCGGGCACGACGGACACGGCGGGTGTCGCGACCGGGACCCTGGCCTCGACGGTGGCCGAAGCCAAGACGGTGTCGGCGACGGTCAACGCGGTGGCGATCACGCAGACGGCGCCGGTGACGGTGACGGCGGGCGCGGCGTCCCAGATCGCGGTCAGCGCGGGCAACAACCAGAGCGCGACGGTCGGCACCGCGGTGGCCGTGGCGCCGGCGGTGGTCGTCAAGGACGCGAACAACAACCCGGTGAGCGGAGTGAGCGTGACGTTCGCGGTCGCGACCGGCGGCGGCACGGTGGTGCCGACGACCACGGTGACGACCAGCGCGAGCGGAATCGCGGCGGCCACCAGCTGGACGCTGGGCCCGCTGGCGGGGAGCAACACGCTGACGGCGACCTCGGCGGGGCTCACCGGAAGCCCGGTGACGTTCGCGGCCACGGGAACGGCGGCGGCGGCGGCCAAGCTGGCGCTGGCGACGCCCGCGGCGGGGGCGGTGAACGGGGCGGCCTTCAGCTCGCAGCCGGTCGTGGCGATCCAGGATGCGGCCGGCAACACGGTGACGTCTGACAATACCTCGATCGTCACGATGGGCGTGGGCGGCGGGGCGACGACGGTCGGGAGCATCACGGCCACGGCGGTGAACGGGGTCGCGACCTTCAGCGGCGCCGGGATCAGCGGCACGGTGGGCACGGCCTACACCCTGACGTTCAGCAGCGGTGCGCTGACCACGGCGACGCAGCAGATCACGCCGGCGCTCGGGGCGGCCAGCAAGCTGGCGGTGACCACGCCGGCGGCGGGGGCGGTGAACGGAGCGGCGTTCGCGACCCAGCCGGTGGTGACGGTCCAGGACGCGGGCGGCAACACGGTGACGGGCAGCACCGCCAGCGTGACGATGGGGGTGAGCGCGGGCGCGACGACGGTGGGCACGCTCACCGTCGCGGCGGTGAGTGGCGTGGCGACGTTCAGCGGCGTCGGGATCAGCGGCACGGCGGGCACGGCCTACACGCTGAGCTTCTCGAGCGGCACGCTGACCGGCGCGACGCAGCAGATCACGCCGAGCCTCGGGGCGGCGGCCAGGCTGGCATTGGCGACGCCGGCGGCCGGCGCGGCCAGCGGGCTGGCGTTCACCACGCAGCCGGTGGTGGCGATCCAGGACGCGGGCGGCAACACGGTCACGACGGACAACAGCACCGCGGTGACGATGGCCGTGAGCACGGGCGCGACGACGGTGGGGATCGTCACGGCCACGGCGGTGAACGGGCTCGCGGCGTTCGCCACCGCCGGCATCAGCGGCGTGGCGGGCACGCCCTACACGCTGACCTTTACCAGCGCGTCCCTGACCCAGGTGACGCAGTCGGTCACGCCGACGTTCGGCGCGGCGGCGCAGCTGGCGCTGACGACGCCGGCGGCCGGCGCGGTGAACGGGTCCGCCTTCACGACCCAGCCGGTGGTGACGGTCAAGGACGCGGTGGGCAACGCGGTGACCAACAGCACGGCCAGCGTCACGATGTCGGTGAGCGCGGGCGCGACGACGGTCGGAACGGCCACGGTCGCGGCGGTGAACGGGGTGGCGACGTTCGCCACGGCCGGGATCAGCGGCACCGTGGGCACGCCGTACACGCTGACCTTCGCGAGCGGCGGCCTCACCTCGGCGACGCAGCAGATCACGCCGACGGTGGGGGTGGCGGCCAAGCTGGCGGTGACCACGCCGGCCGCGGGCGCGGCCAGCGGCGCGGCGTTCACGACCCAGCCGGTGGTGACGGTCCAGGACGCGGGCGGCAACACGGTGACGGGCAGCACCGCCAGCGTCCAGATGACGGTGAGCGCCGG